>B570J29032_109959484_pt1 | contig 27435 bp, 24 predicted proteins | sample LakMenEpi16Nov12_FD_29032 | JGI IMG/M metagenome (IMG submission 29032) | reverse complement strand
TTTTGTTTATGTTCAATAATATCTTTTTGACGAACTACCTCTTGTGTGCGCTCCAGAACTTTATCTTCCAATCCGTGAATCAAATCTTTAATTGAATGCTGCATTTGCTGAAAACTACTTGCTAAGGAACCAATTTCATCAACTCTATCGTTCACAATCTCTACATCTAAATTACCTTTGGCTAACTCGTAGGCATCGTATTCCAACTCTTTAATCGGTTTGGTTACCTTCCTGGAGATAAAGTAAGAAATTAGTAATACAAAAACGATTAAAACAATAGAAGCATTTATGATTTTATTTCTCAATTGTTTAGCCGGCTCAAACGCTTCACTTTCGTCAATTTCGCTTAAAATAACCCACTTCATACCGAATAAGTTTAATGGCATAAAAGACGACAATACAGGAATACCTCTATAATCCTCAAAAATCATATTGGCAGTTTTACCTGTTAAAGCTTCCCTTGTCCCCTTCGTCTTCACTTCCTGCAACCCAACAGTACTATGATAGGTTTTTATTTTTTGAATTCTGAGATTACTTACGCCTATTTCATTTAACAACTTAAAATAGCCTGCACTATCCTCTATTAAAAATCTACTTTGGTTTCTCAATGTAAAATCTTCCCCAACTATGTATGTTTCACCTGTTGTGCCTAAACCAATTTCTTTCCACTTATTGTTATTCGTCATTAACTTATTAATATTGTCAATAGGCATTTGAAATGCTACAACGCCGATTATTTTACCATTTTCCTTTACCGGGCATGCTATAAATGAGGCAGGTAAATTGTAGGATGGAAGATATTCCTCAAAATCAACAAGAATAGATTTCTTGTTTGAATCAAGTGATAGGGCTCCATTAAATGCTCTCGCTAAATTAGTATTTCGGTAGGCACCGGATTCTAAGGAAGAAGCAAAATCTATCTCTTTATATACCGTATAAACAATATCTGCACTTTCGTTATCAATAAAAAAAACATCATAAAAACCAAAGCGCAACATATAGTTTCTGATAACGTGGTGGTATTTTTTATGAATATTATTATAAACAAATTTTTGCGGCAAAGAATCACAATTTAATCTGTTTTCAGAAGTATACTTATTGTTAGCGATGTATAACTCCTGTAATAACAAAGCGTTTAAATTCAATGGTCTTAAACTCTTTTTATTAACTACATTAAGGCTTTGGGCATTTAATCGCGGAATAAAAAAAGTATCTAAATAGTCTTCCATTCTATTGTTGCGATGAATGTCATTCGGGTCTCGATTACTAAAATCCTTGGTCATTAAACGAAATCCTTCTTTAAATCCTTTCATGGCCTCAACAGTAGAGGGGTTCTCTGCAAAGGCCAATAATTGATGTTCAATTTGTGTAAAATACTCCACAACCTGACTAGATTTCATCTCACGGATGGCAGTTAGTTTTTTAAAAGATTCCTCTTGTAGTGTTTCTTTGGCATCGCGGTAACTAATAACACCGGCAACCAACATGGCGAGTAAAGAAATTCCAAAAAATGTTAAGGTGAGTTTAATGCCTATTTTCATGTTAACTTCTAATGTTTATTTTCGCCATTCAAATATAACTTTAATGCGGCATATTAAAAATATAATTTTCGACTTGGGCGGCGTAATTATTAACCTTGACATTAATAAATCTATTAAAGCTTTTAACGCTTTTAGCACGCAACCGTTTGAAGAAATTTATACACAAGCCAAACAATCAGACTTATTTAATTCATTTGATAAGGGTACAATCTCGCAGGAAACTTTTTTTTATGAGCTTGCAAAAACAATTGGTTATAATGGTGAAATGGATGTATTATACAACGCATGGAATGCCATGTTACTGGACTTTCCTGAACATCGTTTTGATACATTAGTTTCGGCTAAACAACGTTACAATACCTTTTTATTAAGTAATACCAATGAAACGCATATTGAGGTATTTGAACGCGATTTGAGAAGAACACACGGCATACAAAATTTTGAAGATTACTTTGATAAACTCTACTATTCATGCAGATTAGGCATGCGAAAACCTGATGCGGAAATATTTGAGTTTGTATTAAATGAAAATAAACTTAATCCAACTGAAACCATTTTTATTGACGACTCTATACAGCACGTGAAAGGTGCAGGAGAAGTTGGTATTAATGCGCACCTCCTTGAGAAAAACATGGAGGTTCAAACGTTACTTGAAAAACTTAATTTACTATAAAACGTTTTACACATTCAAAAAAGTCTAAAGGTTTTTCTGCATGCACCCAATGCCCTGCATCCAAAATCGTTTCAATTGTAATATTGTTAAACCTAAGGTTAAAGTTCTGTATATCCTCTTCATTAATATAATCAGATAAACTACCCCTGATGATTAAGGTTGGTGAGTTGGAAATAAACTCAGGCACAGCAACGCTTACATTATTATAATTGTCGGTAATGGCTTTAAGATTAAATCGCCAATCCATTAAATTAGTATCGGTATCTTTCCAATAAATGTTCTTTAGCAAAAACTGTTTGGTTCCAAAATCCTTAATAAACGAATTTAAAACCAATTCAGCATCTTTACGCGTTTTAACATGATTAAAATCAACGGCATTCAGTGCGGCTACAACTTCATTATGCTTTGGTTCATATGCACGGGCGGCTATATCACAAATAATAAGTTTTTGTGCAATTTTTGGAAATAGTTTTTCGAAAAACATTAGCGTCTTACCGCCCATACTATGACCAAGAATTATTGGAGATTGAAGGTTATGGTGTTCAATAAACTCCATTAAATCATGCGCCATTAATTCATAAGTCCATTCGTACGAATGAGGAGATAAACCATGATTACGCTGATCAATTGTAATGGCAGTGAATCCAAGCGAAGCAAACTGTTTTGCTAATGAATTCCAGTTATCCATTTGACCAAAAAGACCATGCAAAATTAAAAGAGGTGGTCCTTCTCCGTATTTTCTAAATGCTAATTCCATATCAACTGCAAAATTACCTTTTTAGCAAGTATTAACATAATAATTTTATTACCGAATAAATATTCATTAATTTTGTGCTGTAATGGCAAGAATAAAGGATCAACACAAACTTGAACAAATTAACAAAGCCGCATGTGTATTAGTACTAAAAACAGGGTTTGCCGGTCTAAAAATGGCTGATGTAGCAAAAGAAGCCGGCGTAGCTGCCGGGACCCTTTATGTTTACTACCCAACAAAAGAAGCCTTGATTAATTCACTTTTTAAGGAGGTTAAATCAGAAATCGTTCAGGTTTTAATTAATCCTAAACATCACTCCCCAAGTTTTTACAACACCTTTCAAAAAATGTGGTTGAGTTACTTTAATTTTTGCATGAAATTTCCTGAAAAAATGCTATTTGTAGAACATTTTTTCCATAGCGGACTGCTTTCGAAACAAACGATAGATTTTGCCCATTCCATTATGGAACCCGTATTTGAGTTTATAAAACAAGCGCAAAACAACGAATTAATTAAAAAAGGAGATGTATTAATCATCCAATCGCAAATCTCAGGGCCCATTCACGAAACAATTAAATTAATACTGGCCAACAAAATAAAACCAACCAAAACTAACATACATCTATGTTTTGAGATGAGTTGGCAGGCCATTCGAAAATAAAATAAATAAATTAATGAATAAATAATCAATTATCATCTTATGAAAAACACCGTCATCATAACAGGCGCCTCTAGCGGAATAGGCATGGAACTTGCAAAAATATTTGCTGAAAACAATCATCAACATCTTCTTTTGGTAGCGAGAAGCAAAGACAAACTTGAAATGCTAGCTAACGAACTCATTTCAAAATACAAAGTTGAAGTGACGTTACTTGCGAAAGATTTAAGTAACTACGAATCAGCCCTTGAAATATTTAATTACTGTACCAATGAAAATCTAAATGTTACGCACCTGGTTAACAACGCCGGATTTGGTGATTTTGGCTTCTTTGCCGAGAGCAATTGGACCAAACAAGAGCAGATGATTAATTTAAACATAACAACATTAACCTATTTAACACATTTATTTTTGCCGGCGATGGTTAAAAATAAATCGGGAAAAATTTTAAATATTTCATCAATTGCGGCATTTCAACCGGGGCCTTTGATGAGCGTTTACTTCGCTACGAAAGCTTATGTATTACATTTCAGTGAAGCCATTGCCAACGAATTGGAAAATACAGGGGTAACAGTAACCGCTTTGTGCCCCGGACCTACTAAAAGCGGCTTTGAAACTTCAGCATCTTTGGAAAATAGTAAATTATTTAAAAACAAAAACTTGCCAAGTTCCGTAGAAGTAGCCTTGTATGGTTACAACGCCCTACTTAAAGGAAAAAAAGTTGCCATCCATGGTACCATGAATTACATTTTGGCCAATACAACACGATTCGCACCAAGAAACCTGGTTTTAAAAATTGTGCGTTTTATGCAAGATAAAGTCTAATTCGCAACTGACTTAATTTGAAAAAGAGACCCACACATAATCCCGAGTTGAACTTTATTAAAGATGACTGGAAAGGAAATTTCGTTAATCACAAAAATCAATATGTTAACTTAATTAAACCGAGCGAAAGAAGCTATAATGACCTATTTAAATGGTTAACCGGTAAAAACCAATTTAAATCACTTAAAAAAAATCAGCAGAGTCCATTTTCTGTTTCAACTAACGAATACAAACCCAATGACAGACAAGATGGACTGTTTTACATTGGACATGCTACATTTTTATTTACCCTACATGGTAAAAATATTATAACAGATCCGGTGCTATTTAACGTTGGACCGGTAAAACGTATGAGTCCGATGCCTTTTAAACCGGAAGAACTTACGCAAGTGGATTACATTCTATTATCCCATAATCATCGTGATCATTTAGATAAAAAAAGCTTACAATTAATCTGCAAGCAAAACCCTAATGCCATCATTTTAACTGCTTTGCAAATTTCGACTCTACTGAATAAGTGGAGAATAAAAAATAAAATTGTAGAAGCCGGCTGGTATCAATCGTATGCTTTAGACGAGGAATTCAATGTCCATTTTTTACCTGCTAAACACTGGAACAGAAGAGGACTTTTAGATCTCAATCAAATGCTATGGGGAAGTTTTTTGATAGAAAGCAAAATCAAAACCATTTACTTTGGTGCAGATAGCGGGTATTGTGTTCATTTTGAAGAAATAGGTAAATTGTTTAGAAAAATAGATTATGCCATACTTGGTATTGGCGCATGTGAACCGGAATGGTTTATGAAATCATCACACACCAGCCCTGAAAGAGCTTTTAAAGCCTTTCAAGATTTAGGTGCCAAACACTTAATTCCTATGCATTATGGAACCTTTGATTTAAGTGATGAGCCATTGTTTTATCCTGAAGAAGAGTTGAAAAAATTAATCACTGCATCAGGCAAAAAAGAACACGTTTTGTTTCCACAACTTGGAAATAAAATGTACTTTTAGTCTATGAATCCACATGTAGGAATTATTATGGGCAGTAAAAGTGATTTGCCCACTATGCAAGCAGCTGCAGATATATTAAAAGACTTAGGCATAACCTATGAAATAGACGTTGTGTCGGCACACAGAACGCCTGATAAAATGTTTGACTATGCTAAAAACGCACACGAAAGAGGACTTAAAGTGATAATTGCCGGTGCCGGTGGAGCCGCTCATTTACCGGGTATGGTAGCCAGCTTAACGCCTTTACCTGTAATTGGTGTGCCCATTAAAAGCTCTAACAGCATTGATGGCTGGGATAGTTTATTAAGTATTTTACAAATGCCTAACGGTGTGCCGGTTGCCACAGTTGCTTTAAATGCTGCACAAAATGCAGGTATTTTAGCGGCGCAAATTATTGGCTCATCAGATGCAACAGTGTTGCAAAAACTCATTCAATTTAAATCAGACTTAAAAGAAAAAGTTTTAGTAGCCAGTGATGAATTAAGAAATCACACACCGAAGAAATACCTTTAAAATTAATTGGATATTACATGAAACAAGTCCTACTACTTTGTATGATGATCATTATAACCGGATGTAAAAAAAATTACTCCTGTAAGTGCACAACAAATGAAGGAAGAAGAGGCTTTGTTTTCGTTTGGGAGGTTAATTATCAAAACAATAAGGTTACCAAAAAACAAGCGCAAAAAAAATGTGAAGAAGATTTAATTGCAGACGGACATTCTTTAACTGATTACACTTGTAGTTTAAAATAAAATGGCAAAAAATACGAATCTTATAAAACTAGGGGATGCCATTCAGCAATTTCTTAAGCAAGAAAATTTGGATGTTAAAATTGCACGTCATGCCATTAAAAACGGCTGGCAAGATATAGTTGGCACCATGATAGCAAACCATACCACCAATTTATATTTCAACAACAAAACCCTATTTATCACACTCAATTCTGAAGTAGTCAAATCTGAGCTTGCCTATCAAAAAGAGAGTGTCATAAAAAAAATAAATACTTACGTTTCTAATCGACTAATTGACCAAATCGTCATTCAATGAATTTTAAATTAAATCGCCTTTCATTCAGCATCACTATTCTTTTTATTAGTGTAATTGCACTGGCACAAAAAAATGATTCCGTTCAACTAAGAAAAATTTACGACTTCTATTTAACCGAAAGCAAATGCTATTCGAATTTAGAACATTTATGTAAAAAAATTGGTCCGAGGTTAAGTGGCAGTAAAGGTGCAGAAGATGCCGTAGCTTGGGCTAAAAAAGCCATGTATGAAGCAGGTGCCGATACAGTGATACTACAGCCCTGTATGGTACCGCATTGGGTGAGAGGTAAAGCCGAGCAATGCCAATTAATAGAAAAAAATAAATCCACTAAATTGAATGTTACTGCACTTGGCAGTTCAGTAGGTACAGGAGAGAAAGGCATTAAAGCATTAATCATTGAAGTGAAAAATTTTGAAGAATTAGAAAAATTGGGCGAAAAAAACATAAAGGGCAAAATTGTATTTTACAATGTGTTCTTCAATCAAGCACATGTAAAAACCGGCTCTGCTTACGGCGAAACCGTTAAGTTCAGAAGTAAAGGCGCTAGTTATGCTGCCAAATATGGTGCAGTGGCCACGCTGGTAAGAAGCATGACTAGTTTAGCCGATGATGAGCCACACACCGGCAACATGAATTACGACACCAGTGTTTCAAAAATTAAAATACCATCCTTGGCATTAAGTTATGTTGCCGCAGACAAGTTAAGCCAAGCCATTAAAAACGACCCAACCACTTTAGTTGAATTAAAATGTTATTGCGAAACACTACCCGATGTTTTATCTTATAATGTGATAGGGCAAATTAACGGGAGTACAAATAAAAACAATTACATTGTGGCAGGCGGACATTTAGATGCCTGGGACAATGGCGAAGGTGCGCATGACGATGGTGCAGGTGTTGTACAGTGTATGGAAATTCTAAGACTTTATAAAAAACTAGGTGTAAAACCAAAAAACAACATTAGAGCCATTGCCTTTATGAACGAAGAAAATGGATTACGCGGTGGAGAAGCTTATGCAAAATTTGCAAAAGAGAATAATGAAAAACACCTGGCTGCATTAGAGACAGATGCCGGAGGCCATACACCAAGAGGTTTTGGCGTAGATACCTTAAACGGCCTTTATAAAAAAGTAATGACCTGGCAAAAATTATTGGCTCCCTATTTTGCAGATAGAATTGGTAACGAAGGCGGTGGTGCAGATTTAATAGCATTGGAAAAACTAAACGTACCTTGCATTGGCTTTGAACCCGACACCCAACGTTATTTTGACATCCACCACACCAAACAAGATACCTTTGATAAAATCCATAAACGTGAACTGGAATTAGGCTCTGCAGCTATTGGTGCGCTTTTGTATTTGTTGGATCTGTATTATTAAGCAACGGATTTGGTAATCAGGGTTTCCAATTATCAACTACAATATTAAATATTAACCCATCCACTTCATTCAACCGAGTTAATTGAAAAATGACGCATTTTTATTATATTTGATATGAACAAAACAAATTTACTTGCTTGCAATAGTTTGCAAACGGATTTATAGCGGGTATGAGGATCTACCACTCATAGGCTTCGGACAAAATTACAGTTGACATTTTTAAAAAAAATATATTATTCAAACTAAATCAATAAGACAATGAATAGACTCAAATTTAATTTAATTACTACCACAGTGTTTTTAACTACGTTTACCCTGACAAGTTGTAAAAAGTATACTTGTGAGTGCACTGCATACAATACAAATAATCCAGAATCTGGCGGACGCTCGAATTATACCGTTAAAAATAAGGACAAAGCTAAAGTGTGCACTGACAAATCAACGCAGCCTGACAGTTTCGGTAATTACACAACATGCGTGATAAAATAACCTTTCGCACATGTCCAATAAAAATATTAAAGACAATATAAATTTATGGAACTAAAAATCCTCTTAACAATTCTGACAACAATGTTATTATTAGGTTGTAAAAAGGACTACACATGTATTTGTCCAGACCCTCTTATAGACCAAAGCGGCTTTATAATCCATGACACGAAAAGTAAAGCAACTAAAAAATGTCAAGGCACTAAAAATCCATTTAACGAAAGTAAATGCGGTTTAATAAAATAATTTAACGACAGAAAAGAGCATAATTTAAGCTGTGTGCGACCATACGACGTCGTAACACCAAGCAAGTGCAAGCGGCGAGACAATAAGAACTTCGGCTTAAATTAAAGCCCTCCTCGCTTCGCCTCGTCGGAACAGTTTTTTCCACCGGGCGGATTGCTTACGCGCCACATCGCTCAAAAGTGCTCTGTACTTTTGCCGTGCTAAAAACATTTATATATTTAACCAACCTTTTGTGCTATTGGACAGAGGAGGCTCCGAAAACCCGTCATAGCAAATCCCGAAAACGTCAGTACCAATAATTAAAACGCGTTGTAAATATTTCGATATTGATTCTATGCAAAAATGTTTGTATCTTCAGTCTAGAATTTAATTAACCTCCCACATAAACTGTATCGAATTATAAAAATGACTCCTAAAAACAATTATCAATGATTAGAAATCTTATAATAATTTCTTTATTATCAACCCTTTTTCAATCATGCGGATTTTTATTCTATAACTACCGCGCATCTTACGAAAGTAATTTTATTATTCCTAAAAAAAATTCTGATGCTAATTTGAGTTACAAAACTGGGCAAATGATCTACAGACAATCATACATATCTAAACCTTACAGCCGCTATAAATCGCCAACTTACGACACGCTTAATTTTTATGGGCCTGACTACCATACTTTAAAATTTATAATAACCGAGTCTAAAGACACTACAAACATTCATTTTACATTTTTTGCCTTTCATGGTTCGCGAAGCAGACCGCCAAATAAAAAATTCATCGAGTCATTCCGAGATAGTCTAAAAAATAAATTTGGTGCAAGCGAAATAATTGTTAAAAACATCAGTAATGAAAAAAAACGTAAAAAAGATAATTAGTTATTGGTTTACGTTAAAAGTCGCATATCTAGCAATTAACACAGGCTCAATTTGAACTGACTATTATTTTAAGTATTTTTTTTGAATGAGTTGGCGTAACAACTTCGGCAAAATACAGCCCTGTGCCCAAATACCCGAAATCAAAATTAGTAATGGGTTCCATTGATGAAACGTTAACTAATAATTTACCAGTAGAATCGTAGACCTTAGCAAGTGAACAATTTTTAAAAGTCACCTTATCAGATGTTGGATTAGGATACACTTGAATTGAATGATCAGCCCATTCCAAAAACCCGGTGGCAATACTTGGTGTAATACAACTTTTCATTGCTTTAAATCCAAAGCTTGTGGTTGCGCCATCACTCTTAAACCTAACTGTTATACTGTTTGAGGTAGAAACCTTAATACCTGGAGAATTAGTGCCTGTATAACTTCCTATAAGTGCCGCAGCTGATGTACTTGCCCCGTTATATAACCATAACGTATCATAATTTAATTCCGTGCCAAAACTTATAAATTGTAATTGCGCCAAACTACCGCTTGGAACTGATAAGGTGTAGGCATAATTTTCATTATCGTAGTAATTTCTGGTTGGTCCTCCCATATCAAAAATACTGTCATTACAAGTAATCAGTTCACAGGTACTAAAATGATCTTTGATTAAATTCCAATAACCTGTTAAGCCATTATCATATCCAAGTGCCCATATAGCAATACCCCCCAGCCCACGCTGATTAACCATTTTAAATTTACGTCCCATGCTGTAAATATCATCTATCCAACATTGACGTAAACTTGTGCCACTCGTAAACTTATAATATGGACTATAACAATTACCTTCCCAAAATTTATTACCCGGAGTGTAGGCTGTTCCTGTGCTTACAGCCGCCAAGGTCCGGCTGGTATTAAAACTTCCTGTGGTTGCAGCAGGTAAGGTGGAGTTTTGAGTCACTTCCCATTCTCTGCCATAGTAAGGTAAGCCCATTAATAGTTTGTTCGCTGGCGCACCTTGTTTAATATAGTAAGTAATGGTTTTACCTAAAGTATAATTATAACTTGGTTGATAATTATATAAAGGCGCTGTAGGGCCTGCCTGCGAACTTCCACCATAATAATAATCATAGCCCATAATCGTAAAATAATCAACTTGAGCTGTTAATGCAGGTATATTAAAGGTATTACTCCAATCTACCGCATACAAACAAAGTGATAATTCGTAGGAAGGATTTGCAGCATTTAAAGCATTATTTAAATTGGTAATAAAGGTTACAAAAGGTGCGTTATCAGAACTGCCCATGCCTTCAAAATCAATGTTAACACCATTTCCCTGCCGCGCATTTAACAAACTAATAATGTTATTGATAAAAGTTGTTTGTGCAGTTGAACTTGCCCAAAAAGAACTATGCCCCGAAAACATGGTAGCACATATATGAATTTTTGTGCCATTAGCCTTAGCAACAGTCACAACACTTGCTGTGCTCCAGGCAAAAGAAGTATTAATGTTGTTACCAGTGGTTGGACTAACATCATAATCAAAATAAACTAAATCACTTAACAAACTCCATTGGTAATTGGTATATGTTGTACCTCCCCAGTATGGGTGCCAACCCAATACCTTTTTAGTTAAATTACATGTAGCTTGCTTTGATGAAGCTAATTTATTATTTGTTGTATTGTTAAGTGAGTCAAACTGTACATCGGTATAATTTTTATACTGACTATAAAAGTTGGCTTGTTCTTGCATAATAGATTTAAATGCAGGCTGCTGTGCAACAACCATTGAGCCATAAAAAAAACTAATTAAAACTAAATATTTAGTAAATAACTTCATAATTCAAAAATAGAAAATAGTTTTTAGTATTTCTTAACCCATCCATAAATTAACAACTTAATCCATTTAGATGACCGGACAACCATTCAATATTGAAAGACAAACCGTTTTCATCTTTAAATTTTTAAGGTGTATAATCTCTTTTTCCGGATAAAATAATTTGATAAGCAGGGCTAAAATATTTAGAAACACAGACATAAATAAACGATTAATTGATTTTTAACCATTGGTAAACTTTTAACTGTAGACCTATAAAATTATATTATTTTTGAGTAATAATATAAAGTTAATGAATAAGCTTCCTTTTGTATTTCTTTTCTTTTACAATTTCACTTTCAGCCAAGTCAACAACTTTATTATTCCAAAACCAACTTATCAAAAAAACGAGAAAAGCATTTTTCATTTAAGTTCAAACACTTCCATCCTTTATTCAGATGAATTAAAGTTTGAATCAAGTTTTTTAATTAAAACTATACATCAACAAACCGGCATTTCTTTAAAGAATAATCTTGAAAACAACAACAAAATTATTTTAATAGTTGATACAACATCTAAAATAGAAAAAGAAGCTTATGAGTTAAAAATTGAATCAAATCAAATTAGCATAAAGTCTTCTCATGCGCATGGCGTATTCTATGGCATACAAACTTTAATTCAGATGTTGCCTTTACAAAAAAGTGAGACAATTTTACTTACCAATACAACGATAAACGATAAACCAAAATTTAAATGGCGGGGCATGCATCTGGATGTATCTAGACATTATTTTACTCCAGTTGAAGTTAAAAAGTACCTGGATTTATTAGCCTTCTATAAATTAAATACATTTCACTGGCATTTAACTGATGATCAAGGTTGGCGGATTGAGATTAAAAAATATCCGAAACTAACAGATATTGGAAGTAAAAGAAAAGGAACCATGGTAGGGCATTACAATGCTCAAAAAATTGACTCCATCGCATATGGTAGCTATTATTCACAAAACGACATCAAAGAAATTGTAGAATATGCGAAAGAAAGACATATTACTATTGTACCTGAAATAGAAATGCCAGGTCACGCATTGGCTGCAATAGCTGCCTATCCGCAATTATCTTGCACCGGAGAAAAACTAGAAGTAGGAACAAAATGGGGAGTTTTTGATGATGTGTTTTGCCCGTATGATTCAACTTTTACATTTTTGGAAAATGTGCTGGATGAAGTGATTTCACTTTTTCCTTCAGAATATATTCACATTGGTGGTGATGAATGCCCTAAAATCAGATGGAAATCTAGTAATTATTGTCAAAAGTTAATTGAGAAGAATAAATTAAAAGACGAGCATGGTTTACAAAGTTATTTCATTCAAAGAATTGAAAAATTTGTGAATGGCAAAGGAAGAAAAATTATTGGTTGGGATGAAATTCTGGAAGGTGGATTGGCACCAAATGCCGCGGTGATGAGTTGGCAAGGAACCTCCGGCGGGATAGCTGCTGCCAAACAAAAACATGATGTTGTGATGTCCCCGGGTTCGCATTGTTATTTTGATCATTACCAAGGGAATCCGGAGTACGAACCATTGGCCATTGGCGGACATACAACCTATAAAAAAGTTTACAGTTTTGATCCCATACCAAAAGAACTAACAAAAGATGAGGAAAAATATATTCTTGGCGCACAGGGAAATGTATGGACAGAATACATGAAAACATTCAAGCATGTTGAGTACATGGTGTTGCCAAGGATAGCTGCTTTGTCTGAAGTAGTATGGGGAACTTCCAATCCAGCAGAACTTAAAAATTTTGAAAGCAGATTGTTACACCATTTTAACTTTTACGAATACTATAATTACAATTACAGTAAAGCAATATTCGAACTTTCAACAAAAGTTAGTGCGAATAATACTAGAGATGGCGTTCTGTTTAATTTACAATCTGTTGAGCCGGAAATAAAATACACAATAGATGGAACGGATCCGGATAAAAATTCAAAGGTTTATGTTAGTCCGTTGAATGTAAAAAACAGCCAAACGATAAAAGCTGCTTATTTTAAAAACGGCAATCAGAAAAGTGCAATATTAGAACAAAAATTTTTCGTTTCTAAATCAACCGGAAAAAGCATTCAATTAAAAAACTTGCCTCATGAAAATTATGCAACAGATGGTCCATCTACTTTAGTAAACGGAATAAAAGGAAACCCAGAAAAATATGGAAACAACTGGCTAGGCTTTTCAGGTAAAGATTTAGAGGCAACTATTGATTTGGGTAAACCAACTGACATAAACAGTGTAGCGCTCAATTTTTTGAAGAGCGAAGGGAGTTGGATTTACTTTCCGACACAAGTAGAAATATGGTACAGTAATGATAACAAGAACTTTGTTGATTCAAAAAACATTACTCGTGACGAAGTTTATGCAAATAATGGCGTTCTAGTAATAAACAATCTAAATATAAATTCTAGGTTTATAAAAGTAATTGCTAAGAACAACGGTATTATCCAAGAAGGTAAACCAGGTGCCGGCTCAAAAAGTTGGTTATTTGTTGACGAAATAGAAATACATTAATGAATCATGACAAGTAGAAGAAATTTTATAAAAAAGGGGGCATTAGCAACAACAGCATTTGCACTATCAAGCCTTGAATACAAAGCACATACAAATAGTTCGTCCGATAAAAAAGTAAATAAACCTATCGTATTATCTACTTGGAATTTTGGAATAAAAGCCAATGAAGCTGCATGGTCGGTTTTAAAAAATAATGGAAGGGCATTGGATGCAGTAGAAGCCGGTGTTAAAGTTCCGGAAGGCGACCCTACTGAAAGAAGCGTTGGTTATGGCGGTAGACCCGACAGAGATGGTAGAGTTACATTGGATGCTTGTATCATGGATGAATTCTCCAACATAGGATCTGTTGCTTGCCTCGAACACATTAAACATCCAATTTCCGTAGCAAGAGCAGTGATGGAAAAAACACCACATGTAATGTTAGTTGGCGATGGTGCGTTACAATTTGCACTTTCGCAAGGATTTAAAAAAGAAAATTTATTAGTAGAAGCTTCCGAGAAAGAATGGAAAGAATGGCTTAAAAAAAGTGAATATAAACCGGTTATTAATATTGAAAATCACGATACAATTGGCATGATAGCTTTGGATGCGCAAGGCAATTTATCAGGCGCTTGCACAACCAGCGGCATGGCATATAAAATGCATGGCAGGCTTGGAGATTCGCCAATTATAGGTGCTGGATTATACGTAGATAATGAAATTGGCGCTGCAACCGCAACAGGACATGGTGAAGAAGTGATACGAATAGCAGGCAGTCATCTTGTTGTAGAATTAATGAGGCAAGGAAAAAGTCCACAGCAAGCTTGTGAAGAAGCAGTGCAACGAATTATTAAGTTAACCAAAAGCAGAAACAAAAACTTAAATGATATTCAGGTAGGCTTTATTGCATTGAATAAAAAAGGAGAATGTGGAGCCTATTGCATTCATTCAGGATTTAATTATGCAAAATATGATTCAAGTGGAAACAGTTTAATAAACGCCACCTATTCTGTAAAGTAATGAGATTGCTCGAAATAGCTTGTTTTAATGAAGAATCCATTGCTAAAGCCTGTAAAAACGGTGCGGACAGATTAGAATTATGCAATGAAATGTCCGTTGGCGGAATCACACCATCTGAAAGTATGATAGAATTTGCAAACGGTTATGATATTGTAAAGTATGTTATGATAAGACCAAGAGGCGGAAATTTTACATATACCGAAGAGGAATTTGAACACATGAAAACAAGTATTTCTCAATTAAAAATTAAAAAAATAAATGGATTTGTTTTTGGTGTTTTAACCAATGATTGCAAAGTTGATAAAATCAAAAACAAAGAATTACTAAAAATTGCTTACCCGCTCCCATGCACCTTTCATAAAGCCTTTGATGAAATTTCAGATTATAAACAAGCCTTAGTAGATTGCATAAATTGTGGATTTGAAAATGTTTTAACCTCGGGAACTAAAAAGACAGCTTTGGAAGGAAAAAGTATTTTGAAAGAATTAATTGAACTTGCAAATAATAAAATCAATATTATTGTAGCCGGCGGTGTACGCTCCAGTAATATTTCAGAGTTAAATAAATTTCTAAACGCCACACATTACCACTCAGCGGCAATAATGCAAAAAGGCATGAGTAGTGCTGATGAAAAGGAGATTGCATCTCTAAAAAAGTTATTGAATGAATAAATCAGTATTATACATTCTTTTACTACTAATAACCTTCGTAAAAGGACAAGAACAATTTAGAAGTTTGAGTAACGAAAATTGGTTTTTCCTGCAAGCAGGTAAAACTGAAAAATACAAGGCAAAAATTCCAGGCACCATTCACACAGATTTACTGGAAAACAAATTAATAGAAGATCCATTCCTTGAAGACAATGAAACGAAATTACAATGGATTGAAAAAGAAGAATGGATTTATGAATGCAATTTTAATCTAACTGAAAATGAACTTAAAAATCAATCAATACAAGTACAATTTGAAGGATTAGACACTTATGCTTCTGTATATTTAAATCAAGCTCTGATTTTAGAAGCCAATAACATGTTTAGATGTTGGTATGTGGATGCAAAAAAATATTTACACCATGGTAGTAACAATTTGAAAATCATCTTTAAATCAAGCTCTATAAAAGGTAAAGAACTTGCAAGCAAATTAACTTATACCCTACCTGAAAATGAAAGAGTTTTTGTTCGAAAAGCACAATATCATTTTGGCTGGGATTGGGGGCCAAGATTTGTTACTGCGGGTGTATGGAAAAATGTTAGTCTCCATTTCAGTAATCACGCCTATATTGAAAAATGTTACATACAACAAAAGACCATAAATAAAACCGAAGCCTCCTTAAACTTTGTTACAAAAATTATTTCTAATGAAAATACTGATTATCTTATAAAGATTGGCAACATCAAAAAAAAGATAAACTTAAAAAAAGGAATAAACAGTATAGAAATTTCTTATAACTTAAAAAAACCAAAACTATGGTGGTGTAATGGACTTGGAGAGCCGTATTTATACAATTTCACTATTGAATTGTTTAAAGAACAAACCCTACTCTCGAGTAAAAAATTAAGCATAGGCTTAAGAACCGTCGAGTGGATTCAGGAAAAAGACCTGCCTGAAGGTAAAGCAGACGAAAAAGGAAGAAGTTTTTACTTAAAACTAAATGGCGTTCCGGTTTTTGTAAAAGGTGCCAATTATATTCCGCCACACAGTTTCTTGCCGGAGGTAACGCCTGAAAAATACAATCACCTGATAATGCAAGCTAAAAAAGCAAACATGAATATGTTGCGAGTTTGGGGCGGTGGTGTTTATGCAGATGATGTTTTCTATAATGAATGTGACAAAAATGGCATTTTGGTTTGGCAAGACTTTATGTTTGCTTGTGGTATGTATCCTGGAGATTCGGATTTTTTAAACAATATAAAGAAAGAAGTAAAAGATAATATTATAAGACTTCAAAACCATCCATCCATTGTAATTTGGTGTGGAAACAATGAGAATGACGAAGGTTGGCACAACTGGGGCTGGCAAAAACAATTTAACTACTCGAAGGAAATTGAAAACAAAATCTGGAAAGATTATCAAACATTATTTGATACCATCATTCCAAATGCATTGAAAGAAACCTTAGGAGAGAATAAATATTTCTATTGGCCTTCTTCACCATCTAAAGGTTGGGGAAGGAAAGAGAGCTTAACGCAAGGCGACGCTCATTATTGGGGTGTTTGGTGGGGAAAAGAACCTTTTGATATTTATAAGGAAAAAACAGGAAGATTTATGAGTGAATACGGATTTCAGGGAATGCCGGCTGTATCTACTTTTCGAAAATTTACTAAAGAGCTATCATGGGACAATAAAAGTATTAAAACTCATCAAAAACATCCAACCGGTTTTGAAACCATACAAGAATACATGGCAAGAGATTTTAAAATTCCGCTTCATTTTGAAGATTACGTTTATGTTTCCCAACTTCTGCAAGCATATGGAATGAAAATAGCTATTGAATCACACAGAAGAGCAATGCCATATTGTATGGGAACTTTATATTGGCAATTTAACGATTGCTGGCCCGTCACATCCTGGAGTTCAATAGATCACTATAATCAATGGAAAGCACTGCATTACCAGGTCAAAAAGAGTTATGCAAAACAACTCATTTCTATTGATGAGAGAAATAATAATTTAAACATCTACGGAATTAATGACGAACTAAAAAAAATAGAAGGAAATTTAAAAATAGAACTAATCGACTTTTATGGCAATGTGATCTGGCAAAAAGAACAATCGGCTCACTTTGATGCTAATTCTTCTCGAATACTAGATAGCATTAAGCTTGAAGCAATCCACACATTAGACAGAAATAACAGTTTCATTAGGATAAGTTTTAAAAACAAACTACTGGACTTAAGTTGTATACATTATTTGGCTAGAACCAAAGACCTGAATTTAGCCGAACCAAAAGTGAACATCACTTATTTGAATAATAATAAAATACAACTTAGCAGTAACATGCTTGTTAAGAACTTATATCTGGAAAGTGAAGGCGTTTTTTTTGAAGAAAATTTTTTTGATTTATTACCTCATGAAACAAAAATCATTAGTGCTAGCAATAAAATTGAAACCCTAAAGTGGAAATGTTTGAATGAACTGGAAACGAAATAGCCTTAGTTTTAACCTTTAACTATTTGAATTATCTTTAAAATATTGGATAACGAGCTTTGCCTTTGCCAAACCAATTGCACTAATAATCTCCTTCTCTGCAGCCTCTTTAACCCCTTTTACACTTTTAAACGTTAAGAGTAATTTCTCAGCCGTTTTATCACTTATTCCCTTTATACTATTTAATTCTGTTTTAAAAGTTTCTCTGCTTCGTTTATTTCGATGATGCGTAATACCAAAACGATGCGCCTCATCACGAATCTGTTGAATAACTTTAAGTGTTTCGCTTCTTTTATCCAGATATAAAGGCAAAGAATCATCCGGGAAATAAATTTCCTCTAAGCGTTTTGCAATTCCAATCACTGCAACTTTACCCATCAGGCCTAGCTTTTTTAAACTCTCGCAAGCCGCGCCCAACTGTCCTTTACCGCCATCAATAACAATAAGTTGCGGCATTGGTAAATTTTCATCTAAAACTCTGCTATATCTTCTGTAAATCACCTCCTCCATAGTTGCAAAATCATTTGGACCTTCAACTGTTTTAACATTAAAATGTCTATACTCTGATTTTGCCGGTTTACCATTTATAAAAACAGGCATTGCACTTACAGCATAATTACCTTGTATATTACTGTTATCAAACCCTTCAATTCTCCTCGGCTGTTCAGTCAATCTCAAATCTTTCATCATTTGATTCATTAAACGCTCAGTGTGTTTTTCCGGATCGAGAATAGCTTGTTGTGCCTCCAACTCCTGTTTGTACATCATTGCGTTTTTATAACACAAATCCAGCAAATGCTTTTTATCTCCAATTTTTGGAACATAATAATTAATACCCTCCAATTTTATTTCCAACTCAAAAGGTAAAATTATTTCTTTAGATTCACTGTTGTATCTGTTTCTGAATTCGATAATGGCAAACAATAAAAGCTCTTCGTCAGTTTCATCCAACTTCTTCTTTAATTCTAATGTTTGTGAATTCACAATAGTACCATTCTTTACTTTAAAATAATTGATATATGCATTTTTATCATCGCTAATAATATTTAAAACGTCTGTATTGTCAATACTTGGATGAACGATTGTTGATTTGGCCTGATAACTATCCAGTGCAAGTAACTTAACTTTATATTCTTCTGCTTTTTCAAAATTCAACTCTTCTGCCGCAGAATACATGCTTGCCCTCAATTCCTTTATTGTTGAACCGACATCACCCTTCAGTAATCGTCTGACCTCCATTATTTGCTCATCATATTCGGTCATGGATTGATTTCCTATGCATGGAGCTTTGCATTTACCAATATGAAATTCCAAACATGGTCTATACTTTTTCTTTTCAATTTGCTCAGGGCTAAGGTCTAAACTACATGTCCTTAGTTTGTAATTCTGCCTGATGACATCTAAAATGGAGAACATCACCTTAACGTTAGCATAAGGTCCAAAATACTCACTGTTATCTTTTCGCTTTTGCCTTGTGTGAAATATTCTCGGAAATTGTTCGTTTTTGATAATAATCCATGGGTACGTTTTATCATCACGTAAGTTAATGTTGTACTTAGGCTTTAGATTTTTAATGAGATTATTCTCGAGTAGCAGCGCATCTAATTCTGTTTCAACCTTAATTGTTTTAATTGAGACGATTTTTTTAACCATTAACCTCAATCGCCCATTATCATGCTCCTTGCTAAAATAACTGCTAACCCGTTTTTTGAGACTTTTGGCCTTACCAACATATAAAAGAATCTCATCTCCATCAAAAAACTGATATACACCGGGTGTTTCCGGTAAGGATTTTAATTGGCTTTGAAGCTGTTCAGAAAAGTCGTCTATCACAAAACAAAGATAAGACCTTACAACACTTTTTGAGTAAAATTTTAATTTTAACACTTTATTTCCCATGAACTAATCCTAAAGCAAAATATAATTGTAACTTGCTGTCAAAATACAAACTATGTCAGCAAAACTATTACTCTCTGCTCTCCTTTTTGCAGGAATTTTAACTGCACAAAACGCAGATTATTCAGATCCAAACAAGAAACTATTACTTGACCCAAGTGTTAGAACAGGGACATTGTTGAACGGGATGCGTTATTACGTGAAAAAAAACATACAACCGGAAAACAGAGCCGAACTTCGTTTAGCTGTTAATTCAGGCGCAACCAACGAGTCGGATGAGCAACAAGGTTTAGCTCATTTTGTTGAGCACATGGCATTTAATGGCAGCAAAAACTTTAAGAAAAACGACTTGGTAAACTACCTAGAAGGCATTGGAACTAAGTTTGGTCCCGATCTTAATGCCTACACCAGTTTTGATGAAACGGTTTACATGCTTCAGATACCAACCGATAAAAAAGATATTTTTAATAAAGCCTTTTTAATTTTAGAAGACTGGGCAGCCAATTTAAGTTTTGATAGTTTAGAAATTGAAAAGGAAAGAGGCGTTGTTATGGAAGAATGGAGACTTGGACAAGGTGCCTTCGAAAGGATGATGAGAACGACCTTTCCTGCCATGTTTAAAGATTCAAGGTATGCCAATCGATTGCCAATTGGTAAGCCTGAAATTTTAAAAAATTGCAAACAACATTATTTAAAGAGCTATTATAAAGATTGGTACCGCACAGATTTGCAAGCTATAATAGTTGTAGGTGATGTTGATGTTGATGCAACCGAAAAATTAATTAAAGAACAATTCAGTAAACTTAGTCCATCTAAAAATCCAAAACCATTAACAAAATGGCAAATACCAGATCAGAAAGGATTCAGAAGTGTAGTTGCAAGTGATAAGGAATCGCCATACAATATTTTACAATTGATGTATTTACAGCCACCTACTGAATATGCAACTGTGGGTGACTTTAAAGAGTCATTAAAACATCAATTATACAACGGCATGTTAAGTGCCAGATTATCAGAACTGGCTAAAAAGCCGGATGCTCCTTTCTTATTCTCCGGCGCTGGCTTCAATGAATTAATAAGAAATAAAGGAGCCTATTCAACATTTGCTGTATTTCCAAATGGCAAGGTTGAAGCGGCCATAACAGCTGCTGTTACAGAAAATGAGCGTGTAAAACGATATGGTTTCACAGCTTCTGAATTTGAAAGAAAGAAAAAACAAATTTTAAATGATGCGCAAAACTCTTTTAATGAGAGGGCTAAAACTGAATCTAAATCTATTGTAGGAGAATTAGTACAGAATTTTTTAACAGGCGAAGCCAGCCCCGGCATTGAAGTCGAATATAATTTAACTAAAGAATTACTTCCAAAAATAACTTTGGAAGAAGTGAACGCATTAGCAAAACAATGGATTAGTATTAAAGGTGATAATGCAGTAGCTGTTTTAATGATGGCTGAAAAAGACGGCAATAAAATTCCTACCGAAAAAGAAATTACTGACGTATTTTTCAAAGCAGAATCCAATACTGACATTAAACCATATGAAGACAAGGTTATAAAAGAAGAACTAGTAAGTAAAAAGCCTAGAGGTCAGAAAGTAATTAAAACTGCTAAACTGGATGAAGGAATAACTGAATGGACATTAGGTAATGGCGTAAGAGTTTTATTAAAGTCAACAAATTTTAAAGATGACGAAATTCTTTTTACTGCGCATAGCTGGGGTGGCACCAACCTCTATCCGGATAATGAATATATAAACGCTGACATGAGTAATGCCGTTCAAAGCATGATGGGTTATGGAAAATTTGATGCAACAGCATTAGAAAAATATTTAGACGGTAAAACCGCAAGAGTGAGTTTTGGCGTTTCTAAGGATAGTGAACTAATTAATGGAAGCAGCAGCAAAAAAGATTTTGAAACGATGTTGCAACTGGTTTATGCCGGTTTTACAATGCCTAAAAAAGATAGCGCCGGGTTTTTAAGCTTTATAAGCATGCAAAAAGGCATGATGCAAAACATGAGTAACGACCCATCAACTGTTTTTCAAGATTCAATTCGTTACATCATGAGTGGTTACAATATCCGCGGGAAATCATTAACTGAAAAAGATTTAGCAAAAATTGACTTGTTAAAATCTCACCAGGTTTTTAAAGAACGTTTTAAGGACCCAACCGATTTTACATTTTTATTCGTTGGTTCATTTAATCAAGACAGCATTAAACCATTGATAGAATCATATATTGGTGGGATATCAAATGAAATGAAACGTGAGGTATTTACACCAAATTCAATTAAAGCTCCTCAGGGACAATTAACCAAAACAATCTACAAAGGAAACAACCCACGCAGTACTGTGCAGTTAATGTGGACTGGTGAATTTGATTATAACAGAAAATCACGTTTTGAAATGAGGGCATTAGCCAATCTATTGAATATTACATTGCGCGAAAATTTACGTGAAGATAAAGGTGGTGTTTATGGTGTAGGTATTGGGCCTCAATCAGAACATTATCCTAAAGGTAGTTATAAATTTATCTGTGGGTTTTCATGTGCACCGGACAATGTAAACAAATTAATTGATGCAGTAAAGGAAGAAATCAATAAGGTAAAAACAAACGGGTGCAGTGAAATTAATTTAGGAAAAATAAAAGAAACCTTTTTGAAAGAAAGAGAAACACAATTAAAAGACAATAATTTCTGGTTGTCACTAATTATTCAAAGTGAAATTAATAAGGAATCTATAAAGGAAATTGAGGAATACAATAATTGGATTAATTCTTTAAAAAGTGAAGACTTTAAAAAGTTTGCTAAACAGTATTTTAACGATAACGAGTACAAACAATTTGTGTTGAACCCGGAAAAAAAATAAATCCGAAACCAAAAAACCTTGCTGGGTTTATTTTGAATCAGTTTTTTTTCTGTTTATCTCAAAACGTTGAGGCTTAATTACAATTTCACTTAGATTGTAATTCTTTTTTGATTCAATTAGATCAACTATGAGTTCTGCTATATCATTAACATTGATATAAGCATCGTCATTGGTTGAAGGTTCAAAATCCTGCTCTTGGTAAAACTCAGAATTAATAATATCAGGAACAATTGTAGTAACCTTTAAGTTTTGTTTTCGGTATTGCTCAAAATAGTTGTTCAACAAATGATTCATGGATGCTTTTGAAGCACCATAAAAATTATTCCAACGGGCAACTTCCTTACCGGAAATACTTCCCATGCCAATTACTCTCCCTTTGTTGTTTAGTAAAGCCGGTAAACAGGCATTTAAAATAGCAGCTTGTGAGGTGTAGTTAACGTTTGTGATTCTGATAATTTCATCAATTGAATAGCTCTCAGCAGGCTTAATTCGGTTAAAACCGGCGTTTAATAATACAACGTTAAACTTCTTATTATTTAAGTAATTACAAACCTTATTGATTTCATTTTCAACGCTTAAATCTGCCGAAAACTGAGTAAGATTATGGTGTTCAGGCAGCATACTTCTGGCAATGCCAGTAACTTGATAATTTTTTAGAAGTAACATTTCTGCCACCTTTTTTCCAACACCTTTACTGTGTCCGGTAATTAATACATGATTGCTCATTAAATTATTTCTATCCTAAAATTAGCATTAATATTTAATAATTGTTCTATTAAATAATTTTGGAGCTCCTCTTTCTCATATTTGTTGTAAGTATATATATCTTCATTTAGCTCATATGGATAATAAAGTACTGAGGTATCTTCTCTCCGCCTTTGCATATTCTTTAAAAACAATTTGTTCATTCTAAATACTCCCAAACTTATTGTGTCAATTTTATCAATATCAATTTCTTGCTGGAGCAATTTTAGCATTTCCTTATAATAAGCCCTCCAATTTTTTACAATTAGTAGTGGATCAAAACATAACCTTATTTTCCAACCTAATATTTGAAATGCTTTAATTGCTTTTAATCTCTGAATTAATGAAGGCGTTTTGGCCTCGTGTAGGTTAATAATTTCTTGAGGCGAGAGTGTCCATGCTAAAACTACGTTATCAACAGGCTTACAATATTCTAAAGACTTATAATTTGCGCTTTTTGTTCTAATCTCGATTGTTAAATTTTGTTGGCTGGCTGCAAAATCAATCCAGGTTTTACAATACGGCAACCAATTTTCAATGGCTAATAAATCTGTATCGTATGAAAGTGCTAAATAAACTTGTTCGCTGCTTTGGTTAATCAGTTTAATTGTTTCAGAGATAAAATCTTCGTTATTTACAAATAGTACAAAATGAGCTGATGAAAATAAACCTTGTAAATAACAATAGTCACAATCGTAAACACAATTCAATGCCAGTGTATTGTAATAAAAATTTTTAAATCCGAAATCCGGAGTAACGTTTGAGCCTTTGTAATAGAAGTGATCCGTGCGTTTTGCCAGAATTAACTTTTGAGCTTGTTTCTGTAAACGCCACTCAGAAGCACTTTGATTAAATACATCTTTATAATGATCAATGTAAACAATTTTAGCGTCTGTAAACTTTGTTAAAACTCGTTTAGTATTCTCATGTTCAGCGATTTGCTTTTCAATATATATAAACTGCTTAAACATGTCTTAACTTTTCTAAAAGTTGGTTTAATAAACTCTTACGTTGAGAAATATTTTCAACGCTGTCTGTAAATTCTTCAATTAACTCTGCTAACTGTAACTCTGTCTTATAAGCCAAAAAACACAAGCAGGCTTTATTTAGTTGTTCTTTTTGTGTAAATGAAAGTTTTAGTAAATTATCAATTTTACTTACAAACTGATTGGTATTTTTAAAAATCGCATTCACCTCCGTTGAGATCAATTTCGTTTCCAGGTCAACGACAGTTATTATTTCGGGGATTTGTCTTTCATATTTTTTGAACCAGGTTCCATCCTTATAAAAATCTTTATGTCCGGCATCACTAACCCATTTAAAAATTTGTATTTGATTGGAATTTAAAAATAGTTGGGCTGCTTTTGCAAATGAAATGCCCTCCATATCAACCAATTCATTACCATAACTCATAAGATCTTCAACTCCAACAAAATCACTTACAGTATTTAACGAATTTAGTTCAAACTCAGATTTACCAATTAGTTCAGGGTAAAAAGTAAGTTCTTTGTTCTTAACTTCTATGATACGTTGCCATTTATGGAGATTCGCCTGCGATGCCGCACAGCCAATGTTCCACATCACAACATTTTTGTGAAGTGCCAAAAACCAGCCTACCGCTGTGCTACAAGCTATGCTTCCAATACCGGTTATCAACAAAAAGCTATGATCATTTGCGTACAATCTTATGTTTTTTTGTTGATGAATCTGTTTAACCTTTAATTGCTCGATAAAAGGATATGCCTCTTGCTGGAGTGCAAAAACGTATGTAGGTTTTAGATCCATTAACTTGTGTGATCAGAAACAATAACCCATTTACCATCAATTCTTTTCCAAAGCAACGTAAAATGGCCGCCGGACGGCTTCTCCTTTGCTAATTCCCATTTTCCAATCACATATATTGCCCTTTTACCCAATTGCGTGCATTCCAATATACTAAACCTCAATTTACCCATAGCTTCAACATTTGGATAGCTCTTCTTATAATTCTTCAGGGTCTTCTCCCAACCGTATGTAATTCCTTTACTTCCAATAAATTTAAGACTATCACTTTTCCAATAGTACTTCATAAATCCCTCTATATTCCCTTCATTCCAAGCCTTCTCCTGTTCTTTCATGAGGTCAATAACCTGTTTAGTACTTTGAGCATTTCCTGTTTTTATCAGAAAAACACAGCAAATAATAATCCAGCATTTTAAAAACATTATCTAAAATTTTAACCGAAATTAAGCTTTAAATCCTAAAATTTAAAGAATGATTCGTATATTTGTGGTTCGTTCTTTAACACTTATTCAGAAAGACAGAGGGACACGCCCTGTGAAGTCTTCCCAACCCTTTTTAATTTAAGAAGTCCAATTTTAGAAGTAAGAAGTATAAATCTTAATTCTAAAATATAAAATCTAACTTTTAAAAGAAGGTGGTAAATCGTGATGAAGCATTAGCTTCAATAAATAAGTCAGAAACAATTTAGTACAAATCAAATAAAAATACTAATCCCTTCTGATAAAAACAGTAGGGATTTTTTTATGAATAAAGAGAACCAAAATATAGAATATAAAGAAGCTTGGCATGACGAATGTTTAAAGTGGGTAGCCGGTTTTTGCAATGCTAATGGCGGTAAAATTTATATTGGTATTGATGATAGTGGAAAATACGTTGGCTTAAAGAATAAAACACTTAAATTATTAGAAGATATTCCTAATAAATTAGTGCAACATTTGGGTGTTATTTGCGATGTAAATCTAAAACACAAAAACAAAATCCAGTACATCGAAATTAAAGTTCCTAAATACACCGTTCCTATTTCTTTAAATGGCAAATACTATTATAGAAGCGGTGCTACAAAGCAAGAGCTTAAAGGCAAAGCATTAGAACAATTTCTACTCAAAAAATCGGGCAAAACTTGGGACATAATGCCTGAACCAAACGCAACCATTAAAGATATTGATACAAAGGCTATCCAGAACTTTAAAAAATTAGCCGTAAATAGTTTGCGCTTAAAAAGTATTTCTCAAGAGCGAGGTACACATGCCGTTTTAAGTAATTTGAATTTATTTGAAGGCAAAAAATTAAAACGAGCCGCCATTTTGTTATTTGGGAAAGACCCTCAAAAATACTATTTAGGTGCTTCTGTTAAGATTGGAAAGTTTGGAAAAACAGATGATGATTTATTGTTTCAAGATGAAATTACAGGAAATTTAATTGATGTTACTGAACAAACAATTGAACTACTTGATAAAAAATATTTTCCTTCACTCATAAGATATCAAGGCATTTACCGCAAAGAAGAGTGGCCCTATCCGTATGCAGCCATTCGTGAAGCTATATTAAACGCTATTGTTCATCGAGATTATAGCGGTAATTCAACTTTAATTAGTGTGTATGAAAACAAACTAATTTTTTGGAACGATGGAAACTTGCATGAAGATATTTCTATTGATGATTTAAAAAAGAAACATCCTTCCAGGCCTAATAATCCAAAAGTAGCAGAAATTTTTTACAAAGCAGGTTTAATTGAAGCTTGGGGCAGAGGCACACTAAACATAGTTGAATTGTGCAAAACAGTAAGCGGAAAAGAACCACTATTTGAAGCTATCAGTGGGGGAACACAGCTTACAATTTTTGGTAAAAAAATAAGCCATGAATCGAACCAAAAATTAAATAGCAGACAAGTTAATACCTTAAGCTATTTAAAAGAACATGGTGATATTAATAACTCAACTTATCAGGTAATTAATAAAACTAACGAAAAAACTGCTTACAGAGATTTGAATGAATTAGTAGAATTAGGATATATAACAAAAGAGGGGCCAAATAAACAATTCACCATTTACAAACTGAATAAATAATGAAGATTTCATCGGACATTTCATCGGACATTTCATCGGACATTTCATCGGACATTTCATCGGACATT
>B570J29032_109959485_pt1 | contig 27452 bp, 19 predicted proteins | sample LakMenEpi16Nov12_FD_29032 | JGI IMG/M metagenome (IMG submission 29032) | reverse complement strand
TTCCACCTATTGGTTTTAAAGCAATAGCACTACCACTAAGTGATTGGTCTGGAATGTTGGTTTCATAAACAATACTGCCTAATGGTAATATTAAATTACCGTCACTAGTAAATGACCAACTGTACTGATTATTAACATCATCAGTACCGATTACGACATTGCCTGCATCACCTGCTTCTAATTTTACATACTTGCCGTCATCACCAAAGTATTGGTCATAATAGGCGTTATTGCCTGTGTCAAGGTGTATGTGTGTGGCAACATCACCACCGCGCACTCTCAGGTATTGTAATGCACTATTAGCAATACTATTATTTCCAGGAGCCAAATACAATCCGCCACTGCCATCATTGCTGCCAGTGCCTATTACAATTTGGTCGCTAAATGTCACATTACCTGTATTAGCACCACCGCCAGATGCGCCCTGAACGCCCTGGACACCTTGAACCCCAACTTCTCCTTTATCGCCAACAGCACCTTGTACACCTTGTGCTCCGACATCACCTTTTGTGCCTTTTTCTCCTTTATCGCCAACAGCACCTTGTGCGCCTTGCACTCCAACTTCACCTTTATCGCCTTTTGTGCCAGCATCGCCTTGTGCGCCAGTCGAACCAGCAGAACCTTGCACTCCAACTTCACCTTTATCGCCTTTTGTGCCAATATCACCTTGCACGCCTTGCGCGCCTGTTGCACCCTTGTCGCCAGCAACACCTTGTGCTCCTTGTGCACCTGATCCACCAACAGCAGGTTCACCTTTGTCGCCTTTAGTTCCTTTGTCGCCTTGCTCATACAATTCAACGAAATTATCGTTGATCTTATCAAAGGCTACGCGAAGTTTATCGCCTGTGCCGTCGTTTGCTGCTGTGCCGATATTAATATTTTGTCTTGCCATTTTATTGCTCTTCGTCCGAGGTTAGTTGGTTAGTATCGACAGTGATGTTTAACGAATCTGTACTATATGTATCTGTATTTGCAGTAACAGGATAGATGTATGGGTATTCTTGCAATACATCTGTAAATCCAAAATCACTATTAGAACTTGAATTTAATGGGTTTGGTGTTGCAGATTGATATACGAGCTGCAATGGTTCATTAACATCTTCAATAATTGAACAATTTGCTCGCGAGTCTACTCCAAACAATGGTTTGTCAATATCAAACTTTCCTGATCGTAATTGAATTGTGACATTATTTCCAAACTGTCTACTGACTATACCAACTGCAGTTGCGTTTGGTACATTAGGTCCTTGATATACTGTTTCGCCAATCTTATAGATGCAACCATTTTCGACAATGAATTGACGTAATGCTGTTGATTCAAGTTCATACGACGTATTTGCAACAACTTTACGGATAACACTAGATTCTGAAGTGTTAGCGAAAAAGTATGTCTTCATAGTAAACGATAATGTCCATATCAAATAACGAACAGTTCCCTTTTCTCCTTCATAGTTTTGAGAATATGAAACATTTTCTAATATGATTGGAACATCTCTTTTTGTTTCAAGATTATTAATGAAGTTAACAGAAACTGTGTAATCTGGATTAAAATATGGTAAAATTTGTTCGACAATTTGTGTACCATCTTCAACGTTACGAACATAAATTTGCAAATCAAAACCAATTGTATATGGTACACCACTGCGCAAATAATCTAATTTAGAATTCGATTTAATAAAAAATGTCTCGTTAAATGATGACGTTTTTCGACTCGAATCATATGTTATTGAAGTAATCTCGAATGACATTCTTGGCAAAACGACCTGCACATTTTTTTGTAGGTCAGGATCGCCAAGCAATTTAGTTATAAAAGTTTCTTTTGCTGCATATGACAACGGAACTTTAAAACGTTCAATTTCTGTTGAACTGTTTTTTAAATAACGAACAAGAGTAATGTCGTTGAAAAGTGAACCGAACGCAATAACATTTTTGCGTATTGTTCTATGATAAAATGGACTACCTAACATTATGGTTCACCAAATGGATTAGATTCAGTAAAATCTAAAATCCCACCATCTGCTTCAGATTCAAAATCGAAATTGTTTTCTAAACCATCATTCGTATTATCAAACAGATTTGTACTTGATAACACATAACTTGCTCCACTTTCTACTCCAACAATAGCGGAGCCTGTAGCAAATCTTCCTTTTACATCTTTTAATTCTAAACTCAAAGTAGGCTTATCCCATCTTGCAACGTAACCAATTGCAGTTGCAGCGTTTAAACTTGTTCCTTGATATACTTGCTCGTTCAATGCATAAGTACTCGTTCCACCAGCAGTCATAGTGTATTTAAACGCAGATGACAATTCATTTTCAATTACATCAACTTCTGGATCGCCTGTTGCAAGATCTTCGTTACTGTAACGGAATAGTTCACAAGTAACAAGAAAGCCATAATAACTTGATCTACCGAATGTGTAGAAAAAGTTATCACGTTCAACAAAAGTAATTTCAAATAGATTTTTAAAATTAGTCAACCACAATAAATCTCCCTCTCTTGGACGAAGTAGATTTTGTGGAATACCTTGCTTAAATGCGCGATGAGGAATGACGAATTGAACTTGTTTACGAATCTCAAGACCAAATTTACTAAACAAATCGCCGCCTTGAAATCCATCAACATTTTGAACATAAACCGCGATTGGATATGATGAATCATATTTCTTAGTTGGATCGTCACCAAACACAAGATCAAAAGATGACTCTGATTCTCTTGGAATATACTTTGCGTCTATTCCGTATGTGTGAACAACTTCACCGATTAAATCTTCATATAATCGTTGCTCAGCATGAGAATTATAGTTATTGAAATAAACTGATGTTGGCATTAACCAATCTCAAACTGTGGTGGTTCTTCATATGTGTCGCGAAGTTTTTCTTCGAGACGTTCAATCTCTTGTTCAGCCTCATTCCATATTTGTTGACCGTTCAATGTAATTCCACCAGGAAGTTGAACGCCAGAAAACTTTTTAAGATTCTCGCCCCATTGCTTTTTGAACAATGCAGTTACATACTTTTTAAGCCAACTATCATTCCATATTTCTGTGGAAACTGCTGTGTCTATGACTTTATAACATTCAATGGCCAAGTAACTACCGACAACAATTCGATTATTCCACTTCATATCGATATAAAGTTTATCGTCATGACGATTAAAACGAACAGGTTGTTCGCCTAAAAATAGAAGGTCGAGTGTACGAATATGTTGTTTTGCGAGCGCATAGTAAACGTAATCAGCAGAGGTAAAATCGTAAAGTTCATTCAAACGTAACTGATACGTCAAATCGAACATATTAAAATTGCCTGCAGCGTTCGAGTTAACGCTGTCAGTGCTGACTGGGAACATACGAGTTACACCAATAATGCTACTTGGCATCGAAATATATGTGTTGGCAACGTCACCACTAGTAACCTGATGTTTATAATAGGTTTTTTCAACTGCATCATAATGAAATTGCTGATACATCGTAAGAGCTTCGTCGATACGATCGTCTAACTGATCGTCGTCGACGTTAATCTCTACGACTGGAAACCCTAATTTGCGTAGCGCATAGTCTTTTAATTCGGCGCGAGAGGTAGGTTTAGCCATTAAATTTCATCTCTTGGGTGGCGTTGTGTCCATAGAACTAGACTATATTTAGTTCCACTTGTAATTGGTAGGCTCTCGTGACCGTGAGTCACCTGTCCTGGCCAAAGCATCAATTCGCCCACTTCCATATCAGTATTCTTAATATTATGCCTTCTGAAGTATAATTCTGCCCCTGTATAATCATTATTGAGTTTTACCGTTCCACTTACCATGGAAGCATCATTGTGACAGTTAAGTGATTTTTGTGTATCGGGGCTATAACGAATTACAAAAAGATCCCGAACACCATACATCTGCGTCGGTGCCCAATAAGACTCAATTACAGGAAAGATGTACTCTTTTAAGTTTTTTTCAATAGCGTTCCACAAACCTTGATCAATTGCTTTGATGCGAAGTTCTTGTGCTGGAAATTTATCATATTCTAATGGTTTAAACCCACCATTTTTGCGCGCAGTTTCTTCAGCCATACCAATTAGATCGGCACACATTTGAGGCGTCATAAACTTAATGCATATGATTTCTGGTCCAACGATTCTAAAGTTTTTTGTATTTGCAAAGGTGTATTTTGTGGGTGGTTTATCTGGATAAAGGAAATTATAGATTGCATCAAAACGATCTTTCGCAATAGGACCACCATTTCCATGTAAAACAACTCCTGTACATCGAGTTTCAGAATTTGTGATCTGATTGTGTTTGTTTAACCCAATTTTATCCTCGACCATTGAAATACACTGAAAAACGTACCCCTCATGATCCAGTTTCATGTCGTATTTTTTACTTAGAAACTTTCTTTGAAAATACAGTTGATCATCATCAGTGTCGTTAATTGTATCCGAAACAATCTTCTTAAGTTCAGAAACCACGCCGATAAAACATCCACTATTCAAATATCGATAACCATTTGCAGGTTCAGGGAAGTACGGCTCTAAACTTCTATCTGGCCAACAAACTTTTTCAGCAGCAAATAAAACTTTGCAATGAAAGGTTAGATAGCGTTCTATAATACCATATTCTTCTTCATTAATTAAAACGTCATAACCATCCACAAACATCACTAGGTCGTCATCTTGATAATTTTGCAATTCATTTCTAAGAAAATTAACTTTCGTACCACCGCCAGGTCCTCGTTTAATGTCCCCACCAGTCCAATCTTTATTTGCTCCAAGCACTCTAACTTTAATATTATGTTTTTCTGCTGATGTTAATAGTTGTTTGGCTTTACTTAAATCGGTCGCGACGGTAACAACCTTTAAATCAAAATCTTTAAAGTATTTGGTTCCTGTTCCAATTTCTGTATCGGAAGTATTAAATGCACCTGCTACAGGTTTACATACACTTGGCTCAAATGCCAAAGGTTCTATTTTAGGAAGGTGCATAAAATGATCATTTAATTCTGGAGATGGGTGCACATCCAACATTAAAGGTAAATACTCATCCGCAGGCAAAATATTATTATATGCAAAATTATTGCATAACTTAACGGCAGCAATTGGAGTTAATGCATAAGCGCAAGTCCAGTATGCGTATGGAGGAATTGCCAACTTATCATTAATTTGTTTCGATTTACCACCAATGTCTTTTCTTGAAAGATAAACGAACTCTTTTGTTTTAAGAACTTCTACAATATCATCTAGATTAAAGTTAGGTAGAAATTCAATGTCGTCTTCAAAAACAATAATCGGTTGATTTAATTCAATACATTTTTTCCAAACACCAAAATGACTTAAAGTGCAGCCAATTTCACCATGCGTGAACTTACGATTATGATATGGATCGCGCCAAGAGCGATAAGTATCATAACCCATTTTTAACAATTGATCGTGATTTATAGTTAAACCATCTACTGCTTCATAACGATGTAGCGCAATCTTAGATTTATCTGGAAACTGTTGATTGAAACGTCGAATGAAAGAAGTAAGTTTTGTTGAATTTTTTGTCAAATTAATCACAAAAGCATTAATCATAAAATAGTCCTCAAGTTGGTGGCGTTGGCCAAATCACATCTGATGGTGTTGCGTATGTTTGTGGAATATCTCTAAGTTCTTGTCTATATGTAGCCCATTGAGATTTTTTGGCTTCTGGAAAGTCTGGCAGTTGCGTGTGATCTGATTGCAGCAATAATCGATTTCTTTTATATCTTATTGCGTCCCAATCAATTATTGGTGGTGGTTTTTCAACTAAACCGATATCACCATTAGTTACAACAATCGTTTTATTATTACCATTTATCTCATTTAAAAAATATTCATGTTGTTCTTGTGTGATGGCAATCACATCATCAGGATATCTTGGGTAATTAAGTTCAGTTACATAAAAACCTTTTGTCGTATTCGAGTAATATGCATACGGCATTTTAAAATCTCCAAATATTATGCTGGCGCTTTACCAATTACAAGCCAATATACACCAACAGAGGCTGCACCACCACCACCAACCTCACTAATTTTTCCTGACACACCCAATGATGTGAAACCAGTATCTAAAATTTCTGTCCAAGCCTGTCTTTGTGTTGAACTACTGATTGATACTGAACCACCATAATAAATTACTGGGTAAAAATAGTTAAGTGGATCACCATCATTTGTATCAAATGCTGTGGGAAAAGTTACTGACCATGTGCTATTATCAGCCCAATATCCTGGAAATGCTGGTGCTCTAACTACACCAAATTGCATCAAAACTCCATTAGGAAATCTTAACCACGAAGATTTTGTTGTTCCTAAAGGCGTTAACGTAAATGCTGCAGTATGAACATTTTCTAAAGATTCTGTAAATCCGCCTCCAGCGCCAGGTGTTCCAGCTGCACCTTGTACGCCTTGAGGACCTGCTGCGCCTGCAGCACCTTGTGATCCAGGATCGCCTGTTGCACCTCTAAATCCTTGTGTACCCTGACTGCCTGGTGGTCCAGTTAATCCTTGAATTCCAGTTGAACCTTGGAATCCTTGCGAACCTTGGAATCCTTGCGAACCTTGGAATCCTTGACGACCTTGAAAACCTTGTGCTCCTTGAAAACCTTGTGCGCCCTGGAATCCTTGCGCACCTTGAATGCCTTGACGTCCTTGTAATCCTTGCGGACCAGTTGCACCAGCCAAACCCTGTGGTCCTGTAAATCCTGTCGCGCCTTGAAATCCTTGTGCTCCCTGGAATCCTTGACGACCTTGAAATCCTTGAGCGCCTTGAAAACCTTGTGCTCCTTGAATTCCTTGTGCACCTTGCACACCTGGAGGACCAACTCCAGGAGAGCCAGAAGGACCTTGAAATCCTTGTGCCCCTTGAATACCTTGAGCGCCCTGAAATCCTTGTGCACCTTGAGCACCTTGAGCACCTTGAAATCCTTGGCGACCTTGGAATCCTTGCGCGCCTTGAATGCCTTGTGGACCAATAGGGCTGGCTCCTGGCGCACCTTGTGCTCCTTGAAATCCTGGCGGACCTTGAACGCCAAGTGCGCCTTGAATGCCTTGTGCACCCTGGAATCCCTGTGCTCCTTGAATGCCTTGTGCTCCTTGAAATCCTTGTGCTCCCTGGAATCCTTGAGACCCTTGAATGCCTTGTGCACCTTGAATGCCTTGTGCACCTTGTGCACCCGCAGCACCTTGGAATCCTTGTGGACCACCTGGAGGACCTTGATCTCCTTTATCGCCTGTGCGATAAAAACGAATTGAATATGGGTTTCCGTATGTTGATGCTGGCATGCGACCAGAAATGTATACAACATGAATTCTAAAATATTCGCCACTTCCTGTGTCTGGTATGTACTCTACTTGAGTAACTCGCCACATAGAGAAGTTGTGTTCTTCTTCCAAGCCAGGTTCAGGTACAGCATTTTCTTCAATTTCTAAAATGCCTTTATAAGTGCTTGTACTGTCGTCAAAGGAATTTAACCATGTATCGTGACGAATTTGCCAAACATCACCTGGATCAATAAAAATTTTCGTAACGCTAGTAATGTCGGCATCATTAAACCTAAAGAAACCTGTTCCTGGATCACTATCGCTTGTAGAACCATCTGGACCGCCTGGTGGTTGGAACAAATAACTTGTGCCGCCAGAAGATGCCGCACCAGTTTGACCTATTCTACCTTGCGAACCTTGCGTGCCTTGTACACCTTGAAATCCTTGTTCACCCTGAAAACCTTGAGCGCCTTGTTCACCCTGCACACCTTGATGACCTTGAACACCTTGATGACCTTGATGACCTTGAACACCCTGAGCACCTTGAATGCCTTGCGGACCTTGCGGACCAGTATCGCCCGTTTGACCTGTTGAACCTTTATCGCCTTTATCACCAGTAGCGCCTTGTGCTCCAGGAGTTCCTGTTGCTCCTTGTGGACCAGGAACACTAGATGGCGTACCAGGCACACCTGGAGTTCCTGGTGCGCCAGATCCACTAGGACCTTGTGGACCAGTATCGCCTGTCGCACCTTGTGCGCCTTGTACTCCAGGTGCACCTTGAGCGCCAACAGCACCTTGTGGACCAGGTGCACCTTGTGCACCTTGTACTCCAGGCGCACCTGACGAACCTTGTGCACCAGTAGCACCTTGTGGTCCAGTTTCACCAACATCACCTTTTATACCTTTATCGCCTTTTGCTCCTGGAATAAACGAATCTGCGCCAGTTGCACCTTGTGCTCCAGGTTCACCTTGCGCTCCAGCAGCACCTTGAGCTCCTTGAGGACCTGGATCGCCTTTTTCTCCTGGAGATCCTGCGGTGCCGTCTGAACCTCTAGCGCCTTGTGAACCTTCAGCGCCTTGTACTCCAGGTGCACCTTGAGCGCCTTGAGGACCAGGTTCACCAGTAGCACCTTGCGCTCCAGCAGCACCTTGTGCTCCAACACCTTTATCTCCTTTGTCTCCCTTATCTCCCTTTGGTCCTGGAATAAATGAATCACTACCTGTAGCACCTTGAGCGCCAGGTTCACCTTGTGCACCAGGTTCACCTTTTGGTCCTGGGACATTTGAAACACCAGCAGCACCTTGTGCACCAGCAGTACCTTGTGCACCAGGAGCACCCTGTGCGCCTTGTGAACCTTGCGCGCCTTGTGGACCTTGAAAACCTTGAGAACCTTGAGCACCTTGTCGACCCTGTGCGCCTTGTGCGCCTTGTTGACCTTGTGCGCCTTGAATTCCTTGATTGCCTCTAAAACCTTGAGGACCTTTACTACCAACGTCACCTTTTATACCTTTTTGACCCTTTGCGCCACCAGCTGCACCCTGGAAACCTTGCGCGCCTTGGAAACCTTGCGCACCACCAGGAGCACCAGGCTCGCCTTTTGCGCCAACTATTGAACTTGCTACAAGATCAATATAAACATTAGTTCGGAAGTTATTTGAATCTTCTTCACCAGTTATAATTAAGTTTGCAGTGTTTCCGCTTTTAAAATTGATAACTGGTTGTTCACCAATTAACCATTCTTCAACTTCAACACCAACATTTCCAGCAGGACCACCAGTGCCACCAAAACGATCAAAGTCAAGTCTTACATCTTCGGCATCATCAAATGAAGTAGTTCCGCCAGATATATGATTAATGCTGAAAATGTTATAACCAGTTTCAGTAATATCATTTATCGAAGAATATGCAAATATCGCAAACTTTTCTGGATTGGTACCACTGATGATCTTAATATAACCAGTGCCATCGTTGTTTAAATTTGTAAAGTAATCACTAAGATCGTTGGTATAATCATCAAAATAATCCAAATACATTTCTGTCGCTGTTGTTAAATCTTCGCTATCGAATTTAACAATACCAACACCAGGTGTGACGTTATCTGTATTTGAACTATAAGTGTAATTTAATAATGCACTTGCACCATTACCGCCACCATTACCAGTTGCGGTTGATGAGAACAGCAAATTAATCTGATTACCATTTGATGTTGTTGTTATAATAATATTGTTGCCGTTTTGAAAATTTAAAACAGCAGCATTGCCAACTAAATTGTTAGCGACTTTTATTACAACATTTTCAGCATTAGCAATAGCAGCGAGAACATTAGTTGTTCCGACAATTAATGTGTTCGAATTAATTCGAACGCCATTATCATCAATTGTGATTGTTGTGTTGCCAGCGCTGAATGAAACATTGTCACCATATATGATGTTGTTTCCATCACGTGTGACATTACCGACTAGTTCGTATCCACCAACTTTTGTGCCGTCGTGAACACGAATGGTGTTTTTATCTGTGTCATAAACAATCTCGGTTAGATAGCCAACATAAGCATCTAATTGAGCTGTATTTCCAGATTTGAGAGCGGATAAAACTGCCATGATTCGTTAAATGTTAAAATTCTTTGGTTTAGGTTTTGCAGCAGCAACCTTCAATTTCATTTGAAGCCGTTCTTTCGTTTTTGCTCTTTCAAGAAGCGAATCTGCTACTTGCAAAACCTTTGCGCGATCCCATCGATCAAAAGGAACAAAAGGATTTTCTTCTGTGAATTCTTGATCAACATTCAATTCAAAAATACCTACAGTCTCAACTGTGTTATTACCATCAGTCGCACTAACCTTTATTCGTATTGAATGGATGAAATCGTCATAACCTCTATAAGGTTTTACGTTAGGAATGATCTCTTCGTAATTATATGTTATTTCTGCCATCTTATATTTATTGGTACTTTACCACTCTAGTTTTTCTTGTTGTGCTTGTAACGCAGTTTCTGCTGGCGCACCAAGCATTGGTCTTTTATCAAAAGCCCAGTCAGCATGAGGTCCATTTTTATCCACATAGTGTAAAAACAATTGCATATATGAATTGCCTTTAAATTTTTCGCGCCAGTGATTTACTTCTGTCCCCCAATAAATGCATATATCACCTTCATTTAAAACAACTTCTTTTACTTTGCCGTTTAAATCTTGAAAGTAAATACTCCATTCTTGACCATGAGTTTGAATTGGTAATGTTGCAGAAAACTCACAACTTGGTCTATCTTTATGAATTTGCAAAACTGCATCTTGAAAATATATTCTACCATAAGAATATGTTGGTAGCAATTTTTTATTTGTTTGCGCTTCCATAAAAGGAAGCATCGTCATTAAAAATGATTCAGTGCAAAATGTTCTAGAAAAACTGTATGCGTTTGGTACTTGCTCATCTCCTTGCGAGAATTTTTGATTTGGATCCCAAGCAACATATGAGTTTAAAGGTAAACCCTTTGAAAAGTTTTCATAGTCTTTTTGCATATTAATCTGTAATGCGATAAAATTGAGAAGTTTCTTAGAAACAGCATTACGATATACTCGGTATCCATTTTTATATAAATCATTCATAATAAAATCTCCAAATATTAATATACAATTACAACTAAACCATCCCCACCAACCTCAGCACTCCAATTTGCTTGTGGTGGAGTCATTCCAATACCACCAGTTGCAATCTTGTAGGTTGGTGAATAATATGCTGAATACACTGGATTTGGCGTATATGGTCCACTATTTGCCATAGCAGTATTTGAACCTGCTGGATTAATATATGATGAACCGCCACTACCACCTGCATCACCAAATGCAAAAGAACTTGAAACATATTGTCGAGGATGTGCGGCACCACCGCCATAATAGCCGCCACCACCACCGCCAGAATTATTTATTGAATATGGACCAGGCTCAAAACTTGTTCCTGGCCATGCTGGTGGCGGTAATGTTGCGTTTCCTGCACCACCACCATTGATTGCGCCACCTACTGCACCACCACCTCGTAAAAATGTTCCAGATTCTGCTGCACGACTTGGTCCTGTGCTTGGTGGTAATGGTCCATATATTGGTCCATTTACTGGTCCCAGTACTGGCACAGGAACACCGCCAATTGGTTGATATCCACCAACACCGCCTGTAGAAACTGTTGCAGCGCTACCAAATAAAAAACCTGTTCCAGAACCTGAAGCGAATGCTGGACCACCTGCAGATCCTGGATAATAATCTCCTGCAGGAAATGCTGGGCTTGGAGTCAAACTGTTTACAGTTGGTGCTCTACCACCGCCACCGCCACCACCAGCGACAAGTAAATGATATGCTGGAAATGATTGTGGCAATTCAACAGATGAGTAACCGCCACCAGAACCACCAACAGTACTGCTGCCTGGAGCAGAACCGCCACCAGCAACACGAACATAAATGATTGATCCAGGTGGGACTGGAAAATCTGCTTTTACATAACCACCATCACCGCCAGTACCGCCTCTTCTTGCGCCTGGTGTTGATGGACCACCTTCTGGTCCAAGAGGACCTGGTCCTTTACCACCACCTGCGCCACCGCCACCCCATGCATAAACACGAATTGTGTTCACATAGTTCGGTAATTTAATTCTTGTACCACTAGTAGCACTTGTAAAAGCAACGGTTTGTGAAAATGCAGGATATATGGTTTCGGGTAAAGTTGCTGCATAATTAGCACCAAACCCACTCGCAGAAGTTATATTCAACATGTTTAATTATCTCTTGCTGCATCAATAACATAGTGTACTTTAACGCCATGCAATCTTGCACTGACACCCATTGTATCTGAACCATCAGATACAACACGCTTAACTCTAAACGCAACATATTCCTCTGCTGTTGGCGATCCAGCAACGGTCAATCCTGTTGCCTCAGCACTTCTGTAAATGGCATTTGCTGTTCCACCAGTATCTGCTACAGTTACAGCTGTACCAAATGCAGTATCATATGGATCACCATCATTAAATGCAACTGCTTCAGCTCCCCAAACAACACCAAAATTAGTTGCTGTTGTTGGGTGTGACCAAATAAATTGCACGTTTAGCGTTCCTTCATTCCAAGATTTTGGCATTTGAATCATAAACTGTGCATAGTTTTCAGTTGATGCATCAAAGTCTAACGCTGCAATCATAAGTTTGTTTGTTGAAGTTTCTGTCGTTGACAATATGGCGCCATTTGTTGTAGTTGTGACCATTGAAATGGCAGGAACCCATATCGTTTGTTTACCAAGAATTTGATCTACATTACTTTCGCCTTGTACACCCTGCGCGCCGATTGCGCCCTGAACTCCTTGTGAACCTTGAATGCCCTGCGCACCTTGTGCACCAGCACCAGTTGCACCTTGAACACCTTGAACACCTTGCGCACCTTGAACACCTTGCGCACCTTGAACACCTTGCGCGCCTTGAACGCCACTTAAACCTTGAAACCCTTGCGCGCCTTGATCGCCTTGTGTTCCTGTCGCACCTTGAACGCCAGGAACACCTTGTGCGCCTTGAACGCCTTGATGACCTTGTGTACCTTGAACACCTTGATGACCTTGTGGACCAGCATCGCCCGAAGCACCTACAGCGCCTTGTCTTCCTTGAGCGCCTTGTACACCTGAAGCACCTTGAGCGCCAGCTGCTTCACCCATCGCACCAAAGGTGATATACATTGATGCGGCATTTGTATAAAATGCAGTATCTAAATATAATGGATTGCCGACTACTCTTGCAACATCACGAACGAGCGTTCCATCTTTATAATATTGTACAGATAAACTATTATAAGTGATTGTAAATTGTGTGTTGGTCCCGTAATTTCCTTCAGAAGAAATTGAAGATCCACCCTCAAATATAGAAACAGTTCCAGTTGGATCAAAATAGAACCCGTAGTCAATTGAAGTGAAACTTGGATTTGCTTGTGGATCTTCATTCAATCCAACGATAGCATAAACATTTGCTTGAGCAACGTTTGCAGTTACGAATACACCTCTCGTATATCCTTCCTTAGAATACACTTCAGCGTTCCATGCATTACCGCCACTTGTTTTAGTAAACAAATTAGAATCGACGGTGCTCTGTGTAATTTTGTCTGTGATTGGAGTCCAAGAACTTGCGCCTCTAATTCCTTGGAAGCCTTGTTCACCAGCACCTGTTTGACCTTGAACGCCTTGTGCGCCTTGAACTCCTTGTGGTCCTTGCACACCTTGCGTACCTTGAAATCCTTGTGGACCAGTCAATTGACCAAGACTATTCCATTCACCTTCAAGTGAATTGAATACCCAAAGAGTTGATGTGTTGCTTGTTAAATAAACATCACCTTGGTTGATACCAACATATGGTAAATCAATCTCGTCCAAAACTGTACCAGCAACTTCTAGTCCATTACCAGTCGAACCTTGCACACCTTGAGCACCTTGAACGCCTTGGAAACCTTGATACCCTTGTTCGCCTTTTTGTCCTTTTTCACCCTGAACGCCTTGATAACCTTGATCGCCCATCATTCCTTTGGCGCCAACCTCGCCCTTCTCACCCTTCTCACCTTTTGAGAAAGCAAGAATTGCAGAAGTGTTGACGGAAACGGAAAGATTTGCAGCCCCTGATGCTGTATCTTGCGTTACAGTTACATTAACTGTTGAGGTGTTATTAAAATTGAGGTTTGCGTTGGCATAACGTAAAGTTCCTTCAGAATAAACAGCAACGGTGTTTGCAGCTGCATCTTCTTTTACAGTATTTGCTGAGAAGGCAATATTTGCTACGCCGCCATTATTGGAGACGGTAATTCCAACAGTGCTTGTATTGACAAAATTTAATTGAGCCTTGGATAAAGTACCTGCTCCGTTTTGGCTTACAGCGACTGTATTCGCAGCTGCGTCCAGAGAAGGTAACGTGGCGTTTGTAATAACGGCATTGTTGACTACAAGAGTCTCAACGTTAGCTGTGCCGATATTCGTTAAATTTCTGCTTTCATCAAGAACAATCGTACGATTTACATCTAATCCATTCTTGACGCTAAATGTTTTATTCTCTGCCATTCGATTTCACTCTCCATCGAGGCTAATTTGACTTATTTGAGTACAATAAATATAATACTCTGTGATATTTATTCTATTTATTTTATGCAAAAAGCCCTTCTTATCGGTGATTTGATCCAAGATACCTTTATATTTGGTTCCTGCGAAAAGCTGAACCCAGAAGGACCCACTCCACTCGTAAAACAGCAAAAAGTCGAAAATAAGGCTGGTGGAGCGGGAAATGTGTACGAAAACCTTAAAAGTTTGTGTTTTGATGTAGATTTCTTTCATTCTAAAGAAACCTGTCAAAAAACGCGAATTATCGTCGATAATACGATTATCTGCCGATTGGATAACGAGGTCGTCGGAAACAACCAAGAAGTCATTTACAACCTCAATAGAGTAAATTTTACCGATTATTCAGCTGTTGTAATAAGCGACTATAACAAAGGAACGTTGGATAACTTTCAACTCATTTTACAGAAAATACGAAGATCGGGAGTGAAGATATTCGTAGATCCGAAACGCAAATTTGAATATTACGAAGATGTTTTTTGCATAAAGTGTAATGAGAAAGAGTTTAAAGATTTTTATGGCAATCCGACCGATCATAACATTCAGATTGCAGCAGAGCAGCATAATATAAAATTGTTTATTGTAACTCGTGGTAAAGAGGGCGTGACGTATTATTACAATAATCAAATTAAAAACCTTCCAGCAACTTCGGATAAAGTCGCCGATGTGACTGGCGCTGGTGATTGTTTTATGGCGGCTTTAGTATATGCAATCGAAAAAGGTCATACAATTGATGAGTCAATTGAAATCGCGAATCGTGGCGCAGGGGTTTGTGTTCAGCATTTAGGAACATATACACTTAAAGTAGAAGATTTAATTAAACGAAAAATTTTCACAAATGGTTGTTTCGATATTCTTCATCGCGGTCACTTTGACTTGCTAGAAAAATCGAAAGCCCTTGGCGACTATCTCATTGTTGGTCTTAATTCGGACGCCAGCGTTCGTCGTTTAAAAGGAATCAAACGTCCAATTAACAATCAAGAAGATCGAAAAAAATCTCTTGAATCGATTAAATTTGTAGATGAAGTTGTCATCTTCGATGAAGATACACCATATAACTTGATAAAGGAATTAAAACCTGATATCATTACAAAAGGTGGAGATTACAAAGCAGAAAATGTTGTGGGTAATGATTTGGCTATCGTTGTGATTATCCCATTCACGGAAGGATACTCAACGACTAAAATTTTAGGTGAATTATGACGAGATTGATTGGTACGGTGAAAAAAGGCTGGGGTTCTGAAGAAATATTTGTCAGTAATGATCTTTACTGTGGCAAATTTATGAACTTCAATACTGGCGCCAAGTTCAGTATGCATTTTCATAAAGAAAAGCACGAAACTTGGTATGTGCTGAGTGGTTTATTCGAGATACATTGGATAGACCCTAAAGACGCATCAAAGCACTTAAAGGTTTTCGGTAAGGGAGACGTTTGGACAAATGAACCGTTACAAATGCATCAACTTCATTGCATTACCGAAGGTACTATATTAGAAGTTTCAACTCCAGATTCTGTTGAAGATAATTATCGTGTTATGCCTGGAGATTCGCAAAAGTGATTTACATTGTTGACATTGACGATACGATTTGCGTAAGTCCATTAGGAAAAGATGGAAAACGAGATTACACACAAGCCGTTCCGCTTTATGAACGCATAGCGAAAATAAATGCATTATATGATGAAGGGCATGAGATACATTACTGGACTGCTCGTGGTATGGCTACGAACAGAAATTTTACTAAACTTACGAAACAACAATTGATTCAATGGGGTTGCAAGTTTCATTCCGTGAAAATGCGCAAACCAAAATATGATAAATGGATTGACGATAAAGCAATCAATGCGGAGGATTTATGAATATATTGACGGGACATAAAGGTTTTATCGGTTCGCGTTTGTTGCCGCTTCTTGGCGATAATGTGAAAACATATGGTATGGAAGATTGCTTTAATCTTTTATATGGGTTTGATAATTGGAAAGATGTAGAATGCGTATATCACATCGGTGGAATTTCAGACGCCAGCGAAAGAAACGTAAACAAATTATATCAGTACAATATTCGATTTAGCATTGAGTTGTTTGAAAAATGTATTGAACATGGTGTGCCTGTGAAATGGGTTTCTTCTGCCTCCGTTTTTGGAAACACATTTACTTCAATGACTGGGCGATGCATCAATCCACTAAATCAATATGCTTTTAGTAAAGCAGTAGTTGAGCAATGGGTTAGTGATAATCTACATCGCTTCAATTCGTTTGAAGGATATAGACTCTATAATGTCTACGGTGATGGTGAGAATCATAAAGGTGGTCAAGCAAGCCCAGTCACTCAATTTAGAAACCAAGCAATTAATGACGGTTTAATTCGTATCTTTGAACGTTCTGACCTTTGCTTGCGTGACTTTATATGTGTTGAAGATGTCATTGCTGTGATGACAGGCAAAGAAAGATTTAAAGGAATACGCGACCTTGGTACGTCAAGAACAATATCGTTCGAAAAGGTCGCGCTCTTGATTCAGAAAAAGTATGGTGGAGAAGTCATCAATATTCCTTTTCCAAATCATTTAGAAAACAAATATCAATTCAATACGAGAGCGGAACAAGATTTCGCTCATAACTTTAAAACATTAGAGGAATGGTTATCTCTCTAAATGTTCGTTTCGTGGTATCGCGTATGGATTGCGATACTTAATTGTTGTATCGTTACGATTAAAATATTCGTCATACGCATAACAACCTTGATGTGTGATATTGAATAGATCAAAACGCATCATATAATCTGGCGCACCATAAATTCCGTTCTTAAGCACATAGGCTAAAAGATTTTTAGCCATTGGTGGGTCAATTGCATATGCGTGTGCGCGGCAAATAAAACGATAATTGATACCATCGCTTCCCATTGGCGGTACATATGTGATTGGCCAATTCTTTTTAACCCATTCTTCACCGCCAAGATATACAATTGCATTCAGAGAATGCATGTGTTCGAACTTTTGCAGCATTATGGCGTCATGTTCTAGAATTACCACAGGCTTTCCAATTTTAGCGCATTCAAGCCAAACACTTAAATGTGTCAATGTACAGGCGACTTCTGCCTTCGTGATATAATGACTTGAAAGTTTTAGAATTTTGTAGATTGATTCATACTTTGCATGATCTGGAAATTGAATTTCTTTACCATTAATAGTTCCATCAAACGCATCCCAAATGATGTACTTTTGTCCCACTTTTTCGCAGGATTGTGCGCATCGTTCAGCATAACGCTCGGATTGCTCATTTCCTTTGATGCGCATAATGTATGCATGTTCAACGTCTAAGTCATATTTGTAGTATAAACTTTCCATTATTTTCTTATTCTCACAATTATATTAAAACCATCTGATTGAATCATATTTTCAAATCCTAAAAAATCTAATAAAGCCTTAAAAGATTTAACTGTGAATCCCGTTTTATGTTGCATACATGGATTCAATTTTGAAAGACTTTTATGTCCATAAAACACATCTAGAGCATGAATAGGACCAACTTCTGATTCGTACATCACATGAAACACATCACCCTCAGCTATATGTTTTGCTGGAGTAGAAATATCGGGAACGAGAATTCTTAACTCGCCGCCCCTTTTTAATACTCTGTACCATTCTTTCAAACAATCCGCAACATCATAAAAACCAATATGTTCCAGAGAGTGTGAACTGTAAACAGCGTCAACAGAGTCGTCAGGAATCATAGGCAATTTAGTTATATCGTGTAGAATATCTGGATTCGCTTTTTCATCCAAATCAATTCGAATCTCATGATAATCTCCAATAAAGTCATTATAAAGCGCTTGTGATATTCTTTGTTTACCTGAACCTAAATTCAAAACAATCTTTTTATCTTTCGGTAACTCCACAAAATCAAATTCTTGAAACTGATTCCATAATTTTTCCCATTCAATGTATGGATCTTTTTCCGATTCAAATCCCATATGCAAGGCTAAACTAGGAATTGGAGTATACAATAAATGCTCTAATTTTCTTTTAGGTAATTCATCATAATTCAAAAATAGTCGATTAATTGAGCGATCTTCGCATTGAGGTCCTCTAGTTCCTTCGCCCATTGCAACAAACAATTCCCAATTATCTACAAGGGTGCTATGCTCCATCATAAAACATGATGCGGTATGATATGCATTACGCCAATGTCTTTTCTTACCTAAGAATACTCGGTACATATAATTGTATAGAGTGTATCTAATTGGATCATCATATGGGAAAATGCAAATCTTCATCCCAGTTAGTTTTTTAAACTGCGCATGAGCATCAATCATTTCTTCGAGCGCAGTTTCATAATACAAATAATCGTCTTGAGCGAAATAAACTAAATCTTTACCTTGTTCTTTACCTAGTTCATAACACCTCATTATGCTTGGATGTAAACCTCTTTTTTCTGTGTGAATCAGTTCGCATGGGAAAGAGGCTTGCTTTATTTTCCTTTTGATGAAATTTATAAAAATTTCATCTGAATCATCATCAACAATAACCAAACGATATTGTAAATCTGGTAATACCTGCTTACACTTTTCAATAGTGTTGAAAAGAGATGAGGTGCAACGTTTAGATACTTCTATTTTAGAAGCACCACAATAACGTTTTTTGTGCACCAAATCAGGTGCATTATTCCTAGAGTGTGTTTGTAGAATAACTAAAATTTCTTGGCGCATTTTTCTTTTGGAATAGTTGTAAACGAACTACAGGATGATTCATATATGGTCTGCTTTCAACTATTCTGAAATTTTCAAACAAAGCAGATTCAATATTGAAGTTATCATCCTCCCAAATAACATAATTATTTTTATCAACTCCAGAAGGTACGAATCTATGTGGCTCGTTCAATAGAGCCAAATAACCATTTGGTACAATTACTTTAGTGAGATTGTCAATTTCTTTCTGAGGAAATTCTACATGTTGCAATACAAAAAAACAAAACGCGATATTAATACTTTCAGGTATGTCGTATGATTCTAAACATTTAAATTTTTCAGTATTGCCGACATATTCTTGAGCATATTTTCTCATACCAGGACTAGTATCAACACCAATCACTTCGCATTGATATTCATCAATTAAAGCCTTTGACATTCTACCCATACCACAACCAAAATCTAAGACTTTGCTTTTGCTTGATATGTAAGCAGAAGGACGAAACATATTAATAATTGATTGCGTTTCCTCTTGAAATTTATTTGGTTTGCTTGGATCGCTTGTTAAAGCGATATGTTTCGCATGCTCCAAATTAGCAGGATAAAACGCTTCTTTCAAGTAAGACATAAATTATTTCGAAAATGGTATTGCCATCGGCGAATCAATATTAAGTTTTGTAGGATTTGCTTTTTGAATATTATCAATCAAATCCTCAATTTCTTTAGTGTCATATCTGCCAGGCTTGTGAACTTGAATTAATAAACGCATTGAATATGCAACGTTGTTTAAATGATTTAAACTATAATTAAGTTCTTCTTCGCTTATTGTGCCTGCCATTATTCTTTTCTTATATGGTTCTGTATATTCAAATTGAACGTCGCAGATTTCAATGTCAATATCTTCCTCAAATGCAATCAAAGATTCACTTCTTCCAGCAGCAACTCCTTCATAAAGAGCTTTCTTATTGAAAAGATTGAACATCGTTTTTGTGATTAAACGTTTATGCGTCAAATCATCGAGTGCAATATCACAACGCCAGTGAGGAACGACAACTTCCCAAATACCACCGTTTGTTGTGACTCTATACATTTCTTTAATGTATTTGATTAAGTCTTGAGGTTTTTCGCCGAGATGTTCTAAAATATCTTTAGCGACTATATGATCAAATTCGTCATCTTCCCACTTCCATGGAGTAATATCCAAATCTACAACTTCGTCTGGATTGACGATTTTTGATTTGTCAACGTTAAGGAATCCTTCAAATTTAAATGTTCCGCAGCCAAGATTCAATCTCTTAGTTACGCGATCTTCATTAGTGTGTTCAACTTTTTGCAAATTGAACTTTTTTTCCAATGCACTGTATAAATCTTGAAATGTAGAATTCCAAGTTTTATGATCGGTTTGTCTGAAAATTCTAACGCACTTGTAATATGGACTTGTTGTACTTTCTGGCGCACCAACTGTCCAAGTATGATATGGAAGAATTGGAACAATAACCCAAGTTTCTTTACCCATAGAAGCAGCAAGGTGCGCAATACTTGTGCAAGAAGTAATCACAATATCTAGATTTTCAATTGCTGCCATTGTATCTTCCCAAGAAATGAGAAGATGTTGCAAATCAACAACATTTTCTGGGAGATTTACCAGATTATGATCTCTTTGCAAACTATAAATTTGTAGTTCTGAATACTTCGCTAAATTTGTTATAAACTTAGGTGGAAAACGTCTAAATTGTTGATGTTCAAATTTTGGATTTCCCGCCCAACGAATACCAACTTTAATTTTATCAGAGTTGATAATATTTTTCCAAACTGTTACAGATTCTGGTATTGCTTTCAAGAAAGGATCATTTTCAAAATTTTCAAACGTATTGCCAGATAACCAACCTGCACTAAATCCTGGAACCCAGTAATCATGTTGAACTGTGTGTGCTTGATTGCGCAGAATCACTTTATCTACAGAGTCCATTCTACTGAACATTGAAACGAGTTCAGGTGCAGCGGCAAGGTAAACTTTATCCGCTCCCATTTTCTTAAATGAATTGGCAAAACGTGCATGAATAATCTCATCACCATATCCACCCTCAAGAGAGATGATGACAGACTTACCTCTAATGTCGTCTTTTTCTGGATTGAAAATTGGAGCAGCTGTTTTTAATGGAGGCGATCCATAAACATTTAAGAAACGACCATGCTCAAGAAGTTTACAGCCTTCTAGATAATTTCCATCTTGTAAGATGAACCATCCACGATTGAAGCAGTGACGAAACCAAATATCTTGTGTGTTTTTTCCGTTTGGGTCGAGAATTTTATCTGGACCAATTGCTTCTAACTTATCAGATAAAGCGCGTGCTTCTTTATGCTTACCTTCGAGTTGAAGTTTCAACTCCATGTCAATTTCATGCATAGTTTATCTCCAAAATAACAATTAATTATAACTTATAAAATTCAAAACACCTAATAATTTTTAATATTTATCTCGATTGCAATATTGCAGAGTGTTGATTGGATAGCGAAACATTCGCAACAACTATCTCGCCTGTTACTGGTCTAGGAAGTTGTAGGAATGCCTCATTCCTACCTAGTCTACTTGCCACAAGAACGGCTGCTCCAACTTGTGGTGTGAGAGTATTTAATCCCCACATATGCAAAACGTTGTTTGAATTTGGTGTTGCTGCAAAATATCCATTACCTGCTTCTACAGTACGCCATTGCGTATTTGCATCTAGAACTTTTGGTGTTCTTGACCAATAACTAAATGTATTTGATTTTACGGTATAATCCAAAAATATAGGTGATGATCTACTGACGTTTGGAGCAGACCATCCAGCATCGCCAAGTTGACCAACAGTGTTTAATCCCCAAGTAAATAAGTCTTTATTATTTGAAATTGCTGATGCCGTTGAACCACTGATTGACACTGCCGTAAATCCATTCGCGCCAACTAAAACAGGGCTTGAACGATCTGTCACCAACCCAATACCGAGAGCACCAGCGCTGTTCAATCCAAAGGAGAACATACGACCTAGTGTATCAATTGCAAGAGAAGTTGATGCTCCTGCAGCAACAGCAGTCCAACTACTTGAACCGATTTGTGCTGGTGAGAATAATATATTTGTAGAACCTGCAGTAACTGTACCAACACCACACATGCCGAAACGATTATTACCCCAAGCATACATACCGCCAGTATTTGTAATGGCTAATGAATGTGTATGACCAGCACTCACAGCAATCCAACTTAATGTTCCTGGTGTTCCTGCAACTAATACAGGAGAAGATTTTGAAGCAACAGATTGATCGCCTATATGTGGATATCCACTTGTTCCGAATCCCCAACCAAACAAGGCACCATCAGAGCGAATTGCCATTGTAAAGTTATTTGAAACTGCTACTTGTGACCAAGAACTTGTACCAACTTTAATTGGCGAGCAACGAATTATTGCACCACCAAGAAGAATTGGTGAAGATTTACTCACTGCAGTACCATCACCTAAATTCGTCGAAGCACCCCAAGCATATATGATATTTGCAGAAGTTACTGCGACTGTACCATCAGCAGTAGCCTTTACAATGTTCCAACTAGTTGGATACGCACCAACTGAAAAGTCTGCAATCAAGTTAAGCGGTTTTTGTCTGCTTGCAGTTGCACCTTGACCCAATTGTCCCGAAGAATTCAATCCCCATGCCCAAATGGTGTTGCTACTGTCAAGTGCAACAGCATGTGTAGCGCCTGCACGAACTAAATTCCAACTTAAACCAATAGCGTCTGTTCTGCCAGAAGTGATTAGTGTTGGTGAAATTATATAAAACGCTGTTGCAATTTGAGTTGGTGATGAACGGCTGATTGAATCTTCCATACCTAAAGTGCCATTTAAGCCCAAACCCCAGGTATAAAGAAGCCCATTTGCTGTGACTCCAGCAGAATTAAAGCCACCCAATGAAAGATGTGAAATTTTATCACCATTACCACCCATAACTATAACAGGCGAAGATCTTGATGTTGCCAAACCATCACCAACTAGATTAAAGTTAAAACCTCCCCAAGAATATAATTCGCCGCTGGCGATTCCCATCATTCCTCGTTGATTGATGCCTGCTGCTGCACCCCAGAATGCAACCTTTTCCCAATCTGTGCGAGTGCCGATTTGAACAGGTGAAGATTGATCAGTTTTGTAGTATTCATGAGCAACACGATCTGTAATAGATTGTACTGATGTGCCGCCAGTTATGAAACCCCAAACAAAGAGTCTACCATCTTGAGTAATTCCTGCTGCAGTCATCGGAGAATCTGCAATACTTTCTGCACTTGCGCGAACGAACTTCCAACTTGAATTACCAATTTGTACTGGTGAAGATTTATTTACTGTCGTACCATCACCAAGGCAACCATTTCGATCATTTCTTCCCCAAGCAAATAGTGCACCATCAGAGCGAATTGCATACGCAGCGTAACCGCCAGCATAAACAAATTTCCAACTGTCTGAGCCAATTTTTACAGGAGAAGATTTTGGAACGGTTGTGCCGTCTCCCAGTTTACCAAAGTCATTATCGCCCCAGGCAAATAATGCACCATTAGCGTGAATGCCTAACGTATAACTTGCAATGCTAACCATTGCCCAACTTTCGCTGCCAACTTTACCTGGTGTTGAAGTGTTTGTTGCAGCACCATTACCCAATTCACCATTTGTGCCGCGACCCCAAGTCCAGAGACCGCCATTCTTATCAATTGCCGCAGCAGTTAAAGCACCAGCAGCAACGCTTGAATAGCCAATTCCACCAGCATTACCAACACTTACTGGTGAACTTCTATTTGTTGTGGCGCCAATACCTAGCACACCAGATGTACCTCTTCCCCAAGAGAATAGCTCGCCATTGTTAATTCTTCGAATACCAAACGCTGCGCCGCCTTGCTCGCGCATAGAACCAGCAACCCAATCATATGATCCCAATGTGGTGGTTGTATATTCTGGTCCTGTTCTGGTTGTGAGTGTTGTTAAACCATCACCAAACAATCCAGATGCGCCATTATTACCCCATATCCAATATGAGCCATCGGCGCGAACAAACCCGATAGCAGGAGCTTGGCTAGTGAAATCGCGGGCGCCAGCAGAGAAACAATCAATAACAGGAGCACCGAAATTTGAAGCAGTTACGGGAGTGTTTCTTTGTGCAGCACTTTGTACTGTTCCTCTTCCTGTCGCTTGCCCTAACTGACCGCTTGATCCTTGACCCCAAATATACACAGTTCCATTTGTAGAATCTAGTGCAGCACAGTGACTCATTCCAGCAAAAACTTTGTTTGGTCGAACAAAAGTTGTTAACGCACCAGCAACAGCAACAGGAGAACTTCTATTTGCTGCAGTTGCACTAAAACCTAGTTGTCCGCCTGTTCCCAGTCCCCATGCAAATGCAACATTCGCGCTTGTTGTTCCGACAGAAAAATCTACTCCAGCTGCCACAGATGTCCAACTTGAAGCGCCAATTTTAACGGGAGAGGATTTACTGACTGATGTACCATCACCAATTTGACCCGAAGTGCCTAAACCCCACACATAAAGTGCTCCATTAGATAGAACACCAACACTGTGATTAAGACCAGCTTCAACAGTTAACCACGATTGAGCGCCGATTTTGACTGGAGAAGATTTTGATACAGTTGTACCATCACCTAATATGCCACTTACGCCAGAGCCCCAAGCATAAAGTGCACCATTTGCAAGAATTCCAACACAATGGCTTCCATTAATACTGACTAATGACCAAGATTCACTACCGATTTTAACAGGTGAAGATTTACCTACAGTCGTACCATCACCCAATTGTCCTAGTGAATTTGGTCCCCACATGAAAAGAGCACCATTTGAGTGAATTGCAGCACTTGGCGCAAACCCACCACAAGCGATAAATTGCCAACTTTCTGAACCGATTTGAACAGGTGAGGATTTATTAATTGTTGTGCCGTCACCAATAACGCCATTATTGTTTATACCCCATCCAAACAATATTCCTGTTGAGTTGGTAGCGAGCATTGTGCCACCTGATGCAGCAATACCAACTTTTCCAACAGAAACTTTAGACCAAGATGTTGTTTTCTTTAACGCAAATGACTCACCAGACTGAATACCAACTTGACCAATTGAATTGTTACCCCAACCAAAAAGACTTCCTGTGGAGTTTACTGCAAATACATGTGAATCAGAACATGTGATTTTTGTCCAACTGCCAGCAACTTGAACTGGCGAAGAACGATTGACTAATAGGTCATCTTGGTTTCCCAACATTCCATTGGTACCAGAACCCCAAGAGTATAATGTTCCATTGTTGCGAATTGCATACGAGTTTAATGAACCGCCTGCAACTTCTGTCCAAGATTCAGCACCAATTTTAACTGGTGAAGATTTTGGAACAGTCGTACCGTCACCAAGTTGACCTCCTGCATTCACGCCCCAAACATACAATGCGCCGTTTGCGAGAACACCGATTGTATGACTGCCTGCAACAGCAACTCTTGTCCAAGATTCTGAACCTATTTTAACAGGTGATGATTTATTTACTGTTGTGCCATCACCAAGTTGACCATTTGCATTGATGCCCCAAGTGTATAAGGCACCATTTGATGAAATGGCAGCATAATGAGATCCTGAGACGCCGTCAGCAACATAATTCCAATTTGAAATTGATGTACTTACCGCAGTTGGAGATATGCGCGCAGTTGTTGTTCCATCGCCAATAACAGAAGTACCCCAAGCAAAAAGATTAGCACCACTTGTTGAATCTTTTTCTGCGATGATGCCACTTCTATTTCCACCTAAAGTGAACGAATCCCATCCACCGCTATTACGGAAACCAATAACACTACCATCACCAATTTGTCCTGCCCAGTTATTACCCCAAACAAAAATTTCACCGTTTGTTGTAACAGCTGCAGTGTGATTATTACCAACAGACAAAAATGACCAACTACGATTGCCGATTTGTATTGGTGATGATCGATTAACTGGTGTTGCTGTAGCATCATCATTACCCAATTGACCAGAGGAATTTAATCCCCACATATATAAAGCACCATTCGAATGAATAGCGCCAGAATGAGACCATCCTGCAGAAATTTGACTCCAACTTTCAGAACTTAAAAGTGTTGGTGATGATTTATTAAGAGTCGTACCATCGCCAAGTTGTCCAGTTGAATTTAATCCCCAAACATACAATGCGCCGTTTGGCGCAAGTGCCATTGCATGGCTCAATCCTTGACTGACTTTTGACCAACTAGTAAGAATAAGATCGCCAGTTGCATTTGCACCACCCCAAGCAAATAATGTTCCTGATGCATTAATTGCTAATGCACCATCGACGCCTGCACTGATAGCAGTCCAAGAAGAAGTTCCTGAATTTGCTGGCACATCGAGTAGTGCGACCGCTGTTCGATTGCTGGTTGTAATTGAAACTGGTGATGATTTTGACATACGAATATTTATATGTTAAGTTATAGTGTTATCGCCCATTGCGCCTGTATTGTTGTAACCTGCGCTTACTATTGTTCCGCTCTTTGTCACATAAATTGCTGTACCGAATGCGCCAGTATCGCTTGCGGCACCTTTCCACCAACTTGTGCCGATACCGACCTGAATAGGAGATGAACGCGATATTGTTGTTCCTTGCGCTAACTGTCCGTATTGATTATCACCCCAAGTAAACAATGCACCAGAACTATTCACACCAATTGCAGTATTAACTCCTGCGGTGATTGATGACCACGATTCAGCACCAATCACAACAGGCGATGATTTATTTACTGTCGTTCCATCACCTAATTGACCTCTTGCATTCAATCCCCACGCAGCTAATTTATTATTAGCAAGGATACCCATAGCATGACTACCACCTGCAGAAATTTGAGTCCAAGATTCATTACCGATTTTCACTAATGACGATTTATTAACTGTTGTACCGTCACCAAGTTGACCAAGTGCGCTGCCACCCCAAGCATAGAGTGCGCCATTTGCCGCTCTTGCATAAGCAGTAACTTCAGCAGAAGTTATTTGTGCCCAACTTATACCTGATGTAATGGAAGTGAATACAGGAGAAGATCTGCTCGTTGTTGTTCCATCACCAAGTTGACCAACACTATTTAATCCCCAAGAATATATTTGCCCATTTGCCAATAAGCCAACTGCGTAACTTAATCCAGCTGAAATTTTTGACCAGCTGTTAGTACCAATTTGAATTGGAGATACTCTAAAATTAAACAATCCAACTTGAACTGGAGATGAAACGTTTGTCGTTGTAGAATATGCGGCACGAGCACCGTTTGCTCCTACACCCCAAGCATAAAGATTTCCAGAAACTCCTTTAAGAGATCCTGCCATTCCCCATCCAGTAGCAGCAATT
>B570J29032_109959486_pt1 | contig 27461 bp, 15 predicted proteins | sample LakMenEpi16Nov12_FD_29032 | JGI IMG/M metagenome (IMG submission 29032) | reverse complement strand
CTCACATTTTGAGTCGTTGAGCTTACATTGAAGGTAGAATTATCCATCAAATTTACCCATGTTCCAGTATAGGGAAAACCACCAGAAACATCGTATTGATTATCAGAAAAGTTGGTCAACACTATAACATAACTTAAATTAGATTGTGGCGAAGTACTTGACCATACATCTAACCTAGGTTTTCTACCACCATCAACCATGTTAATGCTAAATTGACCAAATTCAAAAACATTATTTCTTATTCTTAAATCATTAAAGCGTGCCCAATTGTCATAAACAGTTTTTCTATTTACATTTTGCATCCAGTTTTGTGTCCATGCATACATTGGTTTAGCATCTAATTTGCAATCTCCTGGAATGGCATCATTTGGAAAGTTATTCGTTCCATTTGAACACATAAAAATTGATGAATCCCAACCTAAAGCGCCAAACTGCCAAATCATTTTAGGATTTGGTACAAGAAGGTGCATAGCCCCTTGTGCGGATAAGCGAAGTAAGGCTTTATTCAAATTTCCTTGCGTTTGACCAGCCTCATTTACTGCTTTGAAGATTACATGTTCCTCGTCATGACTTTCAGCATAGCCCATTCCTCTGTTATTATCTCCAAAAATGGTAACATTATTAATACCATTGGCATTGCCTTTAACGAGATTTGCATAATTATCGGTTTGTTTATTCCAAAACATGATGCCTTTGCCCTCACCTAAGCGATAGCCAGACCACTCCAACTCTTCTTGTCTTGAGCCGTCGCTACCTAAATGTTCAAAAATTACATAGGAAGTATTGTCAGCTTCCCATTGTTTGTCTGCATACCATTTTAGTTTAGCTACACGGTCTGAACGGTAACCATTGGTGCAGAATTCATTCGCTGAACCATAAGGATGTTGAGTAGGATTACATTGGTTAGTAAAACCTTTAGTTAAATCCCATCTATAACCATCAATTTTGTATTCTTCAATCCAATGTTTTATTGTTCTGATTACATAGGTATTTGTTAGATTATCTGGTTCTCTAAAGTGATTTAAATCTGTACCTACACTATAGGAATGCATGGCGGTAGTATTACAATATGGATTTTCTGCCGATGCATTGCCGAAGCCATCATTGTTGCTATCTAGCATCCACATACGCTCAAGTGGTGAACGACCAAATACGTGATTAAGTGCAATGTCTAATATAACCGCTATACCGTTTTGGTGACACAGGTCAATAAATTCTTTTAGTTTTGCAGGAGGTCCATATCTTTTATCTATAGCCATGTGATAAGAAGTGTTATAACCCCAAGATAAGTTACCTTCAAATTCCATTACTGGCATTAATTGAATGGCATTGATATTAGAATTTTTAAAGTAATCAAAACGGTTAATAAGATTTTGGTAAGTGCGTTGAGCATCAAAATCTCTAACCAAAACCTCATGAACAACTAAGTCCTTGATAGATGGTTTTTGAAAATTTGTAACATTCCAGTTGTATGATCTAAAAGTATTGGTGCCAGTTTGAATAACAGACACTTCGAAATTTTGCCCTGGTGCAATAGTATTATAGACTGGAAGTCCAGGATAAACACCTAGTTGTACTATTTCTGGATCGTCATAAGGTGATAGAACTAAAGTAGAAAAAGGGTCAGCCGTTTTAACTAAAGCAGGCGAAGTAGCCGGTCTAGCTGTTTCATCACCCACCCAATATTGAAAAGCATACCAAGTTCCTGGTGTTAATCCTGTGATCTCTAACCAGAATTTTCCACTTGCCGGGTCCTTTCTCATTAAATATTGCGAAAAAGGTGCCCAATTATTGAATGTACCTGCAACATAAATATAATCTTTGAAAGGTGCATTCAAAACTAAAGTCGTTTTAGTATGATCTGAGCTATAATTAATGCCGTCAATTAAATTAGCAGGCATGGCTTGGTTTTGCGTACTTGGTGTAAACAATATTGTTACTGATCTTGTTTTGGTCACACCATTAACAGTAGCTAAAATAACAAAACCTGTAGTTGTTCCAGGAGTATTGTTATAGGTGTATGTGAAACTATTTCCAGTGGAATTAGAGCCAGGAACTGGTATACCATTTGCTGTTAATACATAATCAGCTGCTCCACCAGTGTTTTGAGCATTAAAAGTAATGTTTGAACCAGCAGGCAAGGAAAGAGTTGCACCATCAACATGTGAAGATAAATTTAATTCAAAGGCATTTAGTGTTGTAACAATATCCTGTGATTTTTTATCACCTGTGCCATTTCTAGCTTTTATTAAAAATCCTACTTTAGCAACGTTGGTACTGTTATAATATTGAAAAATAGTTGGGCTGAAGGTGAACGAATAAGTATCAGTTCCTGCATTATAAGTCATCAATTGTGATGCATTTGAATTGGCCCAAGAACCATTGCCACTAAAAGGAATGTCTTGATTTGATGCGTTAAGAGCCCACGTCCAAGCGTATAATTCATTGTTTGTTACGCCCCAGGCTGCTTCATTAATAGAAGAACCAAGCACATTAATGGTGAAGGAGTCTGTGCCTACCAAAGTAGTCGAAGGGGTAAAGGAGTAGGTGTAAAGCACAGATTGTTGTTGTGCAAAAGCACTTATGCAAAACAACCAAGTCAAATGACTTAAAAACTTAATTTTCATGTGAAAAAATTTAAGAAGGTTATAATATTGTTTTTATAAAAGTTCGTTAAGTTTGATTAAATTTTTAAATCAGTTAAAAACTCTCGCTCATTTATACATATATGAGCGAGAGTTGATAATTAAATCTGCTGATAATCAGCAACAAGTCTTATTTTTTGATTAATTTTTTAACACTTGTGCCAGCTTCACCAGTTACTTTTACCATATAGATGCCTGCATTAAGATCAGCTACTGATAAAGTATCAGCGTTGCTATATGATTTAACCAATTGGCCAGAAATGTTGAATATTTGAACTTGGTCAAATTCACCAACTATTCTGAAGCTGTCAGTTGCAGGATTTGGATAGATAGAAAATAAGCTATTGTTGAAACTTTCAGAAGATAAACTAGTAAATACATATTCTGTAGTACCAGGTGTAAAAGTAATATCATAGGTGCCAGCAGTAACAGGGATGTTATCACCACCATTAAATACGCCAGTTCCAGTAGGGAAAGCAGTACCACCCCAATTGAAAGCCCAGTCGCTATTTGTTCTAAATTTCAATGCTCCATTTGTTAAGGTTACATTACTTAATGTATAAGTTACGCCATTATTAGCAGATGCCATTAAGGTATCAGCACCCCATCCACCTGGTGTAGCATCACCAATAATACTTACTGGTGTTACAGAGAAGGTATAAGCTAAAGTTGTTTTGTTGAACGTCACGTTATAGAAACCAGGAACAACAGGAATTGGCCCTGCATTTAAAGTTGCAGTTCCTGAAGGGAAAGTTGTACCACCATAGGTTTGATTGGTCGTTACATTAATAAATTGGAAAGCAGTGGCACCAAAACCTGGGTTAATGATTCGGTTATTTAACGTATAGTTTTCGCCATCTGCTGTACCCATTGCTATACCGGCAAAGGTAATATTATTAACTGTAGCCTGTGTTAACGTAAAAGTATATTCAGCTGTTAGTCTATTAAAAGTTACAGTGTAAATACCTGGCGTAACATTAATATTATCATTGCCATTTGGTACACCAGTACCATTTGGGAAAGATGTTCCACCCCAGTTAGTGGCCCAAGAACCGTTAGCTCTAAATTTTACTTGACCAGAAAATAACTCAACATTTTGTCTAGAAAAAGTAATACCACCATCCGTTGAAAACAGAGGGAAGTCAGTACTCCAAGTAGTTACACCGTTACCAATTAAGGATACAGGCACTTCTACAAAGTTATAATTTCCATTGGTAATGTTTAAATCAACATTATAGAAACCAGTTGTTAATGGAATTGTTGGTCCATTAACAGTGGCTGTTCCTGATGGAAACGCTGTTCCTCCCCAAGTTGTAACTGTTGGTGCAGAACGATAAAATTTTGCTCCAGCTGCTGTAAAATGAAAATCAATTTTCACATAGTCAGTACCATTGGTTGTTGCCATAGTTTCACCTGGCGTAGCATTTTGATTGAACCCACCAAAGAAATGAACGGTATCAAAATTCGTTTGAACCACATTAAAGCAATAAGCACCTGTAGACTTAACAAAAGTTATATTGTAAGTACCAGGTTGGTAAGGTATATTTGCGCCTCCTTGCGTGCCTGTTCCACATGGAAAAGCTGCCGTACCCCAGTTTACAGTCCACGCTGCATCTTGTCTAAATTTAGCACCGCCTGGTGCTAGAAAATTAACTTGCCCTGTATAATTTTCGCCATCTGATGTAGTCAATACTAAATCATTGCCCCAACTATTAAAATCACCAACGAGACCTACGCTTTGCGCATTCATCGTTAAACTTGCTACTGCAATAAGCAGTACGGAAAATAACTTTTTAATCATGATAAAAAAATTTAATTATGTTAACAAATATTTATAAATTCAATTTAAAAATAAGCAGATAATTTGATTAATTATCTGCTTATGTATTAGTTTCTAATCGCTATTAAGTTATAGTCTAAAGCATTTTTTAGGTCTAAAATAAAGGTATAGCTACCTGGTTGATTGATGTTAAAATTTAAACCACCAAACTTCAACTTGTTTTTATTGGTTTCTGTAGTAGTTGACAACAAAATGTTACTTACAGAAGAATTTGTACTTAGTAATCTTTCAACATTAACGGCATCTGCCAAACTTGTTAATCTAGTTTGTGCCCAAATATTTCCTGCTACCATCGTTGCATTTGTATTCATGTATTTACCAAAATGAGGTGAAGTTGGATCTGATACATAGGTTAAGTTTTTTGGGTTGGCATTAGCACCATTTGGACCCTCAATAGACATGGCTCTTCTTACCATAACATAGCGATTGGTGTTCCAATCCACGATCATATAATAGGCGCTAGCCAAAGAGGTTGTGCCAGGAGGCGTAATCACAGCACCTGCGCTGTCTGGCGTTGAGGTTGTTAATGTTCCAGTTGGCAAAGTGCCTAATGGGTTACTATCTTCAACGCCCTGAAGCCTGTTGGCATTTATACCAAACCAAGAGGGGTTAAATCTCACATTAACCGTTTTTACTTGCAATGCACCATTAACAATTCTTGCTAATTTAAACTGTGGATTAGCAACATTCATAAAGACAAATCCCTGATAGACACCATCATTTTTTGGTGAGTAAATCACTGGAGTATTGGCACTGCCTGAAGCATTAATGTTCCAGTCTGCATATCCAGCTGCTGCACCAAAGTTACCAAAAACAAATAATTGTTCAGCTTCGTCAATAGGATTATAGGGTCTAGCCGTAAAAGTAACCACATTAGACGCAGAAAACAATTTATCAGTAACACGGGCAACAACCCGCATTTTAAAAGTTTCAGTCGTGCCAAAAGTACCACCTGCTAAATTTAAGCGTGTATTTAAGGTTTGTTGTGAAATTGATATGGTACTTGCGTTGTCTACTACATTTGTATTAACCAAGGTTAACCCACTGCTTGGTGCAGGAAAGTTTTCGTTTGCTTTAACAATTTGCAGTCGATTAATGACAGAGGCACTATAACCAAAGTCCGCAAAATTATATTTTAGTTCAAAAGCTTCATTTCTATAGGTAGACCCGCTTAATAGGTAAGACCCGCTATTTGAAGGTGTTATAATGCTGACTTCCCTTTTTACAGAACCAACGGCTTCAATGTTTTCAGTAGTACAATTGGTAATACCAATGAAGATGAAAAAAGTAACAAATAATTTAAAAATATTTTTCATATGCTTAATATTAATAACCAGGATTTTGAGTTAAACCAGAATTTGCACCTAAAGTTGTTGGGTGAAAAGGAAACAATGTGTAATGTGTCGGTATGCCAACACCTTCTTGAACGCCACCTTTCCATTGCCAAGTATAGTTATCACCAGTAAATTTTCCAAAACGAATTAAATCTTGTCTGCGGTGGCCTTCCCAATATAATTCACGAGAGCGCTCATCTAAGATGAAATCTAAATTAACTTGGCCTGCATTGAGCAAATTAGTATTGTTAGCTCTTGTTCGTAAGGCATTGATATAATTTAATGATGTGCCATTTACAGTACCATCTTTTCTCAATTGTGCTTCTGCATACATTAAGTAAGCGTCTGCCAATCTAAACATTGGAAAGTCTGTGTCAGGAAAACCTGGGTCAGAACCATTTACACCCAATGACGTTTTGTTTGAGAATTTTTTAATGATATAACCTTGGCCTCTTGCTGCAATATCAAAAATATCAATAGGTCTTGTCCCTGCGAATATGGTATTTCGAGTATCGGTCGCATAGGTAGGACCATCAAATTTCAAAGCAAATTCTTTACGAATTCTTAAAGCACCACTCCAACCATCTGGATTCATACCAAATTCAGCACCGTTTCTTTCAATAAAACCAATTTGACCGTTTAAAATGACAGTTATACCGCTATAACTTTGTGTCTGCACACCATCTTGAGGCACGCTAAAAATCATTTCTGGAGACAATTGATTGTCGGCTGTGAAATTATGAAGGTAGTTTGGACTAAGACTATAAGCACTCATAATGGGTTCAAGTACGGTCATACATTCTTGATTTTTATTTTGACCAATATAAACCTGTGCATTTAGATATAGTTTAGCTAAAATCATGCGGGCAAAACCTGCATCAGCACGACCATATGGTGCTGTATTTGGCGCCATCATTTGTGGGATAACAGCGGTTAATTCTGACTCCACAAAGGTAAATAATTGTTGACGATTATATATTGGACCAGTAACACCTACCTGATTGTCTTCAGTTAAATACATGGCCTGACCAAAAGTGTCAATTAAATGGTAATAAGCCATTGCTCTTAATGCACGGGCTTCTATGCGATATTGCGCAATTAACACGCGGTCTTGGGCAGAAATATTTCTTGCAGTTAATTTAGCCTCAGTAGATTGTCTTAAGAACTCATTAGCTAAGGCCACTTGAAACATGGCACGGCTATAAAAACCTAAAAAGAAAGGATTGGTATTTGACCAAGAAGTTCTATTTAAATCTTTAGTTCCTATATCGCCTTCATAACTCCAAATGGTTTCATCTGTTGTCATGTTTTGAAAATACCACCATACACGCATGTATTGACTAAAACCAGCATCAATGCCACCTAGATTTGAAGATTCAGGTCCGTTTGGTCCTGTTAACACCAAATTGGCATAAACCCCAGCAATAGCACTATTATAGGCGCCTGGTTGAGAGAAGACCTCATCCTCTCTCTGAACTAATGGATCTATAGGACTTGTGTTTAAATCTTCAGTACAAGCTGAAAAAAACCAAACTATAGAAAAAAATAATAGATATTTTAATGAATTTTTCATGTTTAAAATGATTAAAATTTAATATTTGCACCAAATAAATATTGTCGAGGTCGTGGATAGATGGCACCATCTACACCACCAATAATTTCAGGATCCAAACCACTATAATTAGTAATGATAAAAGGATTTTGGACGCCTGTAAACAATCTCAACGATGCTTTACCACCTAACCATTTTTGAAAAGTATAACCTAAGTTAACATAATCCATTCTCAAGAACGATGCATTTTCAACAAACAAGTCACTAATTGGTTGTACATTATTAATAGTCTGAAAATTGGTTTGTGTAACCACATTGTTTAGGTTAACCAAAGCGGCATTTTCATATAAAGCAGCGTATGAAGCGTTTGTTGCTTGCACTAAATTAAACACATGGTTTCCAACGTTCGCACGCATGTTAAATCCTAAGTCAAAATTATAGAAAGAAAAATTAGCACCAAATCCAAATAAAAAGTCTGGATCAGGATCATTGAAAATATAGCGGTCATCTTCATTAACAAGATTATCACCATTTCTATCTACAAATGCACCATCTATAGGCACACCGTTAGGATCGTAAGCTTGCTGATACAATAAAAAAGATGATGGGACTTGACCTTCACTATGCACTTGAATTGGCGTAAAACCTATACTGGCTCCAGTTAGCAAATCTTGTCCCTGTGCCATTTTATCAATCCGTCTTCTGTAAGCTGAGGCATTAAAATTCAAATTCAAATTCAAATTATCCGTTCTAAAAACGTTATAATTAAGACTAAATTCAAAACCTCTAATACTTAAACTACCAATATTTTGAGGGCCCAAATTTGTAAAGTTTGTACCATCTGCAAAAGGTGCTTGCTGTAAAAGTTTATCTGAAAGTTTGTAATAAACCTCTAAACTACCAGTTAATTTGTTATTAAATAGGCCATAATCAAAGCCTAAGTTGTATGTGTTTGTTTCTTCCCATTGAATTAAAGGGTTATAGCCCAAAGGTAGTAATGGGCTTATTAAGCCTCCGCCTAAAGGATAGCTACCATTAGGAGTAGAAAAAGCATATTGTGGTAGATGCTGGTTTTGACCGCCAATATCTTGTTGACCTGTAATACCCCAACCCGCTCTCAATTTTAATTCTGAAATAGTTTTGCTATTTGCAAAAAGGTCTTCTTTAATTTTCCATGCAAAAGATAAAGCTGGGAAATTACCCCATCTGCGTTCTGGCCCAAACCTAGAGGTGCCATCTCGTCTGTAGGTTAGTGTCAAAATATAATTATCTAGGAAAGTAATGTTAGACCGACCGAAAAAACCGATGTAAACGAGTGGTGTGTTGAGTCTACGACCTATTTGAATATTATTAGGATTAAAAACATTACCTGAATTAAAGTTGCTGCCTTCAAATCGCTGATAGGAATAACCAGCAGTAAAATCAAATTTTAATTTCTCACCTTCCTGTTTGTAAACCAGATAAGTGTCTAAAATTTTATTAAAGCCTTCGCCATCACCATAGGCAAAGTCGCCAATTAATACATCATTAAATAAGGGACTTGTTCTACTGGTTCTACTTTTTCGATTGAGGTATGAGCCATTTCCACCATCATAGCCAAGCATTGTTACCCATCGTACCTTCGGAAAAAAATGAAATTTGTAATCAATCGTTGCATTAGCAATGATACTATTACTTTTCGAAAAATTAAAGGTCTGAAAAAGTTGAGCCACTGGGTTAGCGACCGCCCTTCTGTCAAAGTCGTTAACATTGCTGGGGTTACCAGTTGGATTCATGAATTCAAAATAACCGCCATCATAAGGTGAATTGCCACTAAAAACAGGAACAGTTGGCGCCATTCTCAATGCAGCACCTTGAACACCAGGGGCATTTCTTCTCAAATTATTAACATAGTTTAAATTAACATCAATTTTTAAATGGTCATTAAAAAAAGTTGGATTTATCGATAAATTAACGGTATTTCTAGTTAGTTCATCAGTATGTAACAAACCTTCCTGAAAAGTATTGCCCAAAGCTAAACGAATAGGGATTCTGTTGAACAGATTGCCTCTAACGTTTAAATTGGTTTCAACAAAATCAGTACGTCTGTAGATTTCGTCTTGCCAATCTGTATTCGCTGTACCCAAAAATTGAGAAATTCCAGCCTCATCAAACTCACGATTACCAGTTAGTGCATTAATTGGAAAATAAGTGTTAGTTATAGAAGTGTAAGTCCCATTTCTTAATACTGTTTTAAACGCCTCTCTAAATTGTGGCCCATTCATGACATCAATTTTATTAAATGGCTGCCCTGAACCATATTGCGTATTTAACTCTACCTGCATTTTTTTACCACCTTTTTTGGTAGTAATCATAATTACACCATTTGAAGCACGGGTACCATAAATGGCAGTTGCCGAAGCGTCTTTAAGGACTGAAAAGGATTCTATATCATTTGGATTGATACTACCTAAGACACCTACGCCAATAGGGAATCCATCAAGAACAACCAAAGGATCATTCCCAGCGCCTAAAGAGGAACCACCTCTAATTAATATTTGACCAACGGAACCTGGTGATCCACCACCAGTATTAACAGAAACACCCGCTATTTTTCCTTGAAAAAGGTCAGAGCCAGTAACAACCGCACCTTTGTTAAAATCTTTAGCATTTAATAAATCAACCGCACCTGTTGCATCTTGTTTACGTACCGTACCATAACCAATAGACACAATTTTAATTTCCTCTAAAGATGACGCATCTTCTTCGAGGGCGACGTTTAATTCCTTTTGTCCGCTATACGTTAGAGAAATATTTTTAAAACCGATGTAAGAAAATTCAATCACATCGCCATTTTTTAGCTTTGATAGGGTATATTTTCCATCAAAATCTGTTGTAGCACCGGTAGTAGTACCTTTCACTATAGCGTTAGCACCAGGCAAAGGCTGTCCTGAAACTTTTTCTGAAATAATACCCGTCAAGGTGCCTTGTTGTGCCATTACTAAAAATGGACACATCAATAGCCAAAATAACCACTTATTATAAATTGATTTCATTTAACAATATATAAATTAATACTCCGTAAAAAAGAACTTATACTTTACTTCAAGCGTAAAATTACATCATTTTATTCAATTCAAAAAAAAATTAACACATTTTCGGTTACGAAAACGTTTTAGTGTTGAAAACTATGTGATTGTCATATTTATTTTTGCTTATTTTTTTGACATCAATAAAAAAATTAGCTGATATTTATCATGTTCTAAAAATATTAGAAATTGTAAAAAAAATTAAAATTAATTTATTACATTTACAGAATTAAAACTGATGTTTGAAAAGCCCAAAGGATATTTTGATTTTTAAGATTTTCTAATTCTTTAGATTTTTTCAATTTTTTCAATTTTTTAGTCCCGAAAGGGTTCGGGATTAGATTTTTTCAATTTTTTATATTTTTTCAATTTTTTATATTTTTTCAATTTTTTATATTTTTTCAATTTTTTAGATTATTCAATAAAGATATGAAACGTAAAATGACCTTAAAGCAAATTGCAAAGGAACTCAGTGTCTCAATCTCCACGGTTTCAAAATCTCTCAATGGGAGTGCAGAAATTAGTGAAGATACTAGGCTAAAGGTTCAAGCATTTGCTAAACTCTATAATTACAAGCCCAATAATATTGCTTTGAGCCTTAAAAATAAGCGTACACAAACTATTGCTGTTATAATTCCAGAAATTGTGCATCATTTTTTTGCCACTGTAATCAAAGGTATTGAAAATGTTGCCAATGAAAAAGGTTATAACGTTATCATTTGTTTATCTGACGAGTCTTTTGACCGTGAGGTTATTCACATGGAAATGTTAGCCAACGGCAGTATAGATGGTTTTATATTGTCTTTATCTAAAGAAACTTTATCCAAATTAGATTTTCACCACATCGAAGAAGCCATCAGCCAAGGCATGCCAGTGGTAATGTTTGACCGTGTCACCAATGCCATTTCATGTGATAAAGTGATTATTAATGATGTCTATGCCGCTCAACAAGCTGTTGACTATTTAATCAATAAAGGAAAAAGAAAAATCGGCCTAATCACTACGCCTAATTATGTAAATGTTGGAAAATTAAGAACAGAAGGCTATTTGCAAGCCTTAAAATACAATAAAATTACTACGGATGAAAATTTAATTGTTAGAATTGACGATATTTCCCATGCGAATGATCAAATTTTAGAATTTTTAAAAAATAATATCTGTGATGCCATTTTTGCGGTTAATGAAATTTTCGCAGTTCATGCCATTAAAGCCGCTAAAAGACTCCACATCAACATACCCGAAGACTTAATGATTATTGGATTTACAGATGGCATTATTTCTCAATATTCTACACCGAGTATCACCACAGTTGGTCAAAATGAACTTAAAATTGGTGAACAAGCTGCGCTGTCTTTAATCAAACGTATTGAAGATGTTAGCGAAATAGACGAACCCTTCCAAACATATTTTATTGATACTTATTTGATTGAGAGAGAAACCACTTGAAAAATTAGAAATTAGAGGATTGAAATTAGAAGATGGTTTGGTAAAATTAGAAATTAGAGGTTAGAAATTGGAAAATAAAAGTTAGAAAAGACCAAGGAATTAACTTAATATTCAAGTCTTAATACTTTTTTTCATTTTTTTAGTCCCGAAAGCCTTCGGGATTCAATTTTTTAGCTTTTTTCAATTTTTTCAATTTTTTCAATTTTTATTTTTATATTTACCGCATCAAAGCTTATATTTTACTTCAAACAACAATTAAGTTTTGATAAGTTTATTGGCTTATCATTATTATTAACTCAACTTAGACTTTAATAATGGAAAAGCGTAGATTAGGTTTTTGGGAAATCTGGAACATGAGTTTTGGTTTCCTTGGCATTCAGTTCGGTTTTGCACTGCAAGGCGGATTCATGTCAAATATTTTTACAACTCTTGGTGCCAACAAAGATGAAATTCCACTCATGTGGATAGCTGCACCACTCACTGGTTTGATTGTTCAACCCATCATTGGTTATCTGTCAGATAATACTTGGCATCCCAAATTGGGCAGAAGGCGACCGTATTTTTTACTTGGCGCTATCTTAGCATCTATCACTTTGTTTTTCGTCCCCCATTCTCCTTATTTGTGGATGGCCGTTGGTTGTTTATGGATACTTGATGCCTCTATTAATGTTAGTATGGAACCGTTCCGTGCTTTAGTGGCTGATAAATTGAATAATGAGCAACGGTCTTATGGCTTTGTGGTTCAAACATTAATCATTGGTATAGGAACTTGGATTGCCAGCAACTTACCTTGGATGGTTAATAAGTTGGGCGTAAGCAATGAATCAGCCGTTGGTAGTTTACCTGATTCTGTTAAAGTAGCTTTCGCTATCGGCGCCATGGTTTTCATCATCAGTATTTTATACACCATTTTCACAACTTCTGAAGAACCACCAGCAGATATGGAGGCTTTTAAATTACAGAAAAAAGAGTCTCGTTTTATTGAAGATTTGGTAGAAAGTTTAAAAGACATGCCAAGCACCATGAAAAAACTTGGTGTGATACAATTCTTTAGTTGGTTTGCTTTTTTTACCATGTGGAGTATGGCCAATCCTGCCTTAACAGAGCATGTGTTTGATGCCAAATCACCAAAAGAAAGTGAATTTAATTTAGCTGTAGCCAGTCAAAAGCAAGCTTATGATCAGGCTAGCGTAAAATATCAAGAAGCCTCTAATTTAGTTGGGTCGGCAATGGGTGTTTATGGCTTATCCTCTATGGGTTTTGCTTTGCTCTTAACTTTTTATACGTCAAAATTTAAAATTAACAGAAAATATATTCATTTAGGGTCTTTACTGCTAGGTGGCTTAGGTTTTTTATTGATGAATTCAGCCACGCCTGATACCTTATATTTGTCATTCATATTGATTGGGATAGCTTGGGGTAGCATATTATCTATGCCTTATGCCATGTTGTCAAGTTCTGTTAATCCCAACAAAATGGGCATGATGATGGGCTTGTTTAATATGTTTATTGTTATTCCTCAAATTGTAGCAGCCATTGGTGGTGTTAATTTCTTTTCTAGTCTTTTAGGCGAGCAAGCAATTAATGCCATGACGATTGCTGGTGTTTCTTTGGTGATTGCTGCTTTGGCTAATTTTTTAATTACAGAGGAGAAAGCGATTTCTGATTAGATTTCAATGTCAAATTTCAATGACAATAGCAATATCAAAATGCAATGTAAATGACAAATTTCAATGTCAATATAAAATTTCTAATGGTATGGCGATTCCGATAGCTATCGGAAGAAGCAATCTCCTTTAATTTCTGACTTTAAATTCTAACTGTTATAAATGCTAAAGCACTTTTTTATCTTGTTAACCTTACCTCTATTTGCTCAAATTCAACGTGTGGAACCACCCTTTTGGTGGACAGACATGAACCGTAGCCAAATAGAAATCATGTTTTATCATCCAAACATTAGTGGTTTTGAAGTGAAAACTTCAAATGGTTTGCCTTTTCAACTCAAGAAGACGGAAAACCCCAATTATCTTTTTATTACTGTAGAAACTAAAAGCCTAAAATCTCAAACTTTTGATTTTGTTTTTACAAAAGGAAAAGAAAAACTAACCTATAAATATGAGTTAAAAGCCCGCAAGCCTGAGTCAAAAAGTCGGCTAGGTTTTTCTTCTGCTGACGTCATTTATCTTTTAATGCCTGACCGTTTTGCTAATGGCAATCCAAATAATGATAGTCAGACAACTGTTACCGAACAAGTCAATCGCGCTTTACCAGGCGGTAGACATGGTGGCGACATCGCTGGAATTATCAAAAATTTAGATTATTTGAATGAATTGGGCGCAACAGCCATTTGGTCTACACCGCTGTGTGAAGATAATGACAAAGCCTATTCCTATCATGGTTATGGTCAGTCTGACGTCTATAAAATAGACCCGCGTTATGGCACGAATGAAGAGTATTTGAAACTTTCTGCAGAATTAAAAAAACGAGGCATGAAACTCATCAAAGATTATGTAACCAATCATTGGGGTGCACAACATTGGATGATTAAAGATCTGCCTACCTATGATTGGATCAATCAGTTTCCTGGTTTCAAGCAAACCAATTACCGCATGACCACTCATTTTGATACCAATGCCGCCGAAAGTGATAGAAAATTATGTGCCGACGGCTGGTTTGTGAAATCGATGCCAGATTTGAATCAAAATAACCCGATGGTTCAAAACTATCTCATTCAAAATGCTATTTGGTGGATTGAATATGCCGATTTAGATGGTTTGCGCGTGGATACTTATTCGTACTGCGATAAAGATAAAATAGCAGAATGGACCAAAGCTATTATGGATGAGTACCCAAATTTTAACATTGTGGCAGAAGTTTGGTTTCAAGAGCAAGCACATATTGCTTATTGGCAAAAAGATAGTCAGGTAGGGGCTATTCAAAATTATAATTCGCATTGTCCGAGTGTGATGGATTTTACTTTGTTTAACTTTTTTGACCGCGGCGGATTAAACGAAATCAAAGCGGAGTGGAGCAAAGGTTTAATCAAATTGTATGAAAACTTTGTGAATGACTTTTTATATCCGAACGTCAATAATGTGTTGGTTTTTCTTGAAAACCATGACACGATGAGGTTTAACGAACGTTATCCTAATTTTAATGATTATCAAATGGGGTTGTCAGTCATTGCAACCACCAGAGGTATACCGCAGATTTATTATGGATCAGAAATAGGTATGCAAGGCAACAAAGATAAAGGTGGTGATGCCGACATCAGGAGAGATTTTCCTGGCGGTTGGGCCAATGATGCCAATAACGCTTTTTCGGAAATGGGGAGAACGGCGCAACAAAAACAATATTTCGATTTCACTAAGAAAATTTTAAACTGGCGAAAAAATAAAATAGTGATTCACTCAGGTCAACTCAAGCATTTTGTGCCAGAAAATAATGTTTATGTTTATTTTAGATATAATGAAAAGGAAACTGTTATGGTTGTAATTAATAATAATTTGGAAGAACAAACCATTGATTTAAATCGTTTTAGTAATGTTTTAAAAGGCTCAAAATCAGCTAAAGATGTTTTAACTGATGAAGTTTTTCCTTTGGATAAATTATTGACCATTAAAGGGAAATCGGTTTTGGTTTTAGAGGTATATTGATAAATGTTTTAGTTGTGATTTTTATAATTAGATGGCATAAACCCACTAAATCTATTGCCAAAGCTTTTTTGAATTTAGGCAATATATGGTTCTGTTTTTTGCCTTTTATGTCCTTAATAATGTAATGAACCTCAAAAAAATTATATTTGCAAAATAAAATCTTCCTTATGAAAAAATATACGCTTTTATTTTTTTGTTTTTTATCATTAGTTGCTTTTTCTCAAAAAAAGAAAGTAACTTCTAAAAAAACACCCGCAGTAATTCAAAAAGTTGAAATACCAGTTCAGCCAAAGGTTGAGCCTTGTGTTGAACGTACTTTTGTTGCATTTGAAAAACAAGCTGATAATCTGGTGAAATTAAAGGTTTGTGATGGTAACTATCAGATCAAGTTTGTATCTGACAGAATTGTTGAAACGGTTTTTGAACCGCTGGGAGATGCATCAAAATCAGCTTCGCATATTGTGGAAAATAAAGCAGGTGTTACTTTTCGAGTAGAAGAATTAGATAATATTATTTGGTTAAAAACATTTTCATTGTGGGTTAAAATTCAAAAGAAACCTTTTAATATTTCATATCACAAACGAGAGGATTATTTATTTTCAGAAGGTAAAGGCTATCATAAACCAGATTCTTTACATCAAATAAACTTGAAAATTTCATCAGATGAGGTGCTTTATGGTGGTGGCGCAAGAGTACTTGGTATGAATAGAAGAGGTAATAAATTACCGCTTTTTAATAAAGCGAAATATGGTTATGAAACCAAAGCAGAGCAAATGAACTTTTGTTTGCCAATTTTTTTATCTTCAAAAATTTACATGGTTCATTTTGATAACCCAACCACTGGATTTCTAGATTTAGATAGTCAAAATAAAAATGAAGTTAATTTTGATTTTCATTCAGGTAGAAAGGTTTATCAAGTGGTAATAGGTAATAATTGGGAAGAATTAGTTTCTAACTATACAGAGTTAACTGGTAAGCAGCCATTAATTCCCATTTGGGCTTTAGGAAATTTTTCAAGTCGATTTGGTTACCATAGTCAAGATGAAGTCATGAAAACTGCCCAGGCATATGAAGATGCTCAAATACCTGTTGATGCATTGATTTTAGATTTGTATTGGTTTGGAAAAGATATTAAAGGTTCCTTAGGTAATTTAAGTTGGTATAAAGAGAAGTTTCCAGATGGTAAACAAATGATTAAAGATTTAAATAAAAAAGGGATTAAAACCATTTTGATTACAGAACCCTTTATTTTGACCACTTCAAACAATTGGCAAAGCGCCGTTGATAAAGAGATTTTGGTGAAAAATCAAGCTGGAAAACCTGCCACTTGGGACTTTTATTTTGGTAACACTGGCTTAGTTGATGTTTTCAAAAAAGAAGGTAAAAACTGGTTTTGGCAATTTTATAAAAATATGATATTTGATGGTGCAGCAGGGCAGTGGGGAGATTTGGGTGAGCCAGAAGTTTTGCCAAAAGAAACCTATAGTGTTGCAGGAAAATCAGACGAATTTAGGAATATTTATGGCCATCAATGGGCAAAGATGGTTTTTGAAGGTTATGCCGAAGATTTCCCTACACAACGACCTTTTATTTTAATGCGTTCAGGCTATAGCGGTAGCCAAAAATATGGCATGATTCCATGGAGCGGTGATGTAAACCGAACGTGGGGAGGCATGCAAGGTCAGGTTGAATTATCTCTTCAAATGGGCATGCAAGGTTTGGCCTATATGCACTCTGATTTGGGCGGCTTTGCAGGCGATAACTTAGATGACGAATTATATGTTAGATGGTTGCAATATGGTGTTTTTCAACCAATTTTTAGACCACATGCGCAAGAAGAAGTGCCATCTGAACCTGTATTTAGGAGTGAATGGGCCAAAAAACACAGCAAGCAAGCGATTGATCTAAGGTATAGACTATTGCCCTATAATTACAATTTGGCGATTCAGAATGCAACGACAGGTTTCCCATTGATGAGACCACTGTTTTTTGAAGAACCAGATAACAAGAAGTTATATGAAAACGACAAAGGTTATTTGTGGGGTAACGATTTTTTAGTTTACCCAATTAAAGATAAAAGTTTAGCGCAAATGGATGTTTATTTTCCAAAGTCTAATGATTGGGTTGATTTTTATACTGGTCAGGTATACCAGGCAGGAACCAATCAATATGTGGCAACTAAACCAGAATCTATCCCAACATTTGTTCGTGCAGGCAGTTTTATACCGATGACCAAGTGGATTAAAAATACTGAAGCTTATAATCCTAATAATATTGAAATTCATTTTTATCATAGCGAGACCCTTGAAAATCAATTGGGAAGTTTTAGTTATGATGATGGTGTTTCAACGAAAACTATTGAGGAAGATAAGGTTTCAACCATGTTTTGCGATTATTCTAAAAGTGAAAAATCTAAGATATTCAGGTTTGAAATGAATGTTGGTCGTGGTCTAAAGTTCACAACGGATCGCTTTATGACCGTAGATTTCACCATCCATGGATTAGACAAAAAGCCAAAGAAAGTTTTTTATAATGGCATAGAAATTAAAACCAAATATGACCATAAATTAAAGAAACTTAATATTCCTTTTATCCATAAAATAGTTGATGTAACTATTGAATTAAAATATTAACATCATATAAATTAAAACATTTACTTATATCTATTATGAAATTTTATCCATTAATTTTATTAACTGCGCTGTTTTTTTTATTTGGCTGTAAAACTGTAACTGTAGCTCAAGATGTGCCAAAACAAAAGAATAACTTCGATTGGAAAGGCGCCAATTTGTATTTTCTTTTAACAGACAGGTTTTATAATGGTGATAAAACCAATGACAATTTGTTGAATAGGACTAAGCCAACAGGCTTGCTACGCAACTTTATGGGTGGTGATATCAAGGGTATAACGAAGAAAATTGAAGAAGGATATTTCACAGATTTAGGGATTAATGCCATTTGGTTCACGCCAATCGTTGAACAAATTCATGACGCTGTGGATGAAGGCACAGGAAACACTTATGGCTTTCATGGCTATTGGGCCAAAGATTGGACTGCACTTGACCCTAATTTTGGCACTAAGGCCGATTTAAAAGAGCTAGTTGAAAAAGCGCATGCAAAAGGTATCAGAATTGTTCTCGATGCCGTTGTTAATCATACAGGTCCAGTGACTGCGGCAGATCCTGTTTATCCCGACAATTGGGTTCGAACAAGTCCCAAATGCACCTATAATGCTTATCGAAATTTTATAGATTGTACTTTGGTTGAAAATCTACCTGATGTGCTTACCGAAAGCAAAGCACCGGTTCAATTGCCTCAGATGCTTGTAGAAAAATGGAAAAAAGAAGGTCGATATGAACAGGAAGTGGCTTCTTTGGATGCTTTTTTCAAAAAAACAGGCTATCCAAGAGCACCCAAATATTACATTATGAAGTGGCTGGCGGATTATATCACCGAGTTTGGTATAGATGGCTACCGTGTGGACACCGTCAAGCATACCACAGAAGATGTTTGGGCAGATTTCAATGCGATTTGTCAAGCTGTTTTTACCGAATATAAAAAGAATAATCCTAAAAAAGTTTTAGATAATAGCGACTTTTTTATGTTAGGAGAAGTTTATGGTTATGGCTTGCACGGCAAACAAATTTATGATTTCGGCGATAAAAAAGTCAATTATTTTGAAAATGGTTTAGCCACTTTAATAAATTTTGATTTCAAAGGAGATGCCAATAAGTCCTATGAAGAATTGTTTTCCTATTATAACAATGTTTTACACACGGATTTAAAAAATTATAATGTGGCCAACTATTTAGCTTCTCATGATGATGGTCATCCGTTTGATAAGCAAAGAAAGCGCACTTTTGAGTCTGCCACTAAATTGCTTTTAACTTCAGGGATTTCACAAGTCTATTATGGCGATGAAACTGCCCGATCATTGGATATTAAAGGCACGGAAGGAGATGCTACTTTGAGAAGTTTTATGAATTGGGAAGAATTGGCTGCCTCTAAAGACAAACAAGATTTATTGAAACATTATCAAAAGTTAGGTCAATTTAGAGCTAAACACCCATCAGTGGGTGCAGGTTTACACCAAATGATATCTTCTGCGCCGTATTTATTTAAGAGAACCCATCAACAAGATGTCGTTGTGGTTGGTTTGGACTTGCCTTTAGGAGAGAAAACCTTAAATATTGGGGAAGTATTTGGCAGCGAGACCAAGCTAAGAGATTGCTATTCTAATCAAGTTGTTGAAATAAAAGACGGGCAAGTAAAAATAAACTCGCCTTTTAGTATTGTTTTATTAGAAAAAAGTAAAAATTAATTTTTAGACAAAAAACTCCAAACTGTACCATTAAAAATGGCTATCGTTTTTCTTGTCAAATCGTAAACCATTGTTCCCGCTTCAGGTTGAACCATTAAGCTAACATTATTTATTCTAGGAAGTAAGAGTGCTTTGTTGGTTGAATTAAGTTCTAATATACCACTAGCTGTTGGTGAGTCTGTACCCATGATTAAACCCTGACCACTTTCTGAATAAGTATTTTGTTCGTTAAGTTTCGTGACATTATTTTGCCCCGTGTTTGTTAAGTCAATCCATGAAGAATTATTTCTTAATTTTATTTTTGAATCACTTGTGTCATAGATTATAGAGCCTGCAATTGGCGAAATAATGGTGCTATTATCTACCCAAGGCAATATAATGCCACCATTTGCAGCATTAACTTCAAGTATAGAAGAAACAGAGTTCGCTGATGAAAAACCAATCAGTACTTGGGCGTTCATGCTAAAAAAGCAATAAGCTATTAAAAATAAAGAAAATAATTTTTTCATTTTAAAACATTAATTGCATTTAGACAGAATTTTCCACCCAGTGCCATCATGCACTTTAAGGTTATTTGTGGTTGTATCAAAAAACATCATACCTTCTATAGGATTAGTGATTAATGATTGGTCACTTATTCTAGGAATAATTAACGCTTTATTTTTAGATTCTAATAAAAGGGCACCATTATTCCTGTTTGAAATTAAGGGATTAATCTCATTTCTATTTAAAGTAGAAATCGCAAAAGAGGTGGTTAAAGGAGATCCTGTCAATGTTGGGCTAGATTCGCAAGTATTAGGTACGTCAAAAACGATATCAAACCTTCTTGCATCTCTACTAGGATGGTTACTCGGCATAGCTTCAATAGTATATGAATAAACATTATTAGCGAGGTTAAGTAAGGTATAAGTGTTTAAAAATTTGTCATGCAAAATAGGTGTGGTATAGCCATTAAAAAACCCATTTGTATTCGAATTTATTGAAAATGTAAGTGTATAATTTACGACTCTATATTGCGTAATTTCAAGTCTTACAACATCTGTTAGGACTGGCACGGCTCGCCTTTGAATGCCCAATCGTGTTGAGCTATCATCTGGCCAAGAAAAAAGAGATTCATCTATATTACTACCTAAAGAAGTATCATCTGAAGTGCCATTATTGAGGCCTGGCGCATGGAAATCAACAAAAATTCCTGCAAAAACGGTGCCTGGAAAATCTCTATAAAGTCTAATGTCTATTCTCCCGCCGTTTGATAAAAGGAATTGAGAAAAAGCTAAATTTGACTGAAAAATTAGCAGCAGAAATAAAAAAAAACGAATAATTTTTTTTAATCATTTTTAAGACTAAGTAAAGCGCAAATAAAATAAAATTATATATAATGGGAATAATTTTACATACTATTTGTTTTTATCATATTTATTTGTAATTTTGCAACCCCAAAAATAGTGGGTTTATACATTATTTGGGATAAGGAATGTTTAATTTAAAATTTGTATTGTGAACACATTAAGTTACAAAACTGTATCAACAAACAAAGCAACAGCTACAAAAGAGTGGGTTGTAGTTGATGCTGAGGGTCACAATTTGGGTCGTTTAGCTACAAAAGTTGCAAAACTTTTGAGAGGTAAATATAAACCAAATTTTACACCTCACGTTGATTGTGGTGACAACGTTATCATTATCAACGCAGAAAAGGTTAATCTAACTGGAAACAAATTGGACGACAAAGTTTATGTTCGTCACACAGGTTATCCAGGAGGTCAAAGAACAACATCTGCCAAATTAATGCTTCAAAAATTTCCGGAGCGTATGGTAGAAAAAGCTGTAAAAGGAATGTTGCCAAAAAATAAGTTAGGCGCGCAACTTTATCGTAATCTAAAAGTAAATGTTGGTAATGGGCACAAACATGAGGCTCAAAGTCCAAAAGTAATTAACTTAAACGACTTAAACTAATGGCAGTTATTCATAAAATAGGTAGAAGAAAATGTGCTGTGGCTAGAGTTTATTTATCTCAAGGTACAGGAAATATTACAGTAAACAAAAGAGAGTTTGCTAATTATTTTCCAACTGCAACCCTTCAGTATAAAGTTATGCAACCATTGAATATGACTGAAAATGCATCAAATTTTGATGTAAAAATAAATGTTTATGGTGGTGGTTCAACTGGACAAGCTGAGGCAGTAAGACTTGCAATTTCTAGAGCAATGTGTGAAGTTGAAGCTGAAAACAGAAGCATCTTAAAACCAGAAGGACTTTTAACTAGAGATCCTCGTATGGTTGAACGTAAGAAATTCGGTCAGAAAAAAGCACGTAAGAGATTCCAATTCTCTAAACGTTAATCATTATTTATTAAATATTATTAATCATGCCGTTAATCTGAGATTCAGATGTTAGTTTAGTATCTAAATATATAATCTTATATATTGCTACTAAAGTAAACGGAAAGTAAACTATTACAAAGATGGCAAATCAAATAGACGTAAAAAAATTACTAGACGCTGGTGTACATTTCGGACACATGACGCGTAAATGGAATCCTAACATGGCACCATATATTTATATGGAGCGCAATGGTATCCATATTTTAAACCTTTATAAAACAGCTGCAAAATTAGAAGAAGCCAATGATGCTCTTAAAAAAATCGTAGCTTCTGGCAGAAAAGTTCTTTTTGTAGCAACAAAAAAGCAAGCAAAAGATATTGTTGCTGAAAAAGCAAAAGACATGAACATGCCATACATCACTGAAAGATGGCCAGGTGGTATGTTAACTAACTTCATCACTATTCGTAAGGCAATTAAAAAAATGGCTTCGATAGACAAGATGAAAAAAGATGGTACTTTTGATTCATTGTCGAAGAAAGAAAAATTACAAATCTCTCGTCTTAGAGAAAAATTAGAAAAAAACCTTGGCTCTATTGCTGATATGTCAAGATTACCAGCAGCTATTTTTGTAGTTGATGTAATTTCTGAGCACATAGCTGTAAAAGAAGCAAAAAAATTAAACATTCCTGTATTTGCCATGGTAGATACTAATTCAGATCCAAGACCAATTGATTATGTAATTCCTTCAAATGATGATGCTTCTAAATCTATTGACATGATTTTGTCAATCGTTTCAGATGCTATTAAAGATGGTTTGGCCAACAAAGACCAATATACAGATGTTATTGAAGGCGAAACAGAAGAACCTATAGAAGATGCAGTTGTAGAAAAAGTAGAACTTTCTGAAGAGGAAGTTGAAAAACTTAAAGCTGTAAAAGAGGCTAAGAAACTTCAAGAAGAAGAAGAGAAGAAAGCTAAAGTAAAAGCTGCAAAAAAATAATTAATCATTTAAAATTATCATAAAATGTCAACAATAACTGCTGCAGACGTCAATAAATTAAGACAAATAACAGGTGCAGGTATGATGGATTGTAAAAAAGCGCTAACAGAAGCTGAAGGCGATTTTGACAAAGCCATTGAAGTATTGAGAAAAAAAGGGCAAAAAGTTGCTGCTAACCGTTCTGATAGAGAATCTACTGAAGGTGCTGCTATTGCTGTTGTAAATGCAGACCAAACAGTTGGTGTAGTAATTACACTAAATTGTGAAACGGACTTCGTAGGAAAAAACGAAGGTTTCGTTAAGTTAGCGCAAGACTTAGCTAATCAAGCCTTAAATTATGCATCAAAGGAAGACTTTTTAGCTTCAGATTTTGGTGGTATAACAGTGGCTGATAAGTTAATTGAACAAACAGGTGTCATTGGTGAAAAAATTGAAATCGGTGGTTTTGAAAGGCTTGAAGGTCCATTCGTTGGTTCATACATTCATGCTGGAAACAAAATTGCTGTCATCACTTCACTTTCTGCAAAAGTAAATGGTGCTGATGAAGCTGCAAAAAATGTTTCTATGCAAGCTGCAGCTATGAATCCTATCGCTTTAAATGAATCAGGCGTTGATCAATCAATCATTGATAAAGAAATTGAAATTGCAAAAGATCAATTACGTCAAGAAGGCAAACCAGAAGCTATGCTTGAAAACATTGCGAAAGGAAAACTTAATCGTTTCTTTAAAGATAACACCTTAGTGAACCAAGATTATATTAAAGATAGTTCTATGAGCGTTTCTGCTTACATCAAATCTGTAGATGCTGCTTTAGCTGTAACAGGTTTTAAAAGAGTAGCTTTAGGATAATCTCCAAAAGAATAATTTTATAAAAGGGCAGTCCATTGGATTGCCTTTTTTTATTTATATTTGGATTTTATTATTTTATGAGAAAATTATTTGTCATTTGGTTTGTATTAGCAAAGGTTTTTAGCCTTGAAGCGCAAGAAAAAAAATACCAAAGTTTATTATGGGAAATTTCAGGTAAAAACTTAACCAAAAAGTCCTATATTTATGGCTCAATGCATGTCAGTGATAAAGTATCCTACCATTTGTCTGATGCCTTCTTTGAGCATTTGTTGCAAGCAGATTTTATAGCCAATGAAAGTGATCCTGCTACTTGGCATGAACTGTCACATCTTTATGACTTTAGTAACCCGATGCCGCAAGAGGAAGGTTTTTATAAAAGGTTTGTCGTAAGGCCAGTAGATAAGCAAGCATTGACGAGTTTGTTTTTAGTGAACGAATTTATGATGAATAACTTATTGTTTAGAACCAATAGCTTTCAGTCAGATTATCAAGAAGAGACCTATTTAGACATGTTTATTTATCAAACGGGTAGAAAGTTTAACAAAAAAAATATTGGTTTGGAAGATACTTTTGAATCGATGAAATTAGTTTCCAATATTGATTATGAAAACATTAAACCAGCAGTTGAGCAACAGCAACAATTGACCAAATTTTTAAACGGAAAAACCGTTGAAGACGCACTAAAAGACTATTACAGAGAAAAGAATTTAGATATGCTTGATTCACTAATGGTTTTGTCAAGTCCGTCAGTCATGCTTGACGCCATGCTGTATAAGCGTAATGTTATTATGGCTAAAAGCATTGATTCCCTCGTTCAAAAAGGCTCATTGTTTGCAGCTGTTGGAGCGGCGCATCTGCCTGGACAAAAAGGGATTATTGAAATGCTCCGGTCTAAAGGATATACCGTAAAACCTGTTATTTCTGATTATACAGAAAAAGGCAAAGCTCAAAAAAAATTAATTGACCAAACGTTTATTAAACCAAAACAAATGGAATTGATCTCGTCAGATCAGGCCGTTAGTGGTAAGTTGTTTGAAAACATTCAATACAATGATAAAACCATTAGCAGCCCTGATTTAAGCAATGGTAGTTTTGTCCAAATTAAACGCCTGCCTTTAAACGATTTTTTGGTCGAAAAGAACAAAAGATTTAATCACCGATCGTTAGATAGTTTGTTTTTTGAAAACATTCAAGGTGATATTATCAGTAAAACGTCAAAAGAAATAAATGGTTTTAAATATTATGATATAAAAAATAGGACTAAAACAGGAGACTTTCAAAGACATCAATTTTATATCACGCCATTAGAAATTGTTGGTGTTAACTTGGTCGGTAAATTAGATTTCGTTAACCAATATGAATCGGCAATTTTCAACCATATTAAAATAGGCAATAGGCAAACAACATACCAAAATGCAGAACCAAAGCATTCCAATTTTAGTATCAAAATGCCCCAATATCATGTGATTTATGGCCATGAAACGGCTAGTAATATTTCTGCAGCAACAGAAATTTATGGCTATGACCCAATAAACGATGCGTATTTTCTTTGTATAGAAAACAAATTGTTTGATTTTAATTATTTAGAAAACACAACATTTGAGTTAAACAGAATTCAAGATGAATTTTTGACAGAATTAGATATTAATAATGAAAAAAACATTATAAGATCAACTTCAAATGCGATTACTTCTCAAATAATAATTAAAAATCAACCAAGTTATTTGCATACCTGCGTGCATGACAAAAGCTACTATCTTTTAGCTGCTGTCAATATGAATGAAGAAAAAGCAATAGCTTATTTTAATTCTTTTCAATACGCTCCCAAAGCTTTTAAGGAAACTTATGCCGTTTATAAAGATACCGCAAGTTTAGTCAGTATAAACATACCCTATAAGCAAAATCAGCAACTTTTTTTGAGAACATCTACTAAAGAACGGCATAAAAAAGTATCAAAAAAGACTAATTATTTTAGTAAGTATGATCAATCTTTGCTGCTAAAGTCTGAAGCAAAAGATGCGGTTGCTTTTAACACTGAAAAATTTCATAAATATTTTGAAGCAAAAGCCATTGATACATTAGTTTTAAACTATAAGAAGCAATGGGAAATAAAAAGTATAGACATGGATGAACCAATGCTTCCTAATGAAGAAATGGGCTTAATTGCAGAAGAACCACCAGTAGTGCAGGAAGTAGAAGAGGATGTTGTTGAAGAATTTCAGGATGAAACCAACTTAGGCAATTTTTATCATTATTATAGTGCAAAAACCATTGGTGAATTGAAATCAAGCTGGGATAAATTATTAGGTTTTGATCTCGCAAATCAGGTAAAAAATAGAATCGTAAATGATAAATTATTTTTTGATAAAAATAAAAATGCTCATATTTATGAAGGTTTGGTGGTTAAAGATGGTAGCCATCAAGCCATTAAATTTAAATATTACATGAAAGATGGTGTTACTTATGAATTAAAAACTTTAGTAGACAAAAACGATCCAAAGTCTCATTTTTTTGATACGATTAATTATAGTATAAAGCCTTTTGACTCCATATTGTCTCCTTCAATTTTTTCTAAAAAGTTAGATTTATTTTTTGAAGATGTAAAAAGCGAGTATGACAGCATAAGATTTTCTGCCCTAAGTTCTATTTCAGAGTTAAATTTGGAAGAAAACGATTTTATAAAAATTCAAGCTTTCTTAAAAGATTTTGAATTTAGAGCAGACGAAAAGGTTTTTATTTCAAGACTTTTTAATAAAATTGGTCATATTAAAGGTCAACAAACTATTTCTTTTTTGAGAGCAAATTATATTGAAAATATTGATAATGCCAACATTCAATTTGCTATTTTAAATGCGTTAGCTTTACAAAAGAGGAAAAGTGCCTACAAGGTTATTAAAGACTTGCTAGATTATGACTTGCCAATTTCAGATGATGCTTATTCAATCGAACAAATGTTTAAAGTATTTGAAGCCGATCCAGATAATAGTCAAGAGCTTTTGCCCGATGTTTTAAAGTATTATGGTATTAAGGACTATCATGATGCTATTTTTAATTTTATTACGACCTTAAATAGTCATAATAAACTAACTTTAAAGCATATTAAGCCTTTTAAAGCGATGCTTTTAGCAAATGCTAAATTAGAATATAAAAGAGTCAATTCATTTTTAATGAACCAGAACACTGCTGAGGAAAGCTATGTTAAACCTTTTGATGTTGTTCAAAATTTAATTAAATTCATAAAATTATTGTATCCATATAAAGACAATAGAGATGTAATGACTTTTTTAGAAAAATCTCAAAAATTAGAAATTAAAGAAGTGTTAATGACGTTTGCAAATCTGCAGATGAAATACAATAATAAAATTTCTCAAGATTTTAAGGAGAAATTATTGCGTAGTCCAGAGACATTGTTTTCAACCTATTTGCTA
>B570J29032_109959490_pt1 | contig 27637 bp, 30 predicted proteins | sample LakMenEpi16Nov12_FD_29032 | JGI IMG/M metagenome (IMG submission 29032) | reverse complement strand
TTAAAATAATGAGTGACGAATTAGAAGGATTAGATAAGAGTGACTTAGAGGACATAATGAGGATGTTGGATCAAATTGATCTTGATCAAGATGACGATGTCAATTACAACTCAATTATGGAGACGTTTGGTCTTGATCTTAAAGAATTGGAAGATAGTATGGAGGGTTTCATTCCTAAGATGGAAGTTACATTTTCTAAATCCCATTCAGATGCGGTAACCCCAAAATACGCTTACCCGTCAGACTCAGGGTTTGATCTATATTCAACTGAAGAGGTAACGATTTCAGGTGGTGACAGAAAATTAATCCCAACGGGAATTCATATTGATATTCCAGAAGGATATGAAATACAAGTTAGATCAAAAAGTGGTTTAGCACTTAAACAAGGTTTGATGGTTTTGAATTCTCCTGGTACTGTAGACCAAGGGTATACAGGGGAAATACAAGTTATTATGTTTAACACAACAAAAAATAAAGTTAAAATTGAGAAGGGTCAAAAAATTGCCCAAGCGGTTTTATGTCCTGTGGTTTCAGGTAAGTGGATAAACATAATTGAACGTGATGAATTAAACGCTAAAGACCGAAATAAAAATGGTTTCGGAAGTACAGGAATATGATAACAATAGGATTTAGTACAAAAAGCCCAAAACCTGATTTTATAAAGCAAGTTAAGGAAACTTGTGGGATTGATGACGTTGAAATTATTGAGAAAATAAATAATGGTGAGAAATCATTATCGGTTGTTTATAACGAAATTCTTAATGAAAGTAAAAACAATATAGTTGTATTATGTCACGATGACATTTTATTTGAGAAAAAGTATTGGGCAAAAAGAGTTATTGAACATTTCCAAAAAAGACCAGAGTATGGTATTTTAGGGGTTGCCGGAACAAGGTATTACCCCGAATCAGGTATGTGGTGGGAGATATCTTCCGAAATGATTGGTCAGGTATATCATCAACATAATGGTAAGAAATGGTTATCGAAATACAATGAACCATTTGGCAATAAGGTCTTACAATCAGTAATTGTGGATGGGGTTTTTATGATGATACAGAAAGACAAATTATCAAAAAGATTTAATGAAAATGTTGAGGGATTCCATTTTTACGATACAACCTTTACGTTTGAGAATCATTTAGATGGGGTTAAGGTTGGGGTTATTTCGAATATTCCGATTACCCATTTGTCTATAGGTCAAACCAACCAACAATGGGAGGAGAACAGAGTTAAATTTGTTGACACATTTAAAAATAAGTTACCACAAATTATAGAGAATGATTTACCCGTTTTTACCCATCACCCAAAACAACCAATTGTCTCTGTAATTATGCCAATACATAATTATGGTAATATGTTTCAAAAATCGATAGAATCAGTGTTTGATTCAACATACAAGAATATTGAGTTAGTTATTGTTAACGATGGATCTCAAAATCAATATGTTATTAATAAACTTAATACTTTATCGAATCACCCAAACATTAAAATAATACATCAAGAAAACTCAGGACCATCATCCGCAAGAAATAACGGAATTAAAAATTCAACAGGAGATTACATATTACCATTGGATTCTGACGATTCAATATCGCCGGAATATATCCAAACGTGTGTTAATGTAATTAAGAGGAATAAAAATTTAAGTCCTGTTTATTGTGACACTAATCACGTTGGTCAAATGAATGGAATTGAAAAGAGACCTGAATGGTCCTCAGATCGTTTAATTCAAGGTCCATTTATTGTTAATTGTTCTATGTTCACAAGGGAATCTTTTAACGTTTGTGGTGGATATGACGAAGAAATGAAGGGATGGGAAGATTATGACTTATGGGTAAGAATGATGAAATCGGGATATGTGGGTAAAAGAATACCAAAACCTTTATTCACATATTTCCATCACGAGAAAGATGGAACCGTATCAACCGAAGCAAATAGAAATACCCAAGAATTATACGACTATATAATGAAAAAAAATAACATTTTAACAAATTAATTATGAATCTAAACGATTTATCAAAATCTATCTACGTATTAAATCTAAAAGAAAGATCCGATAGAAGAGAACATATTGTAAACCAATTGAAAAGTATTGAATGTGGAGACTACATACTTTTTGAGGCCGTTAATGGTAAAAAAATTAATAACCACACAAAAATGCCATCGGGTATGTTTGGTCTAATTAAAACCTATTTAAACATTCATACGGATTGGAAAAAATCGCCTCAGGATAACATCTTAATTATTGAGGACGATTGTATATTTACCGAAGACTTTAATAAAAAATTGGGGGAGTATATTGATAAAGTACCAGATGACTGGGATATGATATATTTTGGTGCAAACCATAATTACCATATGGGTATGAAAACTTTAGAGGTTAACGATAAATGCATAAAATTAAATCATAGTTACTCGGCTCATTGTGTCTTAATGAAATCTCACGTATTCGACGAATTAATATTTCTGATTCAAAATTTTACAATAGAAAACGACGTTATGATGGCCAATTTACAAAAAAAATATAATGCGTATTCATCGTTAGAAACTTTAACAAGTCAAATTGTAAGTTTTTCGGATATACAAAATGAAATAATGGATTATAATTGGTTAATAAAATAATATAAATATGTATACTACAGCATTTTTAATGGGTGGATTGGGTAATCAAATGTTTCAGATTTCAAACGCTTACGCTCAGTCTTTAAAACATAAAAAAGAATGTTTCTTTAGACCCTATTCTGAGACCCCAAATCAAGGTAACCAAACTACCATTTATGTGGATAACATCTTTAAAAATTTAATTTTTAAAGATGACCTAAATGGTCTTACAAGATATAACGAACCAGATTGGTCATACAATGAAAAAAATATCAATATTGAGTCTCCAGTTGAGTTTTACGGATATTACCAAAGTAGTAAAAACTTTTTGGGTTACGATGAAGAGATTAGAAAATTATTTTTAATTGATGATGAAAATAAAAAATTTTTGTTAGAAAAATACCCAGAATTAAAACAAGAAAATACCTTATCAATTCACGTTAGACGAGGAGATTATAAAAAATACCCATTAACACACCCAACCATTTCTAAATCCTATTTAGAAAAATCTCTTGAGGAAATAGGGGGATACTCTCACGTATTTATTTTAAGCGACGATAAAAATTGGGTCACGGAGAACTTGAATCTGCCCAACTCAACAATTGTGGATGAAAAAGATTATTTAGAGTTGTGGTTAATGAGTTTATGTCAGAATCACATCCTATCGAGTTCAAGTTTTTCTTGGTGGGGTTCATTTTTAAATAAAAAAGACAATAAAAAGGTTATCGCACCTTCAATGTGGTTTGGTCCTAATGGACCTAAAAATTACAAGGACATATATCAAAACGATTGGACGGTTATTGATGTGTCTTTTACTAATGGAGAATTAACTATAAAATAAAAAAATATGTATAAAATAAATCTATTTGATGATATTTTTTCACACCAAATTACCTCATCCGATTCCCAACCAACGGAATTTGAGTACGTGAAAAACCAAATTAACTTTGACGGAATAACAATATATACCGATAATTACATCACTAATAACACGGTAGATAGAGTTAATTCGAAAATAAACATTGGGTGGTTATGTGAATCAAAATCAGTAATGCCTTATGATATCCAATTTATTAATAGTGTTTCGGAAAAATATGACTATATTTTCACGCACGACCGTAGATTAATTGAGATGAACCCTAATAAATTTTTATTTGTTATACCAGCAAGTTGGCGTAAACATTTTCCTGATGAACACGTTAAATTTTATGAGAATAAAAATAAATTAATCAGTTTTGCATTCTCAAGTAAACGGATGACTAAAGGTCATAATTATAGACATCAATTATCGGGAATTTTAGGGGATAAAGTGGATCAAATGGGAACAGGAACAAATAACCCATTCCCCCCATTAGAAAGGGTTTTAGCGTATAAGGACCATATGTTTACGTTAATTATTGAAAATGACGATTACGATTATTATTTTAGCGAGAAAATAATAGAACCTTTTTGGGCGGGGACTATTCCAGTATATTGGGGTGGAAGTCATAATGATAATCAAATAAAAAAAGTTTTTAATATTGATATGGACGGGATAATTACCTTTAATACAACTGAGGAATTATCACAAATTATTGATTCATTGTCACCAGAACTTTATCAAAGAAAATTAAACGCAGTGAAAAATAATTATAAAATATTTACGGATCCAATCTATAGGTTAGGTTCGGAAGAATATTTTTATCAGAAGTACTTACGTAAATTTTTCACTGAAGGGAATTTAGATAATCTTATTAGTTCTGTTTTATGATTATTATTGAAAACGATTGTCAGGGAAACAGAACTGGAGGATTTTTTTCCAAATTACTAGTTGTCTTAGATTGGATACATAACTCCATCTACACTAAAGAATCAGTTTACATTGATTGGACTTGTTTAGACCCTAAAAAAAATAATGTGTGGGAATTGTTTTTTAATCAACCTAATATGGTTGAGGGTTTCCCTGAAAAAATAACAAAACTATTCCATTATAGGTTTTACCATCACCAACATATTTACGACAAACTTGAGGACATAATGGGGGAAGATGAATTTAAATTTAAATACACAAATAGTTCTAAAATTTTTTCACACCCAAATTTTAATAATATAAGGAAAGAGTTTAATAAAGCTTGGAAGTTTATAGAATTAAAAGACACTATTAAAAAAGGTTTGGAGGAATATAGTGAGGTGGGATCATCCACTTTAGGTGTTGCGGTGAGACCTCCGTTACATTATACATATAATGAGGGTGGGTTACTTTCACACAGAGTAAGCCCCCAACAATATTATGAGGACATATCTAATCAAATTATTGAGAAATATAAGTTAGGTAATTTTAAAAAAATATTCATTGCGTGCGACATACAATATTTTATAGATTTAATGATTCAAAAAGTTGGAGATAAAAATTTAATTTACACAAAATACAATAGAATTACACACATAAATGATGATTGGATGAGTAAAAATTTACCTGTTGAATCTGAATATAATTTAATTTTGAGGGATTCGTTGCTTTTATCAAAATGTGGTCACATTATGGGTGGGAGTAGTAATATTTTTTTAGGTGTGTTGTACATTAACCCGAATTTGAATTTTACAATTTTTAACGTAATAAAAGATTCATATGGAGGATAATATTAAAAATTTTTTAAATGATAACAATTAACCACGATTGTGAAGGTCCATTACCTGGAGGATTTTTTTCCAAACTCCTAATTGTTTTAGATTGGATCCATAATTCAATATATCAAAAAGAAAAAGTTAAAGTTAATTGGACTTGCTTGGATAAATTAGACCATAATATTTGGGATTATCTATTTGAGGACCCTCAATTAGATAATGATGAAACAAACAGAACCATAAGTTTATTTCATTATAGATTTTATCATTCAGAATATGTTTATTCTAATATTAGTGACGCTATTCCGTGTTACCACGAATATGGGGGTAAGTTTTGGAACAATCCCAAAATAATTTTGTCGGAAAAATTTCAGAACATTAGGGACGAATATAATAAATCTTGGGGTAAAATTAAACTAAAAGAAAATGTAACAAACAATTTAAACCAATATCTTGATAAATTTGGTAATAAGACATTGGGGGTTACGGTTAGAATTCCACTACATTACACTTTTAATAAACCAGAAGGTGATCCAATTTCCACCAAAATGTCTGATGAGGATTATTATCTTACAATAGTAAACGAAATTCAAGAAGAATTTGAGATAGGTGGGTATGATAAAATATTTGTAGCTTGTGATATACAACATTTTATAGATTTAATGGTAAATAAATTTGGTGAGGATAAAATAATTTTTACCAAATACAATAGGATTCAAAACTTAAATGGGGATTGGGTTGGGAAAAACTTACCATTAAAAGATGAGTACTTCCTTATTCTAAGTGATGCATTACTTTTAAGTAAATGTAATTTACTTATGGGGGGTAGTAGTAATATTTTTTTAGGTACACTATTTATCAATAATAAAATAAATTTTAAAGTTTTTAACGCACTTAAAGAAACGTATGGATGCTGATATAGAAAAAAAAATATATCTTTTTGATCTAGATAATACATTATGTATGACAGAAAAAAAAGAAGATGGGAATTGGGATTATCTAAATTCTAAACCAATTCAAAATAGAATAGATTATGTTAATGACTTATTTGATAATGGTCATAAAATAATTATTGAGACCGCAAGGGGGTCGGTGTCAAAAAAAAATTGGTACGAGGAAACTCATAACCAATTAATTAATTTTGGGTTAAAATTCCACGAATTACGTACAGGGGTAAAATTCAATTTTGACTATTCAATTGACGATAAAGGATATAACTCGGAGGACTTTTTTTCTAACAAAGACTTAAAATTTTTAGATCCTTGTGAAAAAGAAAAAAAAATTAATTTATTCTGTGAGATATTTGTGGAAAAAAACACAGAAAGACTTAAAGAGTACATATATTGTATCAATAAAAACATACAAAACTCAAACATAAAAAAAATATTTTTAGTTTGTTATGAAGAACTATATTTGTCAAACAAAGAATATTATGATAACGTATTTCATAATTTGTTATTACCAAATCAAAAAATAAAACTTATTTTAGACCCTAACAATAAACGATTCACTTTCAATAAGTTTACAGAATTATGTAAACAATTTATTAGTGATGATGAAATTGTTGCAACAACAAATCTTGACATATTTTTCCCTGATGATGATGTATGGAAATATATTGATAGGGATTTTTTCACCCCAACAAGAAACACTTGTTCCTTATCCTTATCTAGAACCGAATATATTAATGATGACTACTCATTTATTGATCAAGGGGCTTGGGAACGTGGTGAATTTGCGGATGCTTGGATTTTTAAAACACCGTTAAAATTAACCCAAGAATCTTTTCCTTGTATTGTACCTGTAGGTAGTGCCCCATCGTGTGATAATTATATGTTTTACATAATGGGACAAACATATACAAAGGTGTTTAACTGGGGTGGTAAGTATAGAATTTTCCACTATGACTTATGTCGAAAACCTCAAGTTTTGGTTAATAAATCGGGTAATATGATATTACACGATGATGTAGTTGAATTAAGTGCGGAATGGTTAAACGAAAAACCTGAGGAGTTGTGGAGAGTTTACCCTTTAATTGATTGGGATACCGAATTAAAAAACATAATATCTTCTTTTGAGGTGGAGACACAAACTATTCAAGAATAAGTATGGGTTCATCGATAGGTTATTTTATTAAAAACAAAGGGGGTAACGCACAAAAACTACTTTATAAGGTGTTCCCATTCAAATATAGATATGGTAAAAAATATTTAGAATTTTTAAAATTTTTGGGGGAATCTAAAAAATGGTCTTATGATGAATCAAAGTCGTACCAACTAACAAAAACTAAAGAAGTACTTAGATTCGCAAATGATAATGTACCATACTACCAAGACTTATTCAGGTCAAACGGGTTTGATTATAATATAACTCATTTGGAACAGTTAAAAAATTTACCATTATTAACTAAAGAAGATATTATTAATAATTTTGATTCTTTGGTTAATAAAAATTTTATTGGTAAAAAATATAAAATGAACTCTTCTGGAACCACAGGTAAAAGGTTAGAGATTTTAGGTACTGACGATTTATTTAAAATAGAGGCGGCATTTATCACAAACGCATTTAATGATCACGGGGCTAAATTATATGACAATCACTCAATATGGATTAGAAGATATTCCCCTAATGAGGGAGATCCAATTTTTTTCAATGATCACGAATTAAATAGGAGTTATATGTCCGCATTTGATTTAAATGACGAAACTATCTTTAAGTACGTGGATTATATAAACTCAACGAAAACAAAAATATTAGTTTCTTACCCATCAACAATCTATTATTTTTCACTTTTATGTGAAAAATACAATCTTAAGCTAAAGTACGTTAAACATATGCACGGAGCTTCGGAAGTTTGTCTCCCTCAATGGAGATTAAAAATTAAAGAAATCTTAGGTATTGATATTAAGATGCATTATGGTCAAGTGGAAAAAGTATCGTTCTCCCACCAAGACTCTAATGATGATTTGTATAAAGAAAATCTACTTTATGGTTATAACGAATATGAAGATAGGACTATAATTGGGACAGGATTTTATAACAACATTATGCCGTTAATTAGATATAAAACTAATGATAAAATAATCTTTAACGATAATGCCATTTTAGATGGGTGTACCCCAAAAACTATAATGGAAATTGAGGGTCGTAATGGGGATATGCTAATTACTGAAAATAATTCTTATGTTCCTGCGGTAAACTTTTACTCATTTATGTCAAAAATACGTGAGGTAGATATGTTTCAAATAATACAAAAAAAGATTAATAAATCATTAGAATTTTACATAATACCTAATAGTAATTATACTTTAGTTACCGAACAAAAATTAATACAAGAAATTAAAAATAGATTGGGTGAAATAGAAATTACTATCAAAAAAGTGAATATAATAGAAAGAGATAAAAACTCAAATAAATTAAAAACGGTAAGTTTAATATGAATAACTATGAAAAATTTTTAGACCTAAAATCAAATTCAGGTCTTCATTCACCCTCGGTGTTTGAGATTAAAAATTATTTAAATTTAAAAATTGATGTGGACGCGTGTTTCCTATGTAACCCATACGCGTTTGATTTATTTATTGAAAATTTCAATAAAGAGGATTTAACTGATTATATCAAATACTACCCACCACAAAACAAGATTCTTTCACAAGTTTTATCTAAAACATTGGGAATTAATAGTGAATATTTACTATTGGGTAATGGAGCAATCCAATTAATTGAGTTGTTGATGAGAGAGTTTGAGAATAAAAAAAAATGTATAATAACTCCAACATTTTCATCGTATTATGAGTTTGATATGGAAAACATTGTTTTTTTCAAAACACATAAAGAAAATAACTTTAAAGTTGATAAAAAAGAATTAGTTAAATTCTGTAAAGAACATAATGTCGAATTATTAGTCATTGTAAACCCAAATAACCCTACGGGGTCTATTATCTTAAAGGACGATCTTAAGTATATTATTAAAGAGTTACATCAAACAAAAATCATTGTTGATGAAAGCTTTATTGATTTTTTTGATAAAAATCATAGTGTAGAGAAAGATGTTTATACAAACAAAAATTTAATAGTAATAAGATCATTATCTAAGGATTTTGGTATTGCGGGACTTAGATTAGGATACGCGGTTTGTGACCCAAAAATAAATGAAAAGATTTTTTCAAAATACGGGTTATGTTGGAACATTAATGGTTTTGCCCAATTCTTTCTGGAACTTTTTTCAAATGAAGAATTTCAAAACAACTATCAGATCGCTAGAGAAAAATACTTAACCGGTAGGACCGAATTCTACGAAGAACTAAAGACTTTAAAAAATATAGTAGTATATGAATCTCACGCAAATTTCTTTATTCTAGATTGCGGTAAAAATATCAATAAAGTGTTCTCAAACTTATTATTTGATAAAAATATTTACACTAGAATTTTAAACGATAAATTGGATTTAGACGATACTTTTTTAAGGATTGCCTGTGGTAATAAAAATGACAATAAAATTGTATTTGACGCATTAAAAGAAATAGACAAAAAATTATGAATGTAGAAAAAGTGGCCTTATTTGGGTTAGGTAAATTAGGGTTACCATTAAGTTTGGTTTTAGCCCAAGAAATGAAAGTCGTTGGTATAGATACTGACATAGAAAAAATTAAAAAACTTTGCGTTAAAACATCTCCGTTTTACGAACCACATATTGACGAATATTTAAATTCAGCATTTTCAAATATTAGTTTTAAAACAACAAACGAATACTCAATTGATGAGTTTGATGTTGCAATAATATTGGTTAACACACCTTCAGATAGTGAGGGTAAATTTTCAAATAAATATATTTACGATGTGATCGAAGATTTATCGATAAAATTGAGAGAGTCAAATAAGAAAGACTTCTTATTTATTTTAAGTTCCACCGTTATGCCTAATAGTCATAAATTAATTATTGATAAAATACAAGACATAAGTGGAAAAAAATTAAATGAGGATTTTGGATTTGTTTATGTACCAGATTTAGTTGCGTTGGGATCCGTTATTAAGGATTTTGAAAATCCAGATCTATTGATTATGGGTGAAAGTCATATAAAGTATGGAAATGTTGCCGAAAAAATTTATAAAAAAATAATTAAAAATAACTCACCAATAAAAAGAATGTCATTAATTGAGGGCGAAATAACTAAAGTTAGTTTAAATGCATATATTACAACAAAAATTAGTTTTGCTAATTTTATTGGTAATGTTTCAGAAAAATTTAATTGTAACCCAAATAATATTACCTCAGCGTTAGGGTTTGATAGAAGAATATCCCCCCATTTTATTAAAAGTGGATTGGCATTTGGGGGCACTTGTTTCCCAAGGGATACGTGGGCGTTTATTAAAATGGCCGATGACCTAGGTTTAGATGCGAAACACATTAAAGCGACTCAAGAAATTAATGATTTCCAAAACGAAAACCTTTTACAAAAACTACTATTACATAAAAATAAAAAAATAGGAGTTTTGGGACTATCATTTAAACCTAATACAACCGTAGATGAAAAATCACCTGGATTATATCTAAGTGAAAACCTAAAAAAAATGGGGGTAGATGTCATAACTTACGATAAATTAATTGGGACAGAATACTTCGGTAATTTTGAAAAGTTTGTTAACGATTCTGATGTTATTGTTATAACACATAATGATAGTGATTTTGAGAAATTAAAAAACTTTAATATAACTAATAAAGTTATTATAAATCCTTGGAATCTAAACTTACAATAACATATAAAACATATAGGATGAAAAAATACGATTTGGACAAAATAATTTTGGGCACTAATGTACCTGAAAAAATTAGTGATGATTATAGAGATACATCAAAATACTCCCCTCTAATTGGTGGTTATAGAGTTTTAAAGGAGGCTATGAGTGATCACCTTATTGGATGGCACGTAGAACGTAGAAATAAGTTTATTCAACTGAATGGGTGGGCACAAGAAGATATTGAGGATCATATTTATGTGGACACATTACACGGATTAAACGATATTAAAAAAGAAAAAATAAATATTATTGAGTTGGGCATTGGATATGCCGAACCATCTTTAATTTTTGCAGGTCTACTTGATAATACAAATTTATTTCCTGAAATTAAAAATTACCATATTATTGGCGTTGATGCGGAAATTAACCATTGTAAATGGTCGGAAAGAGAATTAAGAGAACAAATAAAAGGTAAATCAAATGTTTTACATTCCGCACTTTCAAACTATGACGGGATTATTAAATACCCTCAAAATTGTGGTAATGATGAGTACGGAGCGTATGTAGGATCAGGGGAAGACGTTCAGTGTGTGAGGTTGAATACTTTGGTAGATAAATTTAAGATAGACGTAATTGACGTATTACATATAGACATCCAAGAACAAGAATTAAACGTTATTAAAGATTCTACGAATTTATTGGGTAAAATAAATTATATGTATATAGGGACTCACACACCTGAAGTACACCAAGAATTAATAACAATATTAACGGAAAGTGGTCTATATGATATCATATTGGACATACCACATTTAACCGAAACTGACATCCCTGGGTTTGGTAATTATGTCACACATAGTTGGTTTGATGGTATTATTTATTGTAAATTAAAAAATTTGGTTTAATATGAAGAAATTTATAGTAACGACAACAATTAACCACCCGACAATTGCAACTAAAAAATTTGTTGATATTGCGGTAAGAGATAATTGGGTGTTTATAATTGTGGGTGACACAAAAACACCTCATATGGAATACGAAATTTTAGAAGAGAAATATCACCCAAACGTAATTTATTTAAGCCCTAATAAACAAGAAGAATTATATAACGAATTATCTAACACAATAGGGTGGGCGTCCATTCAAAGAAGAAATATTGGGTTTGCTTACGCGTATCAAAATGGTGCCGATGTGTTAGCAACTGTTGATGACGATAATATCCCATATGATAATTGGGGTAAAGATTTATACGTCGGTCAAGAAATTGAGGTTGATTTATATGAGAATGTTTCAGTTAATTACTTCGATCCCTTATCTGTAACAAATCAAAATGAATTATGGCATAGAGGGTACCCAATAGAATGTCTACAAGAAAAAAATGATGTTGAGTATAAAGGTAAGACTAAACGTATGGTTTTAGTTCAAGCCGATTTTTGGGATGGTGACCCCGACATAGACGCGTTGTGTAGATTAAGTAAAAAACCAATAGTAAAATTTAATGAATTTAATCCATTTTGTTCAAATCAGGTTTCACCGTTTAATTCCCAAAACACTTTTTTATCCAGAAAAGTTATCCCATATTATTCAGTATTACCACATATAGGTAGAATGGACGATATTTGGGGATCGTATATACTACAGAACTATTTCCCAAATTCAGTAATATATTGTAAACCAAGTGTTTATCAAGACAGAAACGTACAAGATCTGATTACTAACTTAGAAAAGGAAATTATCGGGTATCGTAAAACATTTGACTTATTAAACGATTTAGAAAACTACCAAAATTATCTTCCAAGTGAATCAAATAAATTTTGGGAAACATATAAAAAACAATTTTAGTATGGGTAAAAAATTATCAGTAATAGGGGTTGTGCGTAATGATAATTACGGATTACACTTAAGAGAAAGACTTATAGGTTTTTTTAAATCAATACAAGAATGTAAATACGACATTGAGCTCGTATTAACGGAATGGAACCCCCCTTCAGATAAGAAAAGTTTTTATGACGAATACAAAGATATTATACCAACAAATAAAGACATTAAGATAATAACGGTACCAAATGAAGTTCATAATAAAATTAAGAATTCCCATTTATTTCCCGTATTTGAGTATATAGGTAAAAATGTTGCCGCAAGACACGCTTCGGGTGAATTTTTATTATTTACAAATCCGGATAATATATTTGTTAAAGAATTATGGGATCAGATATTTGAAAACTTGGATGAGGACTACTTTTTAAGAGTTGCGAGATCGGATGTATATTATAAAAATATTGATTTTGTTAATTTAACGATTGATAAAATTGTTAAATCTCTACCACATAAGAACACTTATTGGTACGACGGCTTAACCGAATTATTTTATAACGCATCGGGTGATTTTTTATGCGTAAATAAAAATAAGTTTACCGAAATATCTTGTTATGATGAATTATTTACGTATTCACATATCGATTCTCTTGGACTTGAGAAACTTAAGAAACATAATGTGAAACAAAAGATTTTAAGTGGGGTTACATACCATATAGACCATTTACGACCACATTTAAATACGATGAAAAAACATAAAGTTGAGACAATAAAAAAGTCAAGACATACATATAATAAAAGATGGGGTCTTTTGACTCAAAAATTAAAAATAAACGAATATAAAAAAAATGAAAAAATGAAAAAAATATTAATTTTAGGTGGAGGAGGATTCATCGGTGGTCACTTAGCAAAAAGATTATTTAATGAAGGTAACTTTGTGAGAGTTGTTGATATAAAAGAACACGATTATTTTAGTGAAAATGAGTTTTGTACTCAATTTGTTAAAGGAGATTTAAGAGACCCAAAAATTGTTGAGTCGTCGTTAAGATATGAATTAATTGAGGGCGTACCAATGGAATATTCTCTTTTAAAACACCCATATAGTGAAATAGAATCTTTTGATGAGGTTTACCAATTAGCCGCAGATATGGGAGGTGCCGGATATATTTTTACTGGCGAAAACGACGCGAATGTAATGCATAATTCGGCATTAATAAATTTGAATGTCAGTTACTATAGTTCAAAAAGTGGAGTGAAAAAATTATTTTATTCGTCATCGGCTTGTATGTACCCAGAACACAATCAATTAGATCCAAATAACCCTAATTGTGAAGAATCATCCGCATATCCGGCAAACCCTGATTCAGAGTATGGTTGGGAAAAATTATTTAGTGAAAGATTATATTTTGCGTTTATGAGAAATTATAATTTAAACGTAAGGGTCGCAAGATTTCATAACATATTTGGACCTTATGGTACTTGGGTTGGTGGTAAAGAAAAAGCTCCGGCAGCAATGTGTCGTAAAGTATCCGAAACTCCGAATGGTGGTGATATTGAAGTTTGGGGTGATGGTCATCAAACTAGATCATTTTTATATATTGATGAGTGTGTGGAAGCGGTTCTAAAATTAATGGAAAGTGATTTTATTGGTCCTGTTAATATTGGGTCGGAAGAAATGGTTTCAATTAATGAATTGGCCCAAATGGCTATTGATATCTCAGGTAAAAATATTAATATTAATAATGTCGGAGGTAAAGATTTCTTGGATAAATACGGATTTAATTGTCCCGTAGGTGTTAGGGGAAGAAATTCTGATAATAAACTTTATGAGTCCAAAGTAGGTTGGTCAGTTTCTGAACCATTGGTTGAGGGTATGAAAAAAACTTACGAATGGATCAATAAAAAAGTGTCTGAAAATAATGACTAAAAAAACGGTAGGAATCACATGCTCAACTTTTGACCTTCTCCATGCGGGACACATTATAATGTTAGAGGAGTGTAAAAAGTATTGTGATTACTTAATTTGTGCGTTACAAGTCGACCCAACAATTGATAGACCAATTAAAAATAAACCAATTCAAAGTATAGTTGAGAGATATATCCAACTTGATGCGGTTCAACACGTTAACAAAATAATCCCATATAGTACAGAAGAGGAATTAATAACAATTTTCTCTTCGTTAGATTTAGATGTAAGAATTATCGGTGAAGAGTATAAAGATACTGATTTCACAGGAAAAGATGTTTGTATTAAAAGAGGGATTAAAATTGTTTATAACAAAAGAGATCACGATTTTTCTACAACTAGTTTAAGACAAAGGATTTATGAACAAGAATCCACTAAAAGATTTGTAAAATAATTTATGACAAGAAGAAAACCGCAACAAACAGAGGAGAACTACGTTCCTCTTAATTCAAAAAGAGACATTATCTCTCAGGTAGTTAAAAAAAGAACTAAAAGTAAGTTTCTTACTGAGAATCAAAAAATTTATTCCGAAACATTATTAAACAATCAGATCACTATTTGTTCAGGACCTGCGGGTGTTGGGAAAAGTTATATCGCAATGAAAACTGCGGTTGATCTTTTGTTAGATGATGGTAATGGATACGATAAAATTATTATCGTTAGACCAGCGGTTGAGGCTGAAGAAAAATTAGGAGCATTACCTGGTAATTTAGAGGAAAAGTTAGACCCGTATATTTTTCCATCTTATTACCTATTAAATAAAATCATAGGTAAGGAAGCGAGAGAAAAATTAAAAGATGCTGAGGTTATTGAAGTATTTGCATTGGCATATATGAGAGGTATGACAATAGACAATGCTATTCTTGTTTTTGAGGAAGCTCAAAATGCCACACCTAAACAAATGAAATTACTATTGACAAGAATAGGAAGTAACACTAAATTCTTTATCTCGGGAGACATTGAACAAACTGACCGTTATAAAGATAAAAAACAATCAGGTTTATACGACGCAATTATCAGATTTAACGGAATAAATGGTATTGGGATATTTGAATTTGGAGATAAAGATGGGGTTAGGAATCCAATAATTACAAAAATCCTACAAAAGTATGAAGAAGATAGGGATTGATATTAATGGTGTTTTAAGAGATACAATTAGTAAATTTACTCAGTTATATGAGAAGCACTTAATTGAAACGTCTGATGATGAATTTATAGGTAATACCTATGAATTAGATATGTCAGGTAACACCGAACTCATTACGAATGAAGTTGAGTCGTTCGAATATAAACAAATCTCGGATGTTGATTCATTAGAATTGGACAAACATTTCTCTTTCAGAAGTAAGGAAGAACTATTTGGGTTTATGTACGAGGATTATGCAATGGAATTGTTCGGACACTCCCCGTCAACGGAAATGACAACATTCAACATACTTAATGATCTTTATTACGAGTTAAGAGATGAAAATGAATTATTGATTGTATCAAGTGAGATTGGTAAATCAAAACCATCATCACTATTCTTCCTTTCGAAATTCGGATGTTTATTAGAAAAAGTAGTTTTTTTTAGTGAAATAACAAAAAATACGATGTGGGATCAATTAGACATTTTACTTACGGCAGACCCTACCTTATTATTAGAAAAACCTGTAGGTAAAATAGTTGTTAAATTTAACACAATCTACAATAAACATATCGATTCTGAATACGAAATAACATCACTTTCAGAATTCGGTGAATTGATAAAAACACTAAAATAAAATGTTTAGCATATTAGGAGAAAACTACTATATTGATCTTGATAAAATTGATAAGGAAGTTGAATTAAAAGGAGTAAGTGGCGAATCTCAAATTCATTTAGTTAAATATGAGATGATAAAAAGTATGGTAGAAACGATATTGACCGAATCAGATATAGTTGATGAGAATATGGGAATAAAAAGCAATGAAGTATCTATCCCATTTAAAATATCGTTTAATTCATTATTAATGAAAAACATAATAAATAAACTATAACACAATTATGAATACAGAACAAATTCAAAAATTAGAAAAGTCCATTAATAATATGAAAGAGAAACTATCTCGTATCTATTTCATAGTACAGGACACTAAAGGTAATGCAAAAGCGTCGGTTCGTTACATTTATCAAATGGCGATGACATTAAAAAACAATGGGTATAATTCAATTATCCTTCACGAAAAACCAGATTACTATGGTGTTTCAGAATGGTTAGGTGAAGAGTATATGACATTAGAACATAGACCTATTGATGGTACAAGTTTAGAAATCTCACCAGATGATTTAATCATTATTCCTGAAATTTATGGTTTTATTATGGATCAAATTACAAAATTACCTTGTGGTAAAATTGTTTTATGTCAAGCGTTTGACCATATGTTTGAGACTTTACAACCAGGTCAAACTTGGGCTCAATTAGGGTTCTACAAAGTTATCACAACTTCAAACAAACAAAAAGAATTAATTGAGGGTGTTATGAGAAATGTATATGTCGATGTCATCGAACCTGCAATTTCAGAAAATTTCCAAAAAAATATTTTTCCACCGAAAACAATCATTAACATTCACACAAGAGATCACAGAGATACTACGAATTTAATTAAATCATTCTACGCTAAATTCCCACAATATAGATGGATCACTTTTAGGGACTTAAGAGGTTTATCTGAAGAGGAATTCGCTGAAGCAATGAAAGATAGTTTCTTATCTATTTGGGTTGACCAATCAAGTTCTTACGGGACATTCCCTCTTGAATCTATGAAAATGGGAATCCCTGTTTTAGGTTTAGTTCCAGATATAATTCCTTCGTGGATGGATGAAAACAATGGTTTATGGATTAACAATAAAACAATAATTGTTGATGTTCTTTCTGACTTCATCCAAAATTGGTTAGAAGATAACCTTAACCCTGAACTTTTTAGTCATATGGAAAATACTATTTCAAACATTAGCACTTCCGACAAATTCGATAGTGAGGTAGTTTCATTATTTTCTGACTTATTTGAAAAACGACTAACTTCTTTTGAAGATCAACTTTCTAAAATCGAAACAATTTAATTATGGACAACACAAACACAATTTCAGTAATATTACCAATTAAGTCAGGAAAGGCAATTGGTTTCCCGGACTTCTTTGAGAAGTGTATTCAATCAGTTAAAAACCAAGGAGATAACGTTAACGAATTAGTTATTGTTCACGGATCCGAGGATTACTTAACTAACTACTTATCAGAATTTGATTTTAGCGGAATCACCGTAGTAAAAGAGGTATGGAATGAAGAACCTAATTTCTCAAAACAAGTTAACAAAGGTGTTGACATTGCAAAATCAAATTGGTGTTCTATTTTAGAATTCGATGATGAGTATTCTAACATTTGGTTTAAAAACGCGTTAAAATATATGGGTATCTATAAAGAAGTAGATGCGTTCCTCCCAATTGTTGTTGATGTTGATGAAAAATTTGTTTTCGCAGGATTTACAAATGAAGCAACATTCGCTTCAAACATCTCATCTGAAATGGGTATCTTAACAAACGAAACACTTCAGACATTCCAAAATTTCCAAATTTCAGGTATGGTCTTCAAAAAAGAAAAATTCCAAGAAGTTGGTGGGTTAAAGGCTAACCTTAAACTTACTTTTGGTTATGAAATGTTTTTAAGATTAACTCACAACTCGGGTAGGATTATGACAATTCCTCGTATTGGATACAAACATATGAACTTAAGAGAAGGTTCTATCTTTTGGAACTACAAAAATGGTGAAGATAAGATGAACCAAGAAGAAGCTAAGTTTTGGATTGATTCGGCTAAGAAAGAATATTTCTTTACAACCGAAAGAGAGATAAAATATGAACCTCAAGAAATTTAATGACCAGTAATGAGATTGAAATTTTAATTGAGAAGAAAAAGAAAGGTAGAAAACCAACAACGAATAATTATTTTGATGTACGTGAAGAGGAGGCGGTTAGAAATTTTTTAACCGCCGAAACTTACGAAGAAAGAAACAAAATATATAATGACTTTTTGAAAGAACCTTTAGACAAAATGATATCTTCAATTATAAGAAGGTATAAATTGTACAGGAAGGATATGAACTACGAAGAAATACACGTAGACACACATTCTTTTCTTATGACAAAGATCGAAAAGTTTAAACCATCTAAAGAAAAGAAGGCTTATTCTTATTTTGGTACCATATGTAAGAACTACTTAATGGGTCAAATAATGAAAGATCAAAAAGAGATGAATAGAAAAATATCGTATGAAGATATTTCATCAGATTTGTCAAACAGACCCGAAATGTCGTATTCAATTGAGGACGACGATATAAACTCTGAAACTATAATTAAAAAATTTTTAGAGAAATTAAAAGAAAATTTAGACGATAAGGATTGTAATGACCAAGAGTACAAATTAGGTTCCGCAATTTATGATTTGTTCGACAATTATGGGACAATATTCCCCGACACAAATAATAATAAATTTAACAAAAATATTATATTGTTTGAATTGAGAGAAATGACAAACCTTTCAACTAAAGAAATTAGAAATTTAATTAAAAAATATAAAAAGCTATATTTTGATTTAGTTCAAGAATTATTGAAACATTAATATTTACTGGTATGGCGCGTCCTTCAAAAAAAGAAATAAATTTAAGTAAAGAGTCGATGTTGGCTCTAATGCAAGAGATCTACAATGAATTAGTAGAACAAAGAAATACTGCGATAAGAATCCAAAACAAAATGTTAACAATGATGAAGGAACCTGAGGATATGGCAATGATTGGTCCTATTATTGAGAAACAACAAAAAATAGTTAATGATTGTGTGGAAAAGAAATTAACCTTATCTAAATTACAATCGGCTATGTGGCAGAAAAATACCGACAAAGAAGAAGATTTTACTTTGTCTGATTTTGATATGGATGATGCAACAATTCAGAGTTTAATACAAAAAGACATTAACAATGATGGTTCATATAAAATGAAAAAATAATTATTAATGGCAGTTGATATAAATGACGAAAAAAGACAGATTTCTGAAAAAACATCGGTTTACCAATCTTACAAAGAGTTTAGACAAAGTTATGATGACCTAAAAAAGAAAGCTGGTGATTCATTCGAGGAGGACAAAAAATGGGTTAGTAAGGTTTTATCTAATTTTGATAGAAGTAAAAGGGTAAAACAAGATAACTCTTGTGAACCATTTTTATTTTATTTAGTTAATCAATTAAAAAGTTTAAAAGGTTCTGGATTACAAACAGAAAAACAGGTAAAAAGAATTTTTATTAATACATTAAAAGAAACTAAAGGAAGTATTGCGGAACTCCTTATTGATGAAATAAAGTCAACATTATCCTGTAGTGGTGATCAATCGTACCAATTTAATACGACTATCCACATACCAGTAAGTATGATTGACTTATTCGGTATTTTTGAAAGTTCTCCAACCGATAGAATCGGTAAGTTATTTTACGAACAAAAACCAATTGATTATAACACATACCCCTTTTCTCTTAATCGAGAACTATATTCCAGAACACAAAATTCCAACCAATCGTATTCATCGGTTTCTGGTAACAATTATTTAGGGTTATCTCTACAGAATTTATTTGATATGAGTTACGTAGAGAGTTATGTTGACCCCAATAATGGACCTCAAACAGGAAGTTTTTTTAAGTTTGAATTAAAACCTAGACAAACGTTCCCGACAGTAGATGAATTTTTATCAGATTACTACGCATCAATAGATTTAATCGAATTTAAATCTTTCTTTACGTATTTATCTAACTTTGTTACGGGAGCAATATCATTTGGTCAAGGTGAAGGTGGATTAAAGATTGCATCGTTACAAAAAGCACTTGCAATTAACAATAGATTGAATTGTTTATGTTCAGATAACACCAAAGAAATATCTGTGGGTAGTAGTGATAAGATATCTGAAATAGATAATGCTGACGATTCGTTTTTTGAATTAACCGATGTTGAATTAAGGATTATTGAACAGAACACCTCAAATATAAAATTGGGGGTCGTTGAATTTGAGGATTGTGAAAACGTTAAGGTACCTATGAATGTAGATGCTTTAATTACCGCTTTAGATAATTTACAATTTAATGAAAATACTCAAGATTTAAATGAATTTGAGGCGGCTTTGAATGTAATTAATTCCGCTGTTGACCAAGAATTTAACGCATCGATCAACATAGGATTTATAAAACAATTTATAAATGCGTTAATAAGTACCGTACTTTCACCAAAAACAATATTACCACTAATGTTGATGGGTTATGGTCTTAATCAACAAGTCCCACCAGATGTGAAGAATTTGGAGGACTTCCAAAAAAAATATAAAACGTTCTATATTGGGTTTACAACTAAATTAATTGCCAAGTTTACTGAAAAAGTGTTTGGGGAATTAAAAAAAGAAATTTTAAAATTAGTGGCATTACTTAATAGTGACATTTTATATGAAAAGAAAAAAAAGATAGAAAATTTAATTTTATCGATTGTTACATTATTAGCAAATCCGATAAACGCCATATTAGACTTTAGGGAATGTAAATCAGGTACTCAGGAATTAATGAAATTACTGAATTTAGCACTTAAGCAAAAGTCATCAAAATTGGCAAATGCGGGTCAAACGGTTCCATTACCATTATTATTGGCATCACAACTATTAGATGGTTATTCATCAACTAGAGCGTTCTTAAATGTTATCCAAAACTTGGAGGATATTGGAGTACCCACAGGTCCGATGCCAGATGGTAGTCCTAATAAATTTATCGCATCAATAAAGGGAATGATAGATGGTAATTCAAAAGAGATTGCTGAAAATGGTAAAGTTGCAATTGGTATAGGACCATTAACTACAACCCCATCAGGGATTACAATACCTAAAGACGCTTATGGAAAGTTCATTTAACATTAACGAGAAAAGAGTTAAAGCCGGAGAGATTCTCCAAATAATAAAAGAACATAAAGATAGATCGAATAAAGACCTTACTTTGGCTATGGACTTTATTCAAGAAGATTTTAATGTAACTAAAGAAAGTTTATTAAAACTTACTCAACATTTAGATAAATTAGAAAACACTTATAATTTATTACATAAAGAATACACAGATAGAACAAAGGCTAAATAATGGATAATAAAGTAATTTTTCAAGGATACGTAATTAATAATCAAGACCCAATGATGTTAGGTAGGGTGAGAGCTCTCCCTATTGATCAGGTTGAATCTGATATATTACCTATTGATTGGAATCCAGAAAAAGATATATGGACCGTAAAGGATCCGTTAATTTTTTTACCCTTACTTCCCTATTACGTCAGTCAAGTTCCAAAAGTAGAGGAGTATATTCACATATTCTATTACAACACAGAATTAGTTACTGATAATAATAAGTTTTACATTCAAGGACCCGTAACAAGACCTCAGAATAACTTTTTTGAGAATTGGCACAATTCTGAGTCGATGTTAGCTAGCGGTGTTTTCTTAAAACAGGCAAACCAAATTAAAGACCCAATTAGTTTTGTAATAAAGGGACAAGCTAAAGGGATATATCCAGAACCAGGGGATAACGCCCTTTTAGGTAGAGGTACCGCTGACGTTATTGTAAAAGAAAACGAAGTTTTAGTTAGAGCAGGTAAAAACGTCCCAACCCAAACGGCTAATTTTAATATACCAACACCAAGACTAAATAGAAGTTTTTTACAACTATCTAATTTTGAATTAGAGAGAACCGAAAAAGATCCAATTAAAAAAACCTTTTTTACTAATAAATCCCAATTAGTTAAAAAATTAGTTGAGTGGGAAGTTACGGAAGAAATTGTAATATCAGGTAATACACCAGGTGGTGGGGTTACAGGATCAACATTCTACAATGGTAATATTAAATTATATTCGTTATTACCAAAACCCCAAACTAAAAGTACGGACATCTTTATGGATACTCCGTTGGATGCGTTTAAAAGTGGTCCTGAATATAGCTTGTTCTTTACAGGTAAAACATTGGATGATGGGGTTAAGATAATAAATCAATTTATTGATGGGGTTAATCAAGGTAAAATTAATATTGACGGTTATGATCAATTCCCTTTTGAGAACGATTCTACATTATCAAAACAATTTCCATTCTATTTTAGGCCTACAAAGAACAATATAGATAAGTTAGGGTCCACAGGATCGACTAACTTCAATATGGTAAACAACTTCTTCAGGAAAGTTAAATTGCTACCCTCAGATAAAGAATTTGGTAGTGCGTTAGTTTGGTCTAAAAATGTTATTGGACAACAATTAACACCTGAAACGGCAACATTAAAACAAAGTGTTTATAATCCTAACCCAGTGTCTTATGGTACGGTGGCGGCTGACTTTGTATATTTCCTTTCCCATAAGTCAGATATCCCATCTAAACAAAAAATAGTTTTAGAACCAAAAGAAACATTATACGGAATTCCACAACCATACTTTACCGAAAATATCCTTCAAAATACGGATCCAATGGTAAGAGGTAATGAGTTAATGAAATTATTAAAGTTGATTGTTGATTTCTTAGGGTCACACGTACACAACATAAATGAAGCCCCAATTCCGATCGGAGTTGATGGAACTAAACTAGAAGAAATCAGAAAAATTCTACAAGATGCTGACAATTCAATATTAAATCAAAATATTCGACTTAATTGATATTTATAAAGAAAAAGTAATGTCAATTAATAACTCCTACTTTAGTAGAAACAACACAATAGTATTCAATAGTTATGTGAACACTGGAAGAAATCCCGTTATGCAATTGTATTATGGTGATGGAGGTCTGGCGAACCCTATTGGTTACTCTCGTTTTATCTTTGATTTAGATCTAACTTTACTTAGAGAAAAATTAGCAACAGGTGTAATATCAACAGGTTGTACGGATAATATGACTCATACACTAAAAATGACCAACACTTCGGCTTTTAGTATGGATTTACTAAATACGTCGATGCCCGATGGAAGTATGAGAGCAACCTCTTTTGATTTAATTTTATTTAGAATACCACCAAAAGATCTTGATCCCGCACAACCACAATATTGGGATGAGGGTGTGGGGTATGATTTTTATGACGTACCTGATCAATTATTACCTAATAAGGCTTTCTCTCTTAGACCATCTAACTGGTTCCAAACAACAACCATAGATACTTGGGAACAACCGGGAATATACAATAATATGAATATCGGTCCTGTACCTTTCTCAGGTTTAACAATTGTTGACATTCAACATTTTGAATTTGGTAATGAGGATATTGAATTTGATATGACCGATGAGATTAATCAATTATTGTTGGGTGGAATAGTAGATCCCGCAGGTTGGGGTATCGCTTACTTACCTGACGTTGAGAACCTTGTTGGTACTTCAGGAAGTTACTCAGTTGGTTTCTTTACAAGACATACTCAAACTTTTTACGAACCATATTTGTTAACAAATTATAATGACATCATCGAGGATGATAGGAATAACTTCTCAATGGGTAAAGTCAATAAATTGTACTTATACATATATGAAGATGGGGATTTTAAAAATTTAGATCAACCACCTTTGGTTACAATATCTGATTCGTCAGGTACCCCGATAGTAGGTCTACAAAATCTACAATCTTGTTTAAGAACTAAAGGTGTATATGAGGTTGTTATACCACCACTTATTGGCTATAAAACACCTTGTACTTTTACCGATACGTGGTCTAACATAAGAATGAACGGATTTTCATTACCTAACCAAATAAATGAGTTCACACTTTACCCAATTAAGAAATCAATCCAAATCGGAACAAACACAAATGATCCGGCACAATATGGTTTCTCATACTATGGGTTAAAACAAAATGAAAAAATCTTAAATACGGATATTCGTAAAGTTGGTGTCATAATAAAACAAGCTTATACAACAAATAAACAACTACCTAATATTGATGGTCAGTATAGAGTTTATGTTAGAGAAGGTCAAACGGAAGTTATCGTTCAGAATTGGACTAACTTAAATAGAACCCCTAATGAGTACTATTTCATATTTGACACGAGGGATAAAATCCCTAATGAATACTTTGTTGATCTTAAAGTTACAACGTCAGGACAGGTTAATGTTTACAAACAACAGATTAATTTCCAAATAGTAAACGAGAAAGTGGAATGATAAACTATTTATATAAAAAAAAGAAATGATTTACGAACTTAAATTATGTGTAAATGATGAGGTGATACTTGTTGAATTTAATAGGGATTCTCCCACCGTAGGTGCTGCATTTTCAGCGACAGGGTCTACAGGTCAAGTAGTATGTGGTATTGTGGGGTCAACAACTCTTGGGACTGCCAACTACACCGCAGCAACAGAATATGAAAGTTGTTACGACTGTTTAAGTGCAACAACAATAACAATAATGGCAAACGAACCTTATGAGGTTTGTGTTACTTGTAGTGGAAGTACTTTTACGGTTGAGCCTCCTCACCCAATATGGACAGGACTTAATGGTCAACCAGTTATACAAGAGAACGCAGTTCAATTAGGGGGAATGAACGGATTATATTCTTAACGATATGGATAGATTAGATCGAATTATTAGAAAAGTTATTAGAGAAAGTCATAGGGACAATTCTCAGAGATATATGTTCTTCTCAAATTTAGAACAAATGAAAAGACAATGTGATATGTTATTAGAGTTAGACCCTAATATGGTTGAGCAAGTATTGGATAATGGTCACGATTGGGCTCAAGATCACATTTCAGAAGCGAAAAACAATATGGATCAAGTTTTTGATTTTATGATGAACGAAACGAAAAAAGACGATATGGGAATGTCTATGGATATGAACGATATGGATTCTGTTATGATGGAAGGTAGAAAAAAAACGGGAACTAAACTTTGTGCAAGAGGTTTAGCATCCGCAAAGGCAAAATACGATGTTCACCCCTCAGCTTATAGTAATGGTCACGCTGTTCAAGTATGTAAGGGAAAAATCAAAGGTCTTGACGGTAAAAAACATTGTTCAGGATCTTATTGTTAAATTTTTTTCAAAAAATTTTTTTATTTAATTAATATCTCTATATTTGTACACACAAACAATATATAGATATGAAAAACAGAATAAAACGATTCTTTAGTAGATTAAAACTTAAAATGTACCTTTGGACAAAGTCACCGTCAAGAGTGGCTCCATCTTTCCAAGAAGAAGAAGTGTCATACGAAAAAACCTGTTTTAAAATTTGTTTAAAAGTTATAAGCAATCGTGATACCGATTTTATGATCGCACCAATGTCAGATAAACGTTATCTTAAAAATGACACATTAGGTATATTCATTACAATGTCAGATCACAGAGTTGAGATAACGAATCACGTATACAACTATAATGTAAAATTAAACGGTAGAGATTGGCAAAGGTTAACATATATCTTTGATATTGAAACCGATAAAAGACGACTTGATTATGAGAATGAGGTTAATTCACAGATTACTAACTCATTACATAGTATATTAGAGCGAGTTTCTAGCTTCAAATAAAACTTTATCAACTAAGGAATCTACGGATTCCTTTTTTGTTTTATATGATGTCATAATTGGTTTTTGACCCTTACCTGTTTGAGTATCTTTTTTCTCCGCTCTTCTTTTTTGTTGACAAGCGGATTTTTTTTGAGAATCAGACATCTTACCCGCAACTCCTGCCGCTCTACATTTAGGATATCCTTTACTGTCGGCATCAGGTCTACCACAAGGAGGGTGTTTACCGTCTACTTTTCTACAAATATTAACCCAAGGTCCTTTTGGTTGTTTAGATCCCTTAGGTTTCTTCTTAGTACCAAACCAAACACCTAAATCCTCATTAATTGTTTCAGGGTAATCTATATCTTTTTTATAAGAACCGTCTTTATCTTTTTCCCAAACACCAACAACTCGTTTAATATTTTTATTTAATGTGTTCTTTAAAGATTTTTTATTGAACTTACTCTCAACTTCTTTAGTAAATGGTTTTAATTGACTTAACTCCCACTTATAACTACCAATTTCCAAAGGGGCGTTGTATTCACCAGCCGTTATGGTAGTTGTTTTTTCTAAAATGACATCTTTATGTGTTAACTCAACCCATTCGTTAAATGGTACTTTTTCAGTGTACGGTTCCATTCTTTCTTTATATGATGCGTTTTTACCATCCTCGGAATATTGGTTAAGATTATTTCCATCATCATCCGAAAAAGTTGAGTATGGGTTGTGTTTTATAAAATCTTGTATTTTTGATGCTGTTCTTTCTAATTCACGAATTTGATCTCTTCTTAAATCCCAAGTCTTATCATAACTATCATATTGTACTAACGGACTTTTGTAATCAGAAACGGCTTGGATGAATGGTTGTAACATTTCTTTGTTAAATGGTCTTAATCCTGGTTGTACTGGTGGTGCATAACTACCTCTACCCCCTGAACTATCTCCGGTTGCCTCTATAATTACTTTACGAATTATTTGATTTAATCTATTCATATTTGTATATTTAATAAATATCTCAATTATTAGTTATGGAAGAACAAAATGAAAAATATGGTAATTTATTCGGCACTATAGATCTACTTTCAGAAGATCACTTAGAATTGATATTGGCAACTATGGATAAAGATCACGCACTTTACTATTTAATAGAATCTGTTAAATCGGCACACTCTAAAGGTGTTTATACTATAGGTGAATCTGAGGTAATATCAAAATCGATTAGGACTTTAATAAAATAAAAAAGGTCAGATTTCTCTGACCTTTTCTTATTCCGTATTGATAATTGATTATCTCAATTCTCTCAAGTCAAATGTTCTAACTCCATCAACTGTGATACGTCCGTAGAAACGGTTATTAACCATTTTCTTA
>B570J29032_109959491_pt1 | contig 27732 bp, 25 predicted proteins | sample LakMenEpi16Nov12_FD_29032 | JGI IMG/M metagenome (IMG submission 29032) | reverse complement strand
GTTTGCACGTGCAACCCGAATTGCTCAGATTCGTTAAACGGGGCAAAAAACAGAATTGCCAACGAGCAGTTCGCTCTCGCCGCCTAATACTCGGTAGAGAGACATCGTGAGCAGCAATGCCGCACGGGGCCAGTCCATCGCAGCCCGGCAACAGAAGCGGAGGATGACGGCGAGAAAGACCGCTGACAATGGGAAAGACTTTTGACTTGCGGGAAAGACCACACGCGGCTTGGGTAACCAAGTAGTCGACCCGTCGACAGTGTTGCGTTAGCACTACAACGGGAATGGTTGTAGCACTGGTAAATAGCGCCTGATGGACGGGGGTTCGATTCCCCCCAGCTCCACCATTTACTTACAGACTCACGTCACGGAAGTGGGTTAGTAACGCTGAACTCAAGTTCTATTTCCGCAACGTTGGTGACTGGCTCGCCATAGGAATCGCGAACGAAGAAGTTCACCTTGTACTCCCCAACTGGAAGCTCTGCAGTTGAATGCACCTTTTCAATCGGTGGCGCTGCCGTAGCTACCGCGGGACTGACAAGCCCCACACCTGCGACTACTACCACGGCAGTCGCACGCCGAATTGTGTGTGTGAGATGTTCTTCATACATCAACTTTCTCTCAGTCCAGACGACCATTGCCGCCTTGATAGAAGGTTGACGTTGAGTTCATGAATTCACAAGACAAAAACATCCCCTGGCGTGGTGAAGGGCGCACCTATTCCCCATTGGCACGAACTGCAAGTCACGCCGTCGTCTCTTCTCTCGTTGTACAGTCGCAGCGTGCTTCCCACTCAAGTTGCAACGAACGAAGGCGTGTTTCTACTTGTTGCCATCATCGGAACAATCGCGTTTGCCACGTCCGGCGTTCTTGCAGCTGCAGAAGCTGGTCTTGATTGGCTCGGCGCAACAGTTCTCGCTGTGGTCGTGTCCATCGGTGGTGGAACATTGCGAGACATTCTCATTGGCAATTTTCCTGTCACATGGGTACGCGATGAATGGCCGGTGGTAGTGGCGCTGTGCACCGTTGTTGTGGGGCTCGCTGTTCTTCGACTTCCTGTTCACATAGATCCGCGAAACCAGTTGTGGTACCTCGCGAGCGATGCCATTGGACTCGGAGCTTTCGTTGTACTTGGAACATCGATAGCGCTCGAGAGCGGCACATCATCTTTTATTGCCGTCTTTATGGGTGTCATCACGGGGGTGGGGGGCGGCGTCATTCGCGATCTCTTCACCGGTCGTACACCCATGGTGTTCGTCGGTCAGGTGTATGCGGTAGCTGGACTGCTCGGGGCAATCGTGTATGTGGGCCTTCGAGAAACCAATGCTTCGGAACCTCTCCGTGTGTGGATTCCTGTTGCGGTGGTGGTCATCCTGCGCGCGTTGGCTATTCGATTCGACTTGCATCTGCCACGTACTGGTTCAGACCGAACATCAAGCTATTAAAAATTCACCTTTCTGATGTGAAGTGATGCCTGTCACATCTTTTTTGGAATAAGTCCAAATTTTTATGTGTTCCATATTTCATGGAACACAACCAAGCAGACGTACTCCGAGAACACGGGCTGAGCGTCACTGCTCAACGGCTCGAGATACTCAAGGTGGTGTCCCGCTTTCCACACTCGACTGCTGAGCAAGTCACCAAACGTGTCGGTAGAAAACTTGGCGCTATCTCACGTCAATCGGTCTATGACACCTTGAACACTCTTTCCGAAAAAGGACTTTTGCGTCGCATCCAACCCACCGGTTCGTCGGCACGATACGAAGATCGAATCAACGACAATCATCACCACGTCATCTGCCGCTCATGTGGCGTCGTTGCAGATGTTGATTGCGCCGCCGGACGCCGACCATGCCTCACCGCGTCAGACACTCACGGCTTTGTCATCGACGAGGCAGAAGTCGTCTACTGGGGCTACTGCCCACACTGTCAATAACCAAGATCTCATCAACCCCCAACTAAGGAGCAATCATGACAAATGAAGCCAAGTGCCCATTCTCTGGCGGTGCTATCACCGCAGCAGACATGGGAACCACAAATACAAAATGGTGGCCTAACTCACTGAACATCAAGGTGCTACACAACAACCCTGCTGTCGGTGATCCAATGGAAGCCAATTTTGACTACGCGAAAGAGTTCGCATCGCTCGATATTGATGCAGTGGTCGCAGACCTCACCGCGTTGATGACCGATTCAAAGGACTGGTGGCCAGCTGACTACGGCCACTACGGTCCATTCTTCATCCGTATGTCATGGCACGCCGCAGGCACATACCGCGTCACAGACGGACGCGGTGGCGCAGGTACAGGCATGCACCGCTTTGCACCACAGAACTCATGGCCCGACAACGCCAACCTCGACAAAGCACGTCGCCTCTTGTGGCCAATTAAGCAAAAGTACGGCAACAAATTGTCGTGGGCAGACCTCATGGTGCTTACCGGCAACGTGGCGCTTGAGTCCATGGGATTCAAGACATTTGGTTTTGCCGGTGGACGCGCCGATGTGTATGAACCAGACGAAACATATTGGGGCGCAGAGACAACATGGTTGGCAGACGAGCGCTACAGCGGTGACCGTGAACTTGAGAACCCACTTGCAGCAGTGCAGATGGGACTCATCTACGTGAACCCAGAAGGCCCTAATGGCGTGGCAGATCCACTTTTGTCCGCACGTGACGTACGCGAAACATTCGCACGTATGGCAATGAACGACGAAGAGACAGTTGCACTTGTGGCTGGTGGACACACTTTCGGTAAGGCACATGGCAATGGCGATCCGAACAAATACGTGGGACCAGAACCAGAAGCAGCGCCACTACAGGCAATGGGACTCGGATGGCTGAATTCAAAGGGAACCGGAAACGGTTTTGACACCATCACCAGCGGTATTGAAGGCGCGTGGACCACAAACCCCATCGCATGGGATAACGACTACTTCAAGATCTTGTTGGAGAATGAGTGGGAACTCACCAAGAGCCCAGCAGGCGCACAACAGTGGATTCCGGCAGGTGGCGCACTTGCAGGCTCCGTTCCCGATGCTCACGACAAGTCACTGTCGCACGCTCCCATCATGACAACGGCAGACCTTGCGCTGAAGTTCGACCCTGCATACGCAAAAATCTCACGCCGCTTCTACGAGAACCCTGCCGAATTTGCAGATGCATTTGCACGGGCATGGTTCAAGTTGACACATCGCGACATGGGACCAAGCACCCGCTACATCGGCAAGCTGGCACCACAAGAAGAACTCATGTGGCAAGACCCAGTTCCAGCACCAAGCACGGTTCCAACAGCAGCCGAGATTGATGCAGCCAAGGCCAAGATTGCAGCATCTGGTCTCTCCGTTGCACAGCTTGTGTCAACTGCATGGGCATCTGCTTCCACTTTCCGTGGAACAGACAATCGCGGTGGAGCAAATGGTGCTCGTCTTCGTCTCGAGCCCCAGAAGAATTGGGAAGCAAACAACCCAGCAGAACTCGCAAAGGTTCTCGCCGTGTACGAAAAAATCAGTGCAGAAACTGGCATCTCCATCGCAGACATCATCGTCTTGGGTGGAAATGTCGGAGTTGAAAATGCAATCAAGGCTGCTGGCATGTCAGTCGCTGTCCCCTTCACTGCGGGCCGCGGCGATGCAAGCCAAGAGCAAACAGATGCGCATTCCTTTGCGTACCTCGAGCCGACATTCGACGGATTCCGTAACTACCTACGTCCAGGACATGCACAAACAACAGAACAGCTCTTGTTGGAGAAAGCAACTCTTCTCAACTTGACTGCCCCTGAAATGACTGTGCTTGTTGCAGGTCTTCGTGTCATTGGAGCAAACCACAAGGGTTCGTCGCACGGCGTGTTCACCGAGAAGGTTGGTGCACTCACCAATGACTTCTTTGTGAATGTGTTGAGCATGGACTACGAATGGGTCCCCACCGACAAGTCAGAAGAAATCTTCGAAGGCCGTAGCCGCGCCACTGGCAAAGTGGTGTGGACCGGCACCCGAAACGATCTCATCTTTGGTTCCAACTCACAGTTGCGCGCCATTGCAGAGGTTTATGCACAACATGACAATCGCGAGAAGTTTGCGCGCGATTTCGTGAAGGCATGGACCAAAGTAATGAACTTGGATCGCTTCGACGTGAAGTAATCACTCAGTGAAAGATTGAGCCCGTCGCAGCAATGCGACGGGCTTTTTCTTTAGTTAGCTCTTGCGAATAACGCCGTCTTTAACGGCTGCGGCAGCAACAGCAGGAGCGACACGCTCCACGATTGAGCGGTCGAACACAGATGGAACAACAAACCCTGGCGACAATTGAGCGTCGGTTACCGACTCTGCAATTGCCACTGCTGCTGCCAACTTCATGCCTTCAGTGATGTCAGTTGCTTGCGCATCTAACGCACCGCGGAAGATTCCGGGGAACGCCAACACGTTGTTGATCTGGTTTGGATAATCGCTTCGACCCGTGGCCATAACTGCAGCCAAACCGTCGCACTGCTCTGGGCGGATTTCTGGGTTTGGATTTGCCATTGCAAACACAATGGGGTCTTTTGCCATTGAGCGAACGTCGGCAGCAGTGATGAGGTCTGGGCCGCTAACTCCCAAGAACACATCTGCGCCCTTCATAACGTCGCTGATGGTGCCCATCTTGCGTGACTGGTTGGTGTGCTCTGCAAACCACACTTTGGCCGAGTTCATTTCTCCGCGGCCAGAGTAAATGGCGCCAACACGGTCGCATCCGATGACTTCACCAACGCCTGCGTTCAACAGAATCTTGCCGATAGCCACACCTGCGGCACCAACGCCTGCGATGACAACCGACAGGTCTTCCATCTTCTTGCCGGTGATCTTCAATGAGTTCCACAATGCAGCGAGCGCAACGACAGCCGTGCCGTGCTGGTCGTCGTGGAACACAGGAATGTCCAAACTTGCACGAAGACGCTCTTCGATCTCGAAACATTCGGGAGCAGCAATGTCTTCCAAGTTGATGCCACCGAAAGTTGGTGCAATGCGCTGCACAAAGTCGACTACTTCATCGGCTGTGCGCGCGTTAATGCAAATGGGGAATCCGTCAACTCCACCGAACTCTTTGAAGAGAAGTGCCTTTCCTTCCATCACGGGCATGGCGCCTTCAGGTCCAATGTCGCCAAGTCCAAGAACAGCAGTTCCGTTGCTGACAATCGCAACGGTGTTCTTGCGAATGGTGTACTTGTGAGACAGCGCTGGATCGTTCTCAATGGCTGTACACACGCGAGCAACGCCTGGGGTGTACGCCATAGACAAGTCGTCTTTGTCGTTCACTGGAGCCGTGGAGAGAACATGAATTTTCCCAGCCTCGTGCATGCGGAAGGTGCGGTCCCACCAATCCATCAGTGTGATTCCAGGACAATTCTTCACGGCCTCTACAACCTGCAACTGATGAGCCTCGTCACGACAATGAACGATGAGGTTGCGTCGCAGCACTGGTCCGCGCACATCAAAACCGTCGAGTGCACCGATGTTGCCACCTGCATCGCCGATGGCGGTGCAGAGGTGACCGAGTGCGCCAGGCACGTTGTCTAACTGACAATCGAGCGTGATGGAAAAGGCGGCGGTGGGCAGAGTTGGCATAAGAATTCCAAGGTTATCCCCAACCCTTGGTCCACCACCCCACCCATTAACGCACTATCCGCCTAAGGTTTCCAGAAAAGGGAGGCCATCGTGATTGAGCAAGTCGTGCAGAAATGGCATTTGTATATGCGTGGGCAACTAGAGGGCGGCCTAGACACTCTGCTGGCCGACGATTGCGTGTTCCACTCCCCCATCGTGTTCACCCCACAGGTGGGCAAGGAGATCACGAAGCTGTACCTGCAAGCCGCTAGCCAAACTCTGCCTGGCGACAAGAAGTCAGAGGAAAAGGACTCGTCACCGAAAGATGGCAAGTTTCGCTACATCAAAGAAGTTATGTCTGGAAACACCGCGGTGTTGGAGTTCGAAACAACCGTTGAAGGCAAATACGCAAATGGCGTTGACATCATCACATGCAACGACGAAGGGCAGATTATTGAATTCAAAGTGATGTTCCGACCTCTACAGGCCATCAATGCTGTCCATCGCCAAATGGGGGCAATGCTGGAGAAAATGTCGCCGAAGTAACGGAGACTTACTCTCCAATAAGTTCTTTACGAAGTTCGCGCTTCAAGAACTTCCCAGTGGCGTTGCGTGGAATTGGTTCGTCGCGGAACCACATCTTCGACGGAATCTTGTGCTTTGCCAAGTTCGGCGCAAGGAATGTCCGCAACTCGTCCTCACCCAAAGTGGTGCCGGATCGCAGAACAAGAACAACAGCTACTTCTTCGCCCAAGCGCTCGTCGGGCACTCCGAACACTGCAGCTTCTGCAATGGACGGATGGTGGTAGATAGCTGCTTCCACTTCAGAGCAGTACACATTCTCTCCACCGCGAATGACCATGTCTTTTGCACGGTCCACGATGTACACGAAACCGTCTGCATCAATTCGAGCAACGTCGCCGGTATTCAACCATCCATCTTTGATGGTTTCAGCCGTGGCTTCTTCTCGGTTCAAGTACCCCGCAATAGTGATGGCTCCGCGCACGCACAGAATTCCCACCGTGTTGGGATCGCGGGGAAGATCGTTGCCTTCTTCGTCGACCAACTTGCCTTCAAGCGTCGGAACAAGCGGTCCACAACTCTCGGGTCGCTCAATGTACAAACGCGCAGAGTTGGCGGTGATGATTCCGCAGGTCTCGGTCATGCCATAACCGGTGCCCGGTTGTCCGCCTTTCAGAGCACCGGCAATTTTGTGCACAAGATCTGGTTGCACTGCCGAACCGCCGCCACCCATCGATTGCAGAGAAGACGTGTCGCGCTTTTCCCAGTCGGGATGCATGAGTAGTTCGCGACCCATGGTGGGAACACCAGAGAAGGTGGTGACTTTCTCGCGCTCGATGAGTTCAAGTGCACGACCTGCATCCCACTTGTACAGCATGACGACTTTTGCGCCTGTCAACGTTGCTGGGTGCAGAAGGCAGTTACACGCCGTGACGTGAAACAACGGCGTTGGCGCAAAGATGACCGCCGGACCAGCTGCAGGTGTTGAGGTTGGAGCGGACACGTCACCTGCTGCTATTGCTTTTTGTTCAGCTAGAGCAGTGGCTGCGCTCATTGCCGCAATGTTCAAGATGTTTGCGACAGAACCACGATTGGTTAATTGCGCACCTTTTGGAAAACCAGTTGTGCCGGAGGTGTAGAAGATTGTTGCATCGTCGTCTGTATCAATGTGCGCTTCGGGCAATGTGCCGGGGTCGTTACCCGATAATGCATCGGCCCACTGCACTGCGCCTGTCGGCAGTGGCGAAGAGTTGCGGGCAACAATTAAGTGAACGGGAGCAGCATCTTTAATCTCGACAAATCGATCAAGACGTTCTCCGTCAACGATGAGAACCAATGGCGTACTGTCCTTCAATGCGTACTCCATTTCAGGAGCTGTCCACCACGCATTCATCCCGACCAATGCAGCACCGAGCGAAACAGTGGCCCAGTAGCTGACAACCCACTCCGGATAGTTACGCATTGAAACAGCAACTCGTGTTCCACGCGTGACACCTTGTGCTTGCAAGTACGCAGCAAGGATGCGAACTTGCGAATGAATCTCAGCGTAGGTAAATCGTTCGTCTTCGTACACCAGATACTCATTGTTGGCATGACCTGCACTGAGTTCCCACAGAGCTCTCATATGTGGCGGTGCAGCGGTAAACACTTTCGTTGGAACCCCTCGCACGTCAGCAGTTGACGTTGCGAAAGGCGAGCCTGGGGCATCGAGTTCATTACGGGCGGCGATGTAGTACTGAATCACACCCCCATCATTACCGAAATGTGACAAATGTCGCTAGGCGAAAGCGATGCCCCTGGCGCCCGCTTTAGGCTGTGCGTGTGGGGAACCCTCAATGACATCTGAGTTCATCGTCGATGGCTGGTCTGCAAGTGGTCCAACTGTCACTCTCCGTTATCGGTCTGGTGAGTTTTCTTTCGCAGAGCACATTCAATTCTCCGTCGATGTTGATGCTCAGGGCACGGTGGAACGCCTTCTTGACTTGCTGTCCATCGTCGCGGGCGTGAGCTACGCAAAGGCCATGGCCCCCACCTCGGTGACCTTCCCTCAACTTGATATCTCCGATGCTGGGTACCGGCTTGTCTGCAAGACCTACAACGAAGGGATGCGGGAATTTGCCTTTCATAATGGTCTCCCCCTTTCCTCTACCTTTGAGATTGCCGATAACGCTCGCGGCGGGGACTTCACCATTGAGGCAATGCGCAGCGAGTCAGGGTCGCCACTCATTCCGTTCGGTGCCGGTCGAGATTCTTGCGTTGTCGCGAGCGCACTTCGCCACCTGAACCCCACCCTCTTCACCATTGGTGTGAATCCGTATGCACAACGAATCGCCGACCAATTGTCTCTCCCCCTACTCACCGCTTCACGGTCACTAGACCCGATGCTCTTGAAATTGAATGATGCCGGAGCACCAAACGGGCATGTTCCCGTTACCGCGATCAACTCATTGATTTCATTAATTGCTGCCGAGCTCACCGGTCATACGAGCGTTGTCATGGCAAATGAAAAATCAGCATCACGACCAACGCGAATTGTTGATGGAGTTGAAGTGAATCATCAATTCAGCAAATCACTCGAGTTTCAACGTGTCCTCTCGTCTGCCGTAGACACAGCGGGTTCACTCGTGAGGTACACATCTGTTCTTCGAGACATTCCCGATCAGCACATCTCGAAAGCATTCGCCACACAATGCGCCGACCTGCATCCACTCTTCATGAGTTGCAACCAGGCAATGTTGCGAAACGAATCTCAGCGAAGTAGTGGCTGGTGTTGCCAGTGTCCAAAGTGTCGCGGAATGTTTTTGTCGCTGGCGCCGTTCCTGTCACCGTCAGAAATGACAGCCATCTTCGGCCGCGATCTTCTCAACGACAGCTCACAACTCGTCGGATTTCTCGATCTGATGTCCGACGAATCAAAACCATTTGAATGCGTTGCCGATGTAGGCGAAGCAAAAGAATCGATGAGACAACTTGTGAGGTCGCCCGAGTGGTCGAAGCATCTCGTTGTTGTGGCCTGCCGCGACATTTGCGAAACACCATTGCAAGAGCAACTAGACGAGTTGCTGGAATGGTCCGACACATCATTTGAGACCGAAATTCAGGCGTTCCTGGGAGACCCCGAATGAAACTCTCCGACCTCCGCGGAATTCGTGTACTCGTGTGGGGCGGTGCACGTGAGGGTTACACCGCGACAGAGATATGTCTCAGACAGAACTGCGCTGTCGCCATCGTGAGCGATACGCCAGAGACGGACACAGATGCTCAACGGTCTGCACAAAATCTGGACGTACCACTTATCAATGTTGCCGACATTCCTCAATGGAATCCAGACTTCATTGTGCGCTCACCGGGTGTCTCCCGATACCGAGAAGAACTCGCCAACTATGCATCATCTGGACTGCTGGCGTTGTGGCTGGCAGACCAAGACCCAGGCCGCATTATCGGAGTCACGGGGACAAAGGGAAAAAGTACGACGTCCACGTTGATTGCAAACATTCTCCAATCCGCCGGCCACTCAGTGGAACTTGCCGGCAACATCGGTGTTCCCGTCACACAAACATCGCGCTCCGCCGACTTTGTGGTGGTTGAGGTCTCCAGTTATCAAGCGAGTGATTGCACCACATCACCGTCCATCGGTGTTCTCACAACACTTGGAGAAGACCACATTCCGTGGCACGGGTCTTTAGTCAACTATCACCGAGACAAACTGAATTTGTTTGGGCACCCACAACTCGAGCACATGGTGTGCCATGTTTCTGAGCACGAGGCTCTTACCTCTTACGGCCATCACCAAGCGCTCGGCAAAAAATTCAGCAACTCTCAGCATTCCGTACATGTCGCGCTTGCAACCCCCCAAGGCGAAGCGGCATTGGAACGAATGGGGAACACAACATTCCCGCACAACCTAGAACTTGCTATGGATGCTGCACTGGCCGCCGACAATTCACTCACTCTTGCGCATGTTCTCGATGCGCTCGACAACACTCACCCGTTGCCCTCTCGACAGCAGCTTGTTGCCACGAAGGGTAAGCGCTTGTTTATTGACGATGCGCTAGCGAGCAACCCGCTCGGTGTCATTGCTGCCATTGAACGGTTCGATACCTCTCGATTTGTGCTTATCATGGGTGGCGAAGATCGCAACGTCGATTTCGGACCGTTGTGTGAGGCTGTGAACAATGCTCAACATCTGGCTGGCATTGTGGTTCTTGGCGAGTCCAAGAGCAGGCTCTATAAACATCTTCTCACCACGCGCGCCACTGTTCGACTAGCCAATTCCGACAATGTGGCCGACGGCGTCCGTTCGGCAATCTCGCTCACCCACGAAGGCGATCGAGTGATTTTTAGCCCCGGAGCTCCCACACCACGCGAGATGGGTGACTTCCAAACGCGAAGTGCACAGTTTGCCCAGGGAATTGAAGGTCTTGAGTTCGACTGGTCCTAGGCGGAATGTGCGGGGAAACAGAGCGCCACGGGCGCCACACAACTAGCCTTTCCTCCTTGTGGGATCAGATAACTCAGTAGATCGTGAATCGGTAGAGCATGCTCGCCAACTAGCGGAACAACATGCCAACGAAGAGCACAGCCGAGATGATGCTCACGACCATCCGCACGAGCACGGACACAAGACCGGCACAGTTGCTCTGGCCCTCGGAGCGCTCGGAATTGTCTATGGCGACATTGGCACGAGCCCGCTGTATTCATTCAAGGAAGCGTTTACAGAAAAATCTCACGTGATGACTGTTGACCAAATCAATGTGTTTGGTATTTGCTCTCTCGCATTCTGGTCGCTCATCATCATCATCTCCATCAAGTACCTCATGTTTGTGATGCGAGCAGACAACAACGGAGAAGGTGGAATTCTTGCCCTCACTGCCATGGTGTTGCCTCGCCGCGGAGAGACCGTCCGTAACGGCGCCATTCTTGTCACGCTCGGCGTGTTCGGAACTGCGCTTCTGTACGGAGACGGAGTCATCACTCCTGCAATTTCTGTTCTATCCGCAGTGGAAGGGTTGGAAGAAGTATCAACCGGGTTTGCGGACTGGGTCATCCCCATCGCCATTGCCATTCTTTTGTGCTTGTTCCTTGTTCAGAAGCGCGGAACAGGCGCCGTAGGAAAAGTCTTCGGACCCATCATGTTGGTGTGGTTCACCACGTTGGCAGTCCTCGGCCTCATGCACATCGCGGACGCACCACGAATCATTGAATCGGTGAATCCGTACTACGCATACCAATACTTCACCCACGAAACAGGACACGCCTTCTTGTCGCTTGGTTCCATTTTCCTGGTGGTGACCGGCGGAGAAGCGCTGTATGCCGACATGGGACATTTTGGTCGTCGACCCATCATGTTTGGCTGGTACAGCATGGTTCTTCCTGCACTCGTTCTGAACTACTGGGGTCAGGGAGCATTCCTTCTTCAACCCGAGAACGCAGAAAGTGTTGAAAGCATTTTCTTCAGCATGGTTCCCGATGCAATCTTGCTGCCTATCGTTCTCCTCGCCACAATGGCAACCATCATCGCGTCCCAGGCACTCATCTCTGGCGTGTTCTCTCTCACCGCGCAGGCCGTTCAGTTGGACTATCTCCCTCGCATCAAGATTCGCCACACATCGCAGGCTCACTCGGGTCAAATCTATGTACCGCTCGTTAACTGGCTCTTGATGGCTGCGTGTATTGGTTTGGTCATCGGATTCCAAACCTCTTCGAACCTGGCTGCGGCATACGGCATTGCCGTCACCATGACCATGGCCATCACCACGCTCATTTTCTTCCGAGTACTCACAGACAAATGGCATTGGAAGCAGTGGCAGGCATTCGCATTGTGCATTCCACTGCTCATCGTCGAAGCTGGCTTCTTGGGGGCCAACCTTGTGAAAATCCCTCATGGTGGCTGGTTTGCTCTCGCCGTTGGCATCATCCTGATGGTGCAAATGCAAACATGGCGACGCGGACGCGCACTCGTAGCAGCCCGTATTCGTCGTGGTGAGCGCCGAATCACAGATGTCCTTGATGAGGCTGAAGACATTAAGCGAGTCAACGGAACCGCAATCTTTATGTTCAAGGACTTGGGCCAAGCTCCCCCGGCTCTTGTCAACAACTTGCGTCACAACAAGGTGCTTCATAAGAACACCCTCATCGTTTCTGTTGATACGTCAGATCTGCCACGAGTAGAGATCAATGACCGTGCGACAATTACGAAGGTTGGTCCAGGCGTATGGCAAGTTCAGTTGGAATTCGGATTCATGGACGAGCCCGATGTTCCCGCCACGCTTGCTGCCATCAGCCACCCTGGTCTTGAACTAGACATTGACGACACCACGTACTTCATCGGTCATGAATCAATCATTGCGGGCAAGGCGCCAGGAATGAATCCACTTTCAGAACACCTCTTCGTCTTCTTGAACCGTGGCGCAGACAGTGCGAGTCGCTTCTTCAACCTTCCCGTTGACCGGGTGTTTGAAGTTGGCTCACACGTGGAGATCTAAACCTCTCCGCAACACGCGCAACCAGAAATGCAATTGCAGTTCCGGTCAGCAAGCCTGCCAACACATCGGACATCCAGTGAATATTCAGTGCTAATCGGCTCCAGCCCATGATGGTGCAGATGCACGCACCAACCGCGAAAGATGCACGCGCATACCGCGGTGCAATTGTGTGAACAAGAAGAACAGTGGACACAACCAACGCGGTGGTGTTCCCTACATGTCCCGATGGAAAACTGAAAGAGTCGGTGGTTGTTAGCCAAAACTCCTGTGGGGGTCGTTGCACGGCAGTCCAACTTTTCATTGATGCGATGAAGAGACCCGAGGCCTGCAAGGTGACCCACGGAAGTACTGCCGAGATGACGTCTCGCGTCTTCCACCACACAACACCACCTGCCACGAGGGCGACAGGAATAAGAACAGTGCTTACTCCAGCGCGAGTAACAACCTTTGCTACGTCAACTAACAACGGATTCTGAACGAAGAATTCCCACACCGCCGTGTCGAGCGAATTGATGATCGATACAAGAGACACAACCATGGGAACAAGCTAACGACTTAGCCAACAATGCGTTCGGCGCGCAATGCCGAGCGACGCACTTTGCCAGCATCATCGCGCAAGGCGAAATCCACATACTCAAAAGTTCGAGGCACCTTGTACGACACAAGGCGTTCGCCCAAGAAAGCTTTCAGGGCATCTTCTGGAATGTCTGCTGCATTGGCTTCGACAATTGCGTGGACCGTGTTTCCTTTATCGTCGTCTGGCAACCCGATCACCGCGCAAGATTTCACCGCAGGATGCTCTTGAATAGCGGCTTCAATCTCGGCGGGATAAATATTTGCGCCGCCGGACAAAATCATGTCGGCTGCACGGTCTCCTAAATAGAGATACCCATCTTCATCTAGTCGGCCCATGTCGCCAAGAGATTCCCATCCACCTTCGCGAGTTCGCGCAGCAGCACCCACGTATTTATAGGTGGGCGTTTCTCGCAAGCTGCGCATCCACACTTCACCCATCTCGCCGACAGGAACTTCTGCGCCATCTTCATTTGTGATGAGAACTGTTCCGGGAACTATCTTGCCAACAGATCCGCGATGTGCCAGCCATTCGGGGCCGCTAATGATTGTTGCGGTCTGTGCTTCGGTGCCGGCATACAACTCAAAAATGCGTTCAGCACCCAACCAATCAATCCACGCTTGTTTCAGCCATTCGGGGCAAGGTTCGGCAAGGTGCCACACCACACGAAGTGACGACAGATCACGCGACAAACGTTCTACATCTGGCAGTCGAAGAATTCGTTTCATCATGGTGGGCACCATGTACAACACAGTCCCCTTCTGGGACTCAATAACCTCAAGCGTTTGAGATGCATCGAAGCGCGGCAACAAAGCAACAGTCAGGCCGTGCAGCAAAGCTTGGCAACTCCACACAGCAGGACCATTGTGATACAGCGGTCCTGGCATTACTAAACACCCACCGGGGTCCATCATCAACGGAACTGGCGCTTCTGGATTCAATGCCGCCGGGTCTCCGGACACAATGAGTTTCGGGCGTCCTGTACTACCACCAGATGTTGGTGCTTTCCATGCTGCTGACACCACGTACGGCAAATGACGCGCATCGCGATGTGGCGCACGAAAACCGAAGGGAAGACATGTGCGACCTTCATACGCCCCCGGATCGACACCAATGACCGCCGAAGGATTTGCCAACTCAATGATGGCGTCTTGTTCGCGTTGCGGTAACCGCGAAGAAATTGGTTGCGGAGTTGCACCAAGTCGCCACGCAGCCACGTAGGCAACGAAGAAGTCAATACTGTTCGGCACCGCGACGGTCACCATGTCGCCTTCGCGTGTTCCCGTTTCAGACAAGTACACAGCCAGGCTGTATCCCTGTTGCAATAGTTCTTGTCTCGTTATTGATTGACCATCACAGGTGATAGCGACAGCGTCTGGATTCTGCTGCGCAAGATCTTCAAGGCGCTGAATGAACGAAATCATGAGAGTTATGTCTACTCGCACCGTCGCAGTGATGCCTCACTGAAGAATTAGCCGTGCGCACCTTTAGTGAGAGAAGCCTGCCACCTAAAGATTGTGAGCACCAAGATGAGGATGCCAACCGCTCCCGAGAAAATGAGCGCATCTAAGGGCGTCTCTTTCTTGAGAAGCCCCTCGATCCCCTTCACCGCCATAAAGACGACAAGAACGTCAATGATGGATTTCTTGAGGTCGTTCAGTGAATCCACTCGAAGCCACTCAGGAACTTGAAGTTCATCAATAAAGAGTTCATACAGACCAATAACAACAATGAGTTGAACAATAGAAATGAGATACATGTCGATAACGCTGAGTAGTCGAACGACTGACATATCACTGCGCCATTCTCCTTGCATGAGATCGACAATGAGCTGAACGGACTTAGCGACCGACCAACCGAAAGATGCGATGGTGGTGATGGAAAGCCCCACCACGGCAATGATGACTAAATACCGTGAGGAATTCAGAAGTTTGTTCAGCGGCTTTTCCTGTGGATCTGTCATAGGCACACGGTACTCACAATGCCAGCGACAGAAGTGGAAGCGAAAGGAAACTCACCAAAGTGCCCACCCCCACCATGAAGGACACCAGATCCTCATCGAGACCGGCTACAACCGCCACCACTCCTGCCGTCACCATGGGTGGCGCAGCGCTTTGCAACACTGCACTCGACCACTCAAGGTCATTGTGTTGACCAATGCTGGCGGCCACCAGAAGTAGCGCAACTGGTATGAGGGCCATCTTGACAATGAGGCCCGTGATAGCTGGTCCCCGAACATGATGGGCGAGTCGCAATCGGAATCGTGTACCCAAGACGCCCATGGCCACTGGCGCAACTGTCAGACCCACACCGTCCAGCACAGAAAGTACAGAGCTCGGAATCTCTACAGATCGAAGAGCGACGCTGAGTAGTAGAGCAAGAAACGGCACAAAACGAAACAAGCGCCGAAACGCAGGCCGCCAACCGCGCTCAGCGGCACCAAATGTGCCCGCAATCCATGACCCGTACGTGGCCAAGGCAAGGAACGTGCCCAGTTGGTCATAGGCAATCGCAGCAGCAACATGGTCTTCACCCAATAGCGATTGCACGACACCAATTCCTAGGAAGCTTGTGTTCCCCAAAACGGCAACCATCAGTAACGCACCAATCACCGACTGTGGCCATGCGCGTCTTCGGCCAATGACGAACACAAGGACAGCACAGGACGCCATACACGCCCAAGCCGCAACAACAGGAACAGCACTTTCCTGGGTGAGTTCCACCTGAGACACCTTGGCGATGATCACTGCTGGAAGCGCAATATTGATCACGTAGCGGTCGGCAATCGTGGCCCATGTGCGAGGCATAGGCCACCTTTGGCTGGTCCCCCAACACGCCAGAAACACCACGATGACAACGATGAGCACCTTGTGAAACTAGTGGAGCCAGTTGGTTTCTTGAGGGAAACGATGCCAGCGCCTATGTGGGACAATCTCGTATGGCTTCACGCACCCACGACATTGCGTCCCCAATTCTTGGCACCATCTTTCGCATCGCCGTCTCCATCGGCGACACAGTGAGAGAACACCAGGAAATTCTCATCATTGAGTCGATGAAGATGGAACATCCCGTTGAGGCCGGTGTAGACGGAGTTGTATCCGGCCTTCACGTAGCCGAAGGAGACACGATCACAGCGGGACAGCTGCTCATCACCATCACTCCCGGAGTAGTTGCAGCGGACGATGTGCAAGGCGACAACACAAACAACACCTCACATGAACGTGCAGACTTTGCTCGATACAGCGAACGTCGCCGCCTTACTACTGACGAAGCCCGACCAGAGGCAGTGGCCCGACGCCACGCAAAACAACAACGAACCGCACGAGAGAACATCGCTGACTTATTGGATGATGGTTCATTTGTTGAATACGGATCGTTTGCTGTCGCCGCTCAACGCAAACGCCGAAGCCTCGACGACCTCATCGCCAACACTCCTGCCGATGGTCTCGTTGGAGGCATCGGGACAATCAATAAAGACGCGTATCCCGGTGATGCATCGCGAGTCGTTGTTGCCTCGTATGACTACACCGTGCTTGCCGGAACGCAAGGGTTTCTGAACCACCGCAAGAAAGACCGATTGTTCGATGTGGCAGAACGTTTACGAACACCTGTCATTTTGTTTGCAGAAGGTGGCGGCGGCCGACCAGGAGATACCGATTCCCCCGGAGTCGCTGGCCTTGATTGTCTTGCCTTTGCGTACTTCGCTCAATTGTCTGGCTTAGTTCCACTCGTTGGTATTACGTCTGGCTATTGCTTTGCAGGAAATGCCGCATTGCTTGGGTGCTGCGACATTGTCATTGCAACAGAGAACTCAAATATTGGTATGGCCGGCCCCGCCATGATTGAAGGCGGTGGTCTGGGGTCAGTTGCACCAACCGACATTGGGCCCATCGATGTGCAAACACACAACGGAGTAGTTGATGTTCGCGTCGCCAACGAAGAAGAAGCTGTTGCCGTTGCAAAGAAATACCTGTCCTTTTTCCAAGGAGCTACTTCTACTTTTGAACGTCACCCCGATGAGATCATGCGCAATCTCATCCCCGAGCAACGCACACGCGTCTACGACGTTCGCACCGTTATCAATGCGCTCGCCGATATTGACTCTGCTCTCGAACTTCGTCCGACATTTGGAATTGGCATCTTGACAACGCTGATGCGAATTGAAGGAAAGCCCGTCGGAGTGATCGCAAATAATCCAGCACACCTGGGCGGCGCAATTGATGCCGACTCAGCCGACAAAGCTGCACGTTTCATTCAGCTATGTGATGCATACGACATTCCCATTGTGAGCCTGTGCGATACGCCAGGGTTCATGGTGGGCCCAGATGCAGAACACACTGCGCAAGTTCGCCACTTCGGTCGCATGTTCGTCACCGCTGCCAGCATCACGGTTCCATGGATCACCATTGTGTTGCGAAAGGGATACGGACTTGGTGCTCAGGCAATGGCAAAAGGCAGTTTCCACGCGAATGACATGACGGTCGCATGGCCCACTGGAGAATTCGGTGGCATGGGATTAGAAGGTGCAGTCCGTCTTGGCTACCGGAAGGAACTTGAAGCAGTTGCCGACGAGGCAGAACGTGCCGAGCTTGAATCTGTTCTTATTGCGAAGGCCTATGAAAATGGCAGTGCTTTGAATATGGCTAGTCACGTAGAGATAGACGACGTCATTGACCCATCAGATACTCGAGCAAGAATTGTTGCCATCATTGGTGGCACCGTCTCGTGGCGCACACGCACCGGTAAAAAGCGACCAATGGTGGACACGTGGTAGCGCGGACAACGCGTTTCTAGCGTTGACGAAAATTAGAACGAAGCGAGACCTTGGGTGATCTGAGCCACCAAGTCGGCGTCGGTCACTGTGTTGGTTGCAGTATCGACTTTTTCATGAACGGCTGCCGCCGTTACTTGAGCAACAACGGTCCCGCCCAGAAGAGACAGCACTTCTGTTGTTGCCTGCGCAGCATGTACTCCTCCACCAGGACCAGGAGTTACTGCAATGACCATTGACTTCTTGCCAATGATTGGCCCCTTCATGAACGGACGCGACGCCCAGTCAATGAGATTCTTCGTTACTGCTGAATACGAGTGGTTGTACTCGGGTGTTGCAATGATGACTCCGTCTGCTTCGGCCACTGCCGCACGTAACGCAGCAACAATGTCGGGCACCGTATCTGCATCCAAGTCCTGGTTGTACAACGGCAATTCAGAAATATCGAAGTGCGCGATAGTGGTGTTCGCAGGAGCCAGCGATGGCAATGCCTGAATGAGACGTGTGTTGAAGGAATCTTTGCGAAGTGATCCGGAGAACGCGATAAGTGTTGTCATCACCGCTTGACGATACGGAGTCCATGACGCGTATCCCACATGGTCACTACGAGTTGCTCGTCTACCACTTCAACGAGATGCACGCTTTGTACGTCTACAGAGAAGAACTCGCCGTCGGCAGGGCTTTCTGGTCTCCATCGTGCCACCGTGGCCGCCGAGAGAGGCACTGCAACACCGCTCACTCTGCCATCACCGCCGTCAAGATTCTCTGAGAGCGGCGCACTGTGTAGCGACAAACGCGGGTCTCGGGAGAGGTCTGTGGCTTTCCGCGCATGGGGCATGCTGCCAAACCAGAGAACGCCGTCATTGAAGAAAACATTGATTCCGCTGAGACGAGGAGCACCAGCTGCATCAAGCGTTCCCAACACATGGTGGGGGTGGCCTTCGAAGCGACGTCGCACACGTTGCACAAGATCTGGCACAGCGAGTTCGATATCTGCCCAGTTCGCCATGGGGTTAAAGGATACGAGCCTCTACATGGAACAATGAGTGGGTGACCATCTCTCCCCTTTTTGACCCCGCCGCATGGCGTGAGGTGCCTGGCTTTTCATTCACCGACATCACCTATCACCGAGCCGTCGACCAAGGCACTGTACGCATTGCGTTCAACAGACCCGAAGTGCGAAACGCATTTCGTCCTCACACCGTTGATGAGTTGTACACCGCACTCGACCATGCTCGCATGACAACCGATGTTGGGTGTGTTCTTCTCACTGGCAATGGACCTTCACCGAAAGACGGTGGTTGGGCGTTCTGTAGTGGCGGCGACCAACGTATTCGCGGCAAAGACGGATACAAATACGCCGAAGGCGAAACCGAAGACACCGTCGACAGAGGACGTTCTGGTCGTCTTCACATTCTCGAGGTGCAGCGTCTTATTCGTTTCATGCCGAAAGTTGTGATCAGTGTTGTTCCAGGCTGGGCTGCAGGAGGTGGTCACAGCTTGCACGTGGTCTCCGACCTCACTCTGGCCAGCAAAGAACATGCACGTTTCAAACAAACCGATGCTGATGTTGCATCGTTTGACGGTGGATACGGGTCCGCGTACCTCGCAAAAATGGTCGGACAAAAATTCGCACGCGAGATTTTCTTCCTCGGACGCGAATACACAGCCGACGAAATGAAGGCAATGGGTGCGGTTAATGAATCTGTTCCGCATGCCGATCTTGAGAAGGTTGCTCTTCAGTGGGCAAAGGAGATCAACGGCAAGAGCCCCACGGCACAACGCATGTTGAAGTTCGCCTTCAACTTGGTTGATGATGGTCTTGTTGGGCAACAAGTGTTTGCTGGCGAGGCAACGCGTCTTGCCTATGGCACTGATGAAGCAGCAGAAGGTCGCGAATCATTCTTGGAAAAGCGTGATCCCGACTGGTCACCTTTCCCCTGGTACTACTAATTAATGATTCATTCCGTCACTAGTCCACTCGACGAACGGTTAGATCCGTTTCGTTGGAGAGACCGCCAACTGGCCAGCAAGTCGGATCGACTGGAAACCGTGGGTGCAGGACTTTTTGTGGCAGAGGGCGACTTAGTCGTAGAACGCGCACTACGTGCAGGGTGCACGCCGCAGGCACTTTTGTGTGACGATGACATGGCGAGAAGGTTTCACTCCCAATTGCCAGATGTAGATGTTTACTGCGGTAGCGAAGACCTACGCAGAGACGTCACTGGCCTCGGTGTTCCTCTTCGTGCAGTGGGCTTGTTTCAACGGCCACCACTACGAGAGGCCTCCGAACTTCTCCGTACAAGTTCACGAATAGTGGTAGCCGAATCGCTGGATAATCCCACCAATCTCGGAGCCATTATTCGTAGCGCTGCAGCCCTCGGCTGGGATGGTCTTTTGTTATCTGCGGGAAGCGCCGACCCATTAGCGCGACGCGCACTACGAGTTTCGATGGGAACCGGACTCACTCTTCCGTTTGCTCGGCTTCAGAGCGATACCGCACTCCATGAGCTACTCACGGCACACGACTATCGCAGCGTGGCACTCACGCCACGTGACACGGGACTCTCGTTGCATGACTACTCCATTGCGCCTAATGAAAAAGTGGCGGTACTTTTGGGCAGCGAGCGCGACGGACTAGATGCCGAGACCATCATTCACGCCACAGACATGGTGCGAATTCCTATGCATGCCGATGTTGATTCATTAAACGTTGGAGCTGCGGCAGCAATTGTTCTTTACGCGCTTGGGCCTCACGCCAACATTTACTGATTGCGTAAATGCTCGGCTGCGTTCACAACATACGAAGCCAACTGCTGAACCACAGAATCACGATCGGGTTCAGCAACGAGATGCAGTGTTTGTTCAATAGCCGAAGCCATATGAACAAGCCAACGGTCTCGGGCTTGCGCATCAATTGCAAAGCCACCGTGGCGCATGCGCAACATGGGGTGTCCACGCTGCTCCATGTACTCGTGTGGCCCGCCCCAGTACTGGGCGAGGAAGAGTGTGAGCCGATGACGAGCGTCTGCAGTATCGGCGCCATCGGGATACATGGCCATCAAGATGGCGTCGGTCTCCACGCCATCGTAAAAGGCGTCGACTAACGACACGAAGTATTCAGGCCCGCAGATTTCGTAGAGACTGCGGTCCCCGCTTGCATTGGTCATTAGTTAGCGAAACCCAGGATCTTCCCAATCCGGGAAGATGTCGGGAAGACCGTCGCTGACGCGATCGGGATACACAGCTGCACGCTTCTCTAAGAAACTCATCACGCCTTCTTTGGAATCTGCACTACGGCCGCGCTCCATAATTCCACGGGAATCTGCGCGATGAGCTTCCATTGGGTGTGACGCACCCAGCATTCGCCACAACATTCGCCGTGAGAGCGCAACAGAAACGGGTGCAGTGTTCTCTGCAATCTCACGGGCCAACTCGCGAGCAACCGTGAGAAGTTCATCGGCCGGATGCACGCTACGAACGAGTCCGCCTTCTAAGGCCTCTTGTGCCGAGAAGACACGCCCCGTGAACACCCATTCGGTTGCTTTCTGTATACCTACGATGCGTGGCAAGAAATATGACGAACATGCTTCAGGAACAATGCCGCGCTTTGCGAACACAAATCCAAATTTTGCGTTGTCACTTGCAAGACGAACGTCCATCGGCAGTGTCATAGTGACCCCCACACCCACAGCCGCACCATTAATGGCACCGATGACCGGTTTCAGACTTTCAAAAATGCGAAGAGAGACTAAGCCACCACCATCTCGTGGAACTCCCTGCTTCGTTTGCACATCGCTTCCACCCTTGGCAAAAGTTTCGCCACCTGACGACAAGTCGGCACCGGCGCAATAGGCGCGACCCGATCCGGTGAAGATGACCACTTTGACGTTGTCATCGGCATCGGTCATGTCGAGAGCAGAAATAATCTCGTGCATCATGCGTCCGGTGAACGCATTCATTTTGTCGGGACGATGCAAAGTGATGGTGGCGATTCCCTCGCTCACTTCGTACGCAATGTCTTGAAAATCCATTCCCCGACCCTAGCGATGCCGATGTCGGCTACGAGACTTTGAACTAGACGTCGAGGAATTTGCTGGACGCAACACCAGAGCCAACGCCACCGGCCACTGCGCCGATAATGAGAAGCACAATCATGACGCCATTGACGTAGGACCCTGGAACCACAAGCGAACTGACACCTGTTCCGGGCTTGAACCCGGCGACTCCCGATGCCCACGCACTGTTCAACGCCCACAGGCCACCACACGACACCACAGCACCCACAAGACCCTGGATGAGACCTTCAAGAATGAAAGGAACGCGAATGAACCAGTCGGTGGCGCCCACCAGTTTCATCACTTCAATTTCGCGACGTCGCGCAAAGATGGCAGTTCGAATGGTGTTCCAAATAAGAATGACCGCCACTGCCAGCAACACCAGCGACATACCGATGGTGACAGTACGCACGAACCCAGACAACGTGGAAATAACGTCGAACTCATCTTCTGCAAGTGAGACACCAGCGACGCCCGGCAGAGTTCGATATTGATCGGCCAAACTTCGCACTAGTTCAGGGTCTGTGGTTTTGGGAACCACCTTGAACTGCGATGGAATGGTCTCTACGGACAGCAAGCTCAACGTGGTGGGATCACCAGCAAAAACACGCTTTGCTTCTTCGTAGCTAGCGGTCTTGTCGAGATACTCAACTTTGTCAACATCAATGACGTTTGGCTGCGACTTCAAGTTCTGTTCAATCAGCGTGAGCGCATCGGGTGCCACGTCTGGGCGAACAAACACGATCATTCCCACATCGCCTCGCCATTGCACCAACAAGTTGTCGAAGGCGCGCTGGATGAGGAACGTGGTTCCCACTAGTAGTAGCGAAACTGCAGACGTGATGACCGCAGCCACTGACAGAGTGACGTTGCGGCGAAAACTTGCGATTGTTTCGCGGATGGCGTACGACAAACGTTGAATCATTCGTACACACCGCGTTCCTGATCTCGAACAATGACTCCACGATCTAACTGAATAACGCGTCGACGCATTGCATTCACCACGCGATGGTCGTGAGTTGCCATAACAACTGTGGTCCCCGTTCGATTAATGGCCTCAAGCAATTGCATGATTCCTTCGCCAGTTGCGGGGTCGAGGTTTCCGGTTGGCTCATCGGCCAACAAGATGAGCGGTCGATTCACAAAAGCCCGCGCAACAGAAACACGCTGCTGTTCACCACCAGATAACTGATGCGGGAAACGATCTTCCTTGCCTGACAGTCCCACCAACTCCAACACCTGTGGCACTTGATGCCCAATCACGTGCTTTGGCTTGCCAATGACTTCTAAGGCGAAGGCCACATTCTCGAACACGGTCTTGTTAGGAAGAAGTTTGTAGTCCTGAAAAACGTTGCCCATGGTGCGGCGCAGATATGGCACCTGGCTACTAGCCATCTCGTTGATGTTTCGCCCAGCAACCCAGACATTTCCGCGTTCGGGGCGTTCCTGGCGGTTTATCAGACGCAACAGAGTGCTTTTCCCAGATCCGGAAGGGCCCACGAGGAACACAAAGTCGCCCTTCGCAATATCGAAGGAAGCATCGCGTACGGCCGGTATTTCAGAGCCGTACATCTTGGAGACATTCTCAAGACGAATCATGAAGTACCACAACCTAGCAATGGGGCCAACTCACCTGCGGGCAGGCGCGAAACCCTTACTGGGCTTGCTCTGATTCCCGTCTCCACCGCAAGAAACCTTCCATGAATTGGTCAAGATCGCCATCGAGAACGCTGGCCACATTTCCTGATTCCACGTCAGTGCGATGGTCTTTCACCATTTGGTAGGGCTGCAACACATACGAACGGATTTGACTACCCCAGCCCACCATGGCTGTCTTACCGGCAATACGGTCTTTCTCGGCTTCGTGCTCTTCTTCAATCTTTGCGGCAATCATGGCCTTCAAACGCGTCATTGCCTTTTCACGGTTTTGTAGCTGGCTACGTTCTTCTTGACTACTTGCCACAGCACCCGTGGGTTCATGAATGAGACGCACTGCAGATGATGTTTTGTTTACATGCTGTCCACCGGCACCGGATGCGCGGAACACTTCCATGCGAATTTCCGACTCGTTCACTTCAATGTCGGGTGCGTCCATTACTGGCCACACTTGAACTGTTGCAAAACTGGTTTGACGACGACCTTGGTTATCGAACGGACTAATACGCACTAAGCGATGCGTGCCACGCTCCGATGTCATGAGCCCATAGGCATAACGGCCCTTAATAGTGAACTCTGCCGACAGAATTCCTGCTTCGGTTCCGGGGCTGACATCGTCGACTTCAACCGTAAAGCCACGGCGTTCAGCCCATCGGGAGAACATCCGCAACAACAGTTCAGCCCAATCTTGCGCATCGACTCCACCGTCTTTTGCATTGATTTGCATAATGGCATCGACTTCGTCGTGCTTCCCTGTAAACAAACTGCGCATTTCAAGAACATTGAGACCTGCCGCCACTTGTCCTAGACCGGACTCAATTTCAGCCTCTTGAGATGCATCATCGACTTCACGCGCAAGTTCGTGAAGAACTTCGAGGTCTTCTACTTGCGACGCCAAAGACACGTATTCGTCTACGTCGCCCTTCACATTCGCATATTCCGTATTTATTCGTTTTGCAGCTTCTTGGTCGTCCCACAAGTCGGGACGCGAAATCTCAATCTCGAGCTCTCCGAGTCGCGCACGTGACTGGTCAATCTTGAGATAACCCTTGGCTTCCTCAAGACGCTTATTGAGTTCGCGAATGTCTGAAGTGAAATCACGCATGATGAACGATGTGTTGATTGCAGGCGGTCACGACACAGAGCCGTGACAGACCTTGTACTTGCGACCCGAACCACAAGGGCACGGCGCGTTACGTGGGGTATTCGACCAATCGTTGGCATCCTTCACGACGGGCTTCTGAGTGACCTCTTCTGTCGGACGCAACAGTTCAGGGTCAACGTCTCCGCCAGCTAAAGCAGCAGCAGTAAAGCCATCATCGTTCACGTCGTCGCTACTTGTTTCGACAAGGTTCTGAACTTTCACCGCTGGTTGTTCTTCGCTGACTACTTGCACATGCATGACATAACGAACGAAGTCTTGAGCAATTCCGACCATCATTTGGCCAAACATCTCGTAACCCTCTCGTTGCCATTCAGTCAGCGGATCTTTCTGACCCATAGCGCGCAGGTTGATTCCCTCCTGCAGGTAATCCATCTCTTCAAGATGTTCGCGCCAACGTTGGTCAATGATGCTCAGCATGACTTGGCGCTCAATTTGACGCATCACGTCTGCACCAAGTTCTAATTCGCGGCGTTGGTAATGCGCGTTGGCATCGGCCATAACGAGGTCGTACACAGCATCGGTGTCTGCGCACTGCTCAATGTGGCCTTCAGTGACATTTGCTGGCCAATAGGTGCGCAGCTCCCCTGCCAAACCTTCAATGTCCCATTCGTCACTGGCTTCCGACACGCAATGGGTGGAAATAAGCGAGTCAACTGCTTCGGCTAAGTATTCCATTGCGGCCGACTTCAGATCGGCACCAGACAAAATTTGATCACGGCGCATGTAGATGACCTTGCGCTGCTCGTTCATTACTTCGTCGTACTTCAGAACGTTCTTACGAATTTCTCCGTTGCGCTGTTCCACGGTTGTTTGAGCACGCTCGATAGCTTTTGTCACCATCTTTGCTTCAATTGCTTCGTCTTCAGGAAGCGCACGACCCATCACCCAACTGAGTGCACCTGTTGCAAAGAGGCGCATGAGTTCGTCGTCGAGAGACAAATAGAAACGACTTGCGCCGGGATCACCCTGTCGACCCGAACGACCACGCAACTGATTATCAATTCGTCGGCTGTCGTGACGTTCGGTACCGAGCACGTAGAGACCACCGAGTGAACGTATGACGTCCCCTTCTTCGGCGCACTGCCTCTTGAACTCGGGAAGTAGTTCCTCGTAACGGGCCAAGGCTTCACGACGCGCTTCTTGGAAGTCGGGGTGCAACTGATCAATTGGAGCAGGCAATGCAAAATCGTCGACAAGCAGACCGGGGTCGACGCCTTCGGCCAACACTTGTTGACGAGCAAGAAGTTCGGGGTTGCCACCCAAGAGAATGTCGACTCCACGACCAGCCATGTTGGTAGCAACCGTGACAGCACCTTTTCGCCCCGCTTGCGCGACGATTTGAGCCTCGCGAGTATGTTGCTTCGCGTTCAACACTTCGTGGCGTACGCCGCGCTTTGTGAGCTCACGCGACAAGTACTCGCTCTTTTCAACACTGATTGTTCCCACAAGAATGGGCTGCCCTGCGGCATGACGGTGAACAATGTCGTCAATAACGGCTTGGTACTTAGCGACTTCAGACTTGTAAATAAGGTCTGCGTGATCTTCACGAATGTTCGCACGATTCGTGGGAATAGGCACGACCTGCAGTTCGTACGTATTCACAAGTTCTGCGGCTTCGGTTTGCGCCGTACCGGTCATACCCGCCAACTTGTCGTACATACGGAAGTAGTTCTGCAATGTGATGGTGGCGAGAGTTTGGTTCTCTTCGTTAATACGAACGCCCTCTTTGGCTTCCACCGCTTGGTGAATACCTTCGCTCCAGCGTCGACCTTCAAGAACACGACCCGTGAATTCGTCAACAATTTTTACTTCGCCCGCATCGACGATGTAGTCCTTGTCGCGGCGGTACAACTCTTTGGCCTTCAGAGCAACCGAGAGTTGGTGCACCAGGTTTTGCTGGATGGCGTCGTACAAGTTGTCGAGGCCTAGTTCTTGTTCAACTTTCTCAACACCAGTTTCCGTAGGGAAAACAATTCGCTTCGATTCGTCTACTTCGTAATCAACATCGCGCGCGAGGGTGCGCACAATTGATGCGAACTTGTAATACATGGACGCGGCGTCGGCAAGACGGCCCGAAATAATGAGCGGCGTTCGAGCCTCGTCAATGAGAATGCTGTCAACCTCGTCGACGATTGCAAAATTGTGACCACGTTGCACTTTCTCGGTAAGTGATCCGGCCATATTGTCGCGCAGATAATCGAAGCCAAACTCGTTGTTGGTTCCGTAGGTAATGTCGCACGCATAGTCTTCGCGCTTTTGTTCGGCTGACTCGCGGAACCCAGGGATAACAAGGCCCACACTGAGGCCAAGCCACTGGTGAATTCGCCCCATCCATTCGGCATGGAATCGCGCAAGATAATCGTTCACCGTGATGACGTGAACGCCTTTGCCAGAGAGACCATTGAGATAGGCCGGCAAAGTAGACACCAAAGTCTTTCCTTCACCAGTTTTCATTTCTGCCACCCAGCCAAAGTGCAGCGCGGCACCACCCATGAGCTGAACATCGAAGTGATACTGACCAATAACGCGCTTGGCCGCTTCGCGAACGACCGCGAATGCTTCCACCAAGATGTCGTCCAACGTCTCGCCCTGTTCTAAGCGCTGGCGGAACTCCGGTGTCTTTGCCTTCAGTTGATCGTCGGTTAATGCCGCCATGGCGGGGCCAAGGGCATTGATATCGGGGACCAGGCCTTGCAGGGCCTTCACCCGCTTGCCATCGCCAGCCCGGAGGACGCGATCGAGAACTTTCATGCGAAGGTGAAGCCTACCTGTGCAAGCCCAGCCGACCAGTTCGTGCCAGACGCGAGAACTTGGCAAGAATCAACCACATGGGCCAACAGCAAGCAGATGCAGTCATTTTCGACCTCGGCGGGGTCATTATGAAAAATGGAGGCCCTCGGGACTTCACCCGCCGTTACCCCGAC
>B570J29032_109959498_pt1 | contig 28208 bp, 24 predicted proteins | sample LakMenEpi16Nov12_FD_29032 | JGI IMG/M metagenome (IMG submission 29032) | reverse complement strand
TTTGTACTATTATTATAAACCTCTTTAAACACACGAATCATGAAAAAAATACTATTTCCAACCGATTTTTCAGAAACTGCAAATCATGCATTTGTATATGCGTTGCAATTGGCCAAGAGAACCAATGCTGAAATTACAGTACTTCATGTCTATGAGTTACCTATCTTAGATTATTCTGGTATGCACGTTAGTCTTCATGAAGTTTTTGAATCATTAGAAATGAGCGAGTTTGACAAATTTAAGGGCTATATACCAGCCTTAAGAAAAATAGCAGAGGAAAATAAACTGCAAGATGTACCTATGAACCATCTGCTTAGACAAGGCGATTTTGTATGGACAGTAAAAGATGTCGTTGAGGAAGAAGGCATAGACTATATCATTTTGGGAACCAAAGGCGCAAAGGGTTTGAAAAAAACTTTTATTGGAAGCAATGCATCATCATTATTAAATGAAACAAATAAAGATGTACTCATTATCCCAGAAGGATTTACTTACAGCGGATTTAATAAAATTCTATTTCCAACTAAATTTAAACCCGAAGATAAAAAAACGCTTAAGCACTTTATAGACTTAACGAAGGCTGACAAACCAACAATAGATTGTCTGTATATTAAAAATTCATATAGTCAAACGTCTTTAAATACGATTGAGGAATGGAAAAATGAATTTAAGGATTATCCTATAACTTACTACATAGAAGAAAAAAGCGATGTTAAAGATTGTATCAAATCTTATATCGAAAAAAATGATTATGATGCCATAGCCATGTTGACCTACAAACGAAGTTTTTTTGAAGAACTATTCAAAACCAGTATCACCAAAGAATTATCTTATGACATCAATATACCTTTGTACATTGTTCATGAATAAAAAATATCATTTGTTGTTTTCATGGACTTGAAACCTGAAACTTTTAAATGCAGACGATAAATGTCTGCATCGATTAAGACGACGAATGTCTTAACAGGAACAAGCAAAGCTTCGTCTCGACTTGAAACTTTTAAACCTCTAATTTCTAACCCTTGCAACAAATACAAAGCGGTATAAAAAAATGTTTGACTTCAATCCCATTGATGTTCCTTGGCCCCATTCTTATTCACAATGCTTGGATGAATAAACATACATGGCTTCATTATATTGTTTTAGGTATTGGTATCCTCGTTTGCGTGCTAGCCATGTTTTTAATGTGGCAAGGCATAATGAAAATTATGAAAAATTTATAAATTTTATTACTTTTTTGATTTATTATCAAAAAAATGATATTTTTACATTTTAATACAAGTTATGTCAACAGCTAAAAAAGAATATAAACGCATCACAACCAAGTCATTAATTGACATGAAATCAAATGGTGAAAAAATTTCGATGCTCACCAGTTATGATTATACGATGGCTAAAATTGTTGATTCTGGCGGTATTGATGTTATTTTAGTTGGCGATTCAGCAAGCAATGTGATGGCTGGTCATGAAACTACCTTACCTATAACTTTAGATCAAATGATTTATCACGCCAGTAGCGTTGTTAGAGCATGTGAACGGGCCTTAGTTGTTGTAGATTTACCTTTTGGTACTTATCAATCAGACCCGAAAGAGGCATTAAGATCTGCTATTCGCATCATGAAAGAAAGTGGTGCACATGCTGTAAAACTTGAAGGAGGTGGTGAAATAAAAGAAAGTATCAAGCGAATAATAAATGCAGGTATACCTGTTATGGGGCATTTGGGGCTTACACCACAATCAATCTATAAGTTTGGTACCTATACTGTAAGAGCAAAAGAAGAAACCGAAGCGCAACAACTAAAAGATGATGCTTTGATGCTTGAAAAAGTAGGTTGTTTTGGTATAGTTGTAGAAAAAATTCCAGCACTTTTAGCCAAAGAAGTTGCGCAATCTGTCAAAGTACCCGTTATTGGCATAGGTGCCGGTCATGAGGTAGACGGACAGGTATTGGTTCTACATGATATGTTGGGTATGACACATGAGTTTAATCCAAGATTTTTAAGACGCTATCTTAACTTATACGATGACATGAAAAATGCAGTCTCACAATATGTTAATGATGTGAAATCCCTAAATTTTCCTAATGATAACGAACAATATTAGATATGATTAAAGAAAATTACTTAAATATTTTAATCACAACCGCACTAGTTTCATACGTCTATAGTATTTTTACTGATAATACTATAAATGCATTGTTTATAGGTTTTGCATATGGTATTTGTTTTGGTTTTTTCATATTTCTCTTAAAAAAATTGTTTAATCTTTACTTAAAAAAGTAAAACTTATTTTTTTGTGAATAAAATTTTAAGCCAATCAACCAATCTGCAGATTCTGTATGAAGACAATCATCTGATTGTGGTCAATAAAAGGGTTGGTGATTTAACACAAGGTGATCAAACAGGTGATTTACCTTTGCCTGAGCATATTAAATCTTATCTAAAAGTAAAATACCATAAACCAGGACAAGTTTTTTTAGGTGTGGTTCATCGCTTGGACAGGCCAACTTCAGGTGTTGTTGTCTTTGCGAAAACTTCAAAAGCATTAGCCCGATTAAACGAAAGCTTTAAAAGTAGAGAAACGGAAAAAACCTATTGGGCTATTGTAAAAAAAGCGGCTATTCCTAAAACTGATACCCTAACCCATTATTTAATCAGGCACCCCAAAAACAACACGTCGGTTGCGCATGAAAATGTAGTACCAAACGCAAAAGAGGCTAAATTATCTTACAAGGTAATCCATACGTTTGAAAATTATTTAGGATTAGAAATCAATTTATTTACGGGTCGACATCATCAAATTCGCTGCCAACTCAAAGCCATAAATTGTTCAATAAAAGGCGACTTAAAATATGGCTATCCCCGCTCAAACCCAGATGGTGGCATTGATTTGCACGCGAGAAAACTTAAAATAACCCACCCGGTTTCTAGCGAAATACTAACTTTCATAGCGCCTGTACCAGATGATGCCCTTTGGCGAATGATGGAAAATTGATTTTTTTGTATAATCCTTAGCTGATGATTTAGTTTGTTAAAGGACATTTAATTGCTTGCCATAAAATTTTTCGAGAAGATAAAAAGGCTTATATTTGCGCACCTAAATTTAAAACTAACGCCCCATGACCCTTGGTATTTTAAAAGAAAGAAAAAATCCACCTGATAGACGCGTAGTCTTTGGTCCAGAAGAATTAATAAAACTACAACATGATTTTCCTGAGTTAAAAATATTGGTTGAATCGTCTGATATTCGTGTTTTTAGAGATGAAGAATACCAACAATTGGGATTTGAAGTTGTTAATGATATATCCGCTGCCGACGTATTATTGGGTGTAAAAGAAGTGCCTGTTGAGGATCTCCTACCAAATAAATCATACTTTTTTTTCTCACATACTATTAAAAAACAACCACATAACCAAAAGCTTTTAAAGACTATCTTGAAAAAAAATATTACGCTTTATGATCACGAAACTTTAGTTAATGAAAATAATGTCAGACTAGTAGGTTTTGGGAAATATGCTGGTATAGTTGGGGTTTACAACGCTATAAAAGCATTTGGACAAACCTTTGAGCTATTTGATTTGCCTAAGGCGGAAACTCTAAAATCACAGGTCGACTTAATTTCAAGGTTAAAAAAAATAGATCTCCCAGCCATAAAAATAGTTTTAACTGGTTTTGGAAAAGTTGGTATGGGTGCAAAAGAAATGTTAGATGGTATGAAATTAAAACAAGTATCTGTTGATGATTTTTTACTAAAAACTTTTGATCATGCGGTTTATGCACAAATAGATGTCTTAGATTATAACAAAAGAAAAGATGGTGAAAAACGAGAAAAAAATGATTTCTTTAATCATGCTGAAGAATATGTTAGTGATTTTGAAAAATTTACGAAAGTAGCTGATTTGTTTATAGCTGGTCATTTTTATGATAATAAAGCACCGAAGATATTAACCCAAGAGATGCTGGCAAGTGTGACTAATAAAATAAAAGTTGTCGCTGATATTTCATGTGACATACCTGGGCCAATTGCCTGCACCATTCGTTCCTCTACAATTGCAGATCCAATTTATGGCTATCATCCTAAATCTGGTCAAGAAATACCTTATACACATCCTGAAGCCATAGTGGTTATGGCTATTGATAATTTACCTTGCGAATTACCCCGTGATGCCAGTGAAGGATTTGGTACAACTTTTAGAGAACGCATCATTCCTTCTTTTTTCAATAATGACCAAGATAATATTCTTAATCGTGCGCGAATGACTGAGAATGGTAAACTAACCAAACGATTTGAATACTTATCTGATTATGTCAACGGTAAATAAAAACCAACTGTTTTTAAAGAATAATTTGGGCGTTACCTCTCGTCTAATGCCGAGACACGGCAAGGGTCGGGTCGTCCCCTATATCTTTTTTGTCTCGTTATGCCTGTTGGCAATAACGAGACAAAAAAGGATGCCGCTACCACCCCTAACGCAAATCACACTAAAAAAGAAACTTTTAGTTTACGAGGCAATCGCTATAAGTAATTGACTATCAGCTAAAGGTCTTGGAGGTCTGAATATAATTAGCCTGAGATGGCTTACTAATTAGTACAAAGCAGCAATCATTGATATTTCAATGTTTACATTTTTTGGCAAAACAGACACTTGCACAGTTTCTCTCGCCGGTGCTGTTGCTTCATTGAAATACTTGCCATAAACCGCATTAATCTTAGCAAAATTATTCATATCACTAATAAAAATAGTAGATTTGATTACATTTTCAAAAGTCATTCCAGCTGCTGCTAATATGGCTTGCAAACTTTGCATGACGCGGTCGGTTTCAGATGCAATATCAGTTGTTTCTAATTCACCAGTTTCCGGATTAATGGCAATTTGCCCAGAGGTATAGAGCATATTTCCAATCATCACGGCTTGGTTATATGGGCCAATCGGCGCTGGTGCGTGCGGGGTTTGGATGATTTTTTTCATAAAAAAAATTAAAGTTTAAATTGTTTAAGGTATAAAGTTTAAGGCGTTTAAGGTTAAAACGTTTCAAGTCGAGACGAAGCTTTGCTTGTTCCTGTTAAGACATTCGTCGTCTTAATCGATGCAGAAATTTATCGTCTGCATTTAAAAGGGATTCAATATTGGAAAAAATCAATAATCCTTTTTTTCTATTCTTTTACTAAAAATAAACGAAAACTACTAGTTAAAAAATTTAATTTGTACTAGTATAGTTGAAAATTAAAAATCAATAGTCAAAAGTACCAAATTCAGACTTAATAGTCAACTTTTTAGTATCTGAAGCCTCTACTCTTCCTACCCTTTGAGCTTCCACACCAAATGACTTTGAAATGTCAATAATAGCTTGCGCAAAACGCTCATCAACATATATTTCCATGCGATGACCGCAATTAAAGACTTGGTACATTTCTCGCCAATCTGTATTTGATTGCTTTTGAATCAAGTCAAAAAGAGGTGGCACAGGAAATAAATTATCTTTAACAATATGCACATTTTCAACAAAATGAAGCACTTTAGTTTGTGCACCGCCACTGCAATGCACCATACCTTTAATGTTTTGATGACCAACTTCTGTTAATATTTTTTTGATAATAGGTGCATAAGTTCTGGTTGGCGACAAAACCAATTGTCCTGCATCTACAGGCGAACCTTCTACCTTATCTGTTAGCTTCATTTCGCCTGAATAAACCAGATCTTCAGGCACGAGATGGTCAAAACTTTCAGGATATTTTTTGGCATAATATTTCGCAAAAACATCATGACGTGCAGAAGTTAAACCATTACTGCCCATGCCACCGTTATATAATTTTTCATAAGTGGCTTGACCATAAGAAGCTAAACCGATGATGACTTGACCAGCTGCAATATTTTTGTTATCGATAACTTCAGAACGTTTCATTCTGGCTATAACCGTACTATCAACGATAATCGTTTTTACCAAATCACCAACATCAGCAGTTTCGCCTCCTGTGCTATAAATATTTACGCCAAAACTTTTTAACTCTTCAATTAATTCTTCAGTACCAGTAATAATCGCTGATATCACTTCACCTGGAATCAAATTTTTATTTCGTCCTATCGTTGATGACAACATCATATGATCGGCAGCGCCTACACATAATAAATCATCTACATTCATAATTAACGCATCTTGCGCAATGCCTTTCCAGACTGATAAATCGCCTGTTTCTTTCCAATATAAATAAGCCAATGATGATTTGGTACCAGCGCCATCAGCGTGCATAATTAAGCAATAAGCCTCATCGTTGGTCAAATAATCTGGTACTATCTTACAAAAAGCTTGAGGAAAAAGTCCTTTGTCTACTTTTTTAATCGCATGGTGTACGTCTTCTTTTGCAGCTGAAACACCTCTTTGGGCGTAACGTTGACTAGCATTTTGGTTCATATCTTTTGTATAGGAAAATTGAATGAGGCAAAGATAAGTTTAAATAAAATAATTTTACTTTTTGATAGAAATATATCTTATCAAAAAAAGTAAAACCGTAATAAACTGCAATAACAGTCCGATTAATAGCAAATTATTACCATTTATCCATAAATATTCAAAATGATTAATCTTGAAAAATGCCCCAATAATGATAATTATTGAACCAAATAAAATTAAGAAGATGATTGTTTTGGTATAAGAATTCATGATATAAAATTAGTTGGCAACTTCACTAATAAATTTTATGCGCATCAAGCGGAGTTCCTCAATATCATATTCCCCTTCAAATTCCTTTAATGCTGGTTCAATTTTATCAGTTTCAGATTCCATAAAATAGTCAAAAATTTCTTCTTGTTGGTCTTCATCCAAAATTTCATCAATCCAATACTTGATATTGAGTTTGGTGCCAGAATAAATAATTTGTTCCATTTCTTTAAGCAGGTCATCCATACTCATACCTTTAGCAGAGGCAATATCTTTTAAAGATAATTTACGGTCAACATTTTGAATGATGTATAATTTATTTGATGAGTTAACACCTGTCGATTTAATCACTATATCATCTGGTCTGGTGATATCGTGCTCTTCAACATACTGATTAATCAGTTCTACAAATGGTTTACCATATTTTTTAGCTTTACTCTCACCTACCCCATGAATATTGCCCATTTCTCCTATAGTAATCGGATATTTTAAGGTCATATCCTCTAGCGATGGATCCTGAAAAATAACAAAAGGTGGCACCCCTAATTTTTTGGCTTCTTTTTTTCTTAAGTCTCTTAATAAGCCCATCAAAACATCATCGGCGGTATTCGAAGCTTTAGCATTGGTAATCATCGTACCCGCATCAACAAAATTATCATCATAGACATGATCTTCTGTCATCATGAAAGATTCGGGTTTTTTAATAAAATCCAAACCAATTGGGGTAATTTTTAAAACCCCATAGGTCTCTATATCTTTTTTCAAATAACCAGCTACAAATATTTGTCGAATTAAAGCCATCCAATAGCCCTCAGATTTATCCTGACCGATGCCAAAAATAGGCAAACGATCTACATTGTGCGCTTTAATCATGGCATTAATTTTACCCACAAGTGTAAAAACGACTTCTTTTGATTTGTAAATATCATTAGTATCCTTAACCACTGTAAGTATTTTTACAACATCATCCTTGGCTTCGATTTTTACTTTTGGATTGCGCATATTGTCATCCATCATACCGCCATCACCAGTTTCATTATCAAATTCTTCTCCAAAATAATGGAGTAAAAATTTTCTTCTAGACATGGAAGTTTCGGCAAAAGCAACAACCTCCTGCAAAAGGGCATAACCAATTTCTTGCTCAGCTATTGGTTTACCAACCATAAACTTCTCTAATTTTTCAATATCTTTGTAGGAATAGTAGGCTAAACAATGACCTTCACCACCATCTCTGCCCGCTCGACCCGTTTCTTGGTAATAACTCTCTAATGATTTTGGTATATCGTGATGTATCACAAAACGCACATCTGGTTTATCGATGCCCATTCCAAAGGCAATGGTAGCTACTACAACTTCTACCTCTTCCATCAAAAACATATCTTGATGCTTTCCCCTGAGCTTTCCTTCTAAACCAGCATGGTATGGCACAGCTGAAATACCATTAACTTGCAGCAATTGCGCAATCTCTTCAACTTTTTTTCTGCTCAAACAATAAATAATACCCGATTTACCTTTATATTGTTTAACAAACCTAATGATATCTGTCTCTATATTCTTGGTTTTATTTCTTACTTCATAAAATAAATTAGGTCTATTAAAAGACGCCTTAAAAGTATTGGCGTCAGGTATTTCTAAATTTTTCAAAATATCTTCTTGCACTTTTGGTGTAGCAGTCGCTGTTAAGCCAATAATTGGCACGTCGCCTAGCTTTCTAATGATATTTCTTAAGTTGCGATACTCCGGTCTAAAATCATGACCCCATTCAGATATACAGTGCGCCTCATCAATGGCCACAAACGAAATTTTATTATTATTAAAAAAATCTAAATATTCTTCTTTGGCTAACGATTCAGGCGCAACATAAACCAGTTTACAAATACCGTTGGCAATATCTTCTCGTACCTGATTAATCTCGCCTCTATTCAACGAAGAATTCAAAACATGAGCAGTCCCTTCGTTTTCAGAAATACCACGAATAGCATCTACCTGATTTTTCATAAGTGCGATCAAAGGAGAAACAACGATTGCTGTTCCTTCTTTTATCAATGCAGGCAATTGGTAACATAAAGATTTCCCCCCCCCTGTCGGCATAATAACAAAAGTGTTTTTGTCATAGACGATGCTATTGATTACCTCCTCTTGTAACCCTTTGAATTTGTTAAATCCAAAATATTTTTTTAATTCTTTATAAATATCTATGTTTTGGTTACTCATTTTATAAGTTTAAATTTAGTGTAAAATTCGAAAACGAATATATGACAAATTTTTCTATTAAAAAAATTTTTTTTTAGTTTTATTTCTACATGAAATCATTCAAAAAAAGTGATTGGCATGAGATGTGAAACAAATACTAAATATTGCGACTCATCAATCAAATTTTTATTATTTTTACACCCAATATTTTAAACAATGAATTTTATAAAAACGCTTTTAGTTATCATTCTTTTTTATTATGCTTTCAAATTGCTTTTTCGCTTACTTGCGCCAATTTTAATGCAAAAAGCTGCAGCGCATATGACAAAAAAGTTTGAAGATAAAATTAAACAACAGCAAAATCAAGCACCATTCCAAAATAGAAAAGAAGCACCAAAAGAAAAGAAGAAATTGGGAGAATATATTGATTTTGAAGAAGTCAAATAAAAACTAAATGATGGAAAAACTAAAAAACTATTATCCTCATGCACTAGCCTTGATAGGTTTTGTACTCATTACACTCATTTATTTTTATCCGGTTTTGCAAGGTAAATCCCTTTTTCAATCAGACATTGTTCAATATATGGGCATGAGTAAAGAGCTACGCGATTTTAGAACCTCAGAAAACGCGGAAACCTACTGGACAAATAGTGCTTTTGGTGGCATGCCAACTTATCAAACGGGTGCGCTTTATCCCAATAACTATATCAAAAAACTTGATTTAACTATACGTTTTTTGCCTCGTCCAGCAGACTATGTCTTTCTCTATTTAGTCAGTTTTTATATTTTACTTATATCATTTAAAATTAAACCACTGCATGCCTTTTTTGGTGCTTTAGCGTTTGGGTTTTCAACCTATTTGATTATTATTTTAGGTGCTGGACATAATGCGAAAGCGCATGCGATCGCTTATATGCCTTTGGTTTTGGCGGGTATAAAATTTGTTTTAAACAAACGCTATATTTTAGGGGGACTACTAACAACGATTGCCGCTGCTTTAGAAATTCAAGCGAATCACTTTCAGATGACCTACTATTTGCTTTTTTTGATTGTGATTGTCGTTTTATATTACTTTATAAGAATTATCAAAGAAAAAGATTTCAAACATTTAGCGATAACAAAAAGTATCTTTATTGGGGCGGCGCTTTTAGCTGTTGGTTTGAATGCCACGAACCTTCTAGCCACCAAACAATATGCAGATTTTAGCACCCGCGGAAAAAATGAACTGACCGTAGACCCAGATGGCAAGCCTTTAAAAAATAAGGTTGGCATGAGTTATGACTATATTACGGAATATAGTTATGGAAAAGCAGAAAGTCTAAACCTCATTGCCCCACGATTAATGGGTGGTGGAACAGGTGAAAAACTCGATGCAAAAAGTGAAGTCGTAAAAACCTTAATAGGGTTTGGTGCTGAAGAAAATATAGCTATAGAATTTGCGTCTGGTTTACCTGTCTATTGGGGCGATCAACCTAGTGTGGCGGCACCAGCCTATATTGGTGCAGTTGTTTTTTTCTTGTTTATTTTAGCGTTTTTTGCTGATTATAGAAAATATAAATATGCTTTTTTGGCTGCAGCCCTTTTATCGTTGTTTTTATCATGGGGTAAAAACTTCCCTGCTATAACCAACTTTTTTATCGACTATTTTCCGCTTTATAATAAATTCAGAGCCGTATCTTCTATTCAGGTCATATTGGAATTATGTTTGCCACTGATAGCAACTGTAGGTTTTTATTATTTCATGAAAGCAGAAAAGCTCAAACAATTGCAAGCACTAAAATGGAGCAGTATTATTGTAATAAGTGTGTTTGTTATACTGTTTTTAGCAAAAGGACTTTTCAATTTTGAAGGTGGCTATGATCAAATGGTTTATGAAAATTTAAGTAAAGGTTATGGCATGGAAATGGCTGATCAAGTCATCAAAGCTTTAAAAACTGATCGACAAGCCCTTTATACGGCAGATATTTTGCGTTCGCTTTTCTTTGTTACTGCAGCAATTTTAGCCTTATTTGTTTATCATAAAGAAAAACTTAACTATAATATGACTGCGGTTATCGTTGGCCTTCTGATGTTTTTTGATTTAGTAATGGTTAATATAAACTATGTGAATAAAGACAATTTTGTTTCTGCCTATGAGATGGAAGAACCTTTTCAAAAAAGAGAAGTAGATGAATTGATTTTAAGAGATAAAGGCCATTATCGTGTCTACGATTTTTCAGAAGGATTTAATGGGGCAAGGAATTCCTTTTTTCACAAAAGTTTAGGCGGCTATAGTGCGGTCAAACCTCAACGGATGCAACAGATTTATGATTATCATTTAGAAAAACAAAACACTGAAGTCTTCAACATGTTTAATGTGAAGTATATCATTTATCCTAAAAATGACACTTTAAAAGTTCAAGGTAACACTGAAGCTAATGGTCATGGCTGGTTTGTTGACAACATCAAAAAGGTTAAAAATGCCGATCAAGAAATCAATAGCCTTACAAATTTAGATTCTAAAAAAACGGCTGTTATTCAAGAAAAGTTTGCTGCTAAACTTTCACAAACCTATAATAAAGATAGCTTAGCGCAGATTAAATTGACGAGCTATAAGCCTAACTTCATGGTTTATGAATCAACTAACAGGCAAAAAGGTTTAGCCGTTTTTTCTGAAATTTATTATCCTGACGGTTGGATTGCCAAAATCGATAATCAAACGGTTGATATTTTAAATGTCAATTACGTTTTGAGGGCCATTGAAGTACCAGCAGGACAACATAAAATTACGTTTGAATTTAAACCAGAGGTCGTCGCAAAAGGCAGCATGATTGCAGGTCTATCTTCAATCGTGGTTTTACTTTTGATTGTCGGTGGTCTTTTTATAGGTTTCAAGAATTATAATGAAAATAACTAGGAGCTTATTCCAGTGCAGACGATAAATGTCTGCATAGAGGCATTTTTCGCCTCTACAGTCCGTTTTTGCGGGTTAGTAATACCGACATTTATCGTCGGTGCTATCATTACCATCTGGGCTAGGGAGCAAAATTAGAAAATATGCAGAAAAAAAAACTTTTAATCATTGCCTACTATTGGCCACCAGCTGGTGGACCAGGCGTGCAACGGTGGTTAAAGTTTGTCAAATATTTGCCTGCATTTGGTGTACATCCTATTGTTTATGTCCCAAAAAATGCCGCTTATCCCCTACTTGATGAGACACTACTGGAGGACTTGAAAGGCATTGATTATACCTTATTGCAAACACCTATCAATGAGCCCAATCAATGGTTGGCTAAACTTTTTAAAAAACAATCCAAAACCATGAGCTCCGGGGTGATTAAACCACAAAGCAAACAAAGTCTTTTTGAAAAATTTTTACTGTGGGCAAGAGGTAATCTATTTATACCTGACAGCAGAATAACCTGGGTTAAACCTTCTGTTCGATTCTTAGAAAACTTTTTATCCGAAAACCAAGTTGATGCTATGGTTACCACAGGTCCGCCGCACAGTATACATCTCATTGGTTTAGCCTTAAAACAATCAACACAATTACCTTGGTTGGCTGATTTCAGAGATCCTTGGACAGAGATCAATTATCACGACCAATTGTATTTGTCAAAATTTGCTCAGAAACGCCACCAAACCTTAGAATCAAATGTTTTGCAACTTGTTGACACATTGGTAACCACTTCTGAAGCGACTAAAAAATTACTAGCTAAAAAAACTAAAAAGCCCATTTTTACGATTACAAACGGCTATGATGAGATCAATCAAGTGACTTATAAAAAAGATCAAATTTTTAGCTTATCACATATAGGTAGCTTGCTTTCAAACCGAAATCCCGAAGTTTTATGGGAAGTATTAGCAGAGATTATTAAAGAAAATGATGCTTTTAAAAATGCCTTTCAATTAAATCTCATTGGAAAAGTTAGTCAGGAAATTTTAGAAACACTAAATAAATTTGAAGTAGACAGCTTTTGCCATGTGACGGCCTACGTTTCGCATCAAGAAGCCATAAAACTTCAAAAACAAGCACAGGTCCTACTGTTTATTGAAGAAAATTCATTGGCAGGTAGCTATATCATTGGTGGCAAATTATTTGAATACCTCGTTGCAGATACACCAATCATTGCTATTGGTCCGGCGCATTCAGATGTGCAGCAGATTTTAAAAGAAACCAATACTGGCGCTTATTTTTATTATAATGAGAAAGAACGTTTAAAAGCGCATGTGCTAGATTTGTTTACACTTTTTGAAAATAATCAGCTTAAACAGCAGCCTATTGGTTTGCAAAAATATCATCGAAAAGCGCTCACACAACAACTTGTAAACAGTATTCCATGGGTATAGTCGTCAAACAATCTTCCTATAACTTAGTCTTCACATTGATAGGTTTTGTGATTGGTGCCATCAATACCATGTATTTGTACGTGCATTTTTTACCTAAAGATTTTTATGGTTTAACGGCCTATTTATTATCAACAGCCAATTTAATTATGCCGTTTTTTGCCTTTGGTTTAAATCATGCGGTTATTAAATATTACAACCTATATAATAACATTGACCGACAAAAATTTATTAATTTAGTTTTGCTGTTGCCTTTGGTTATAATAGTGCCAATTATTATTTTGGTCAGTTTTAACTATGATTTTTTCGCAGATGCCTTAGCCCGAAAAAACAAAATTAGTTATGATTATTTATGGGTTTTGATTGGTGTGGGCGTTGCTATGGCCTATTTTGAAATATTTTATGCCATTAGTCGGATCCATTTAAAATCTATTGGGGGCAATATTCTCAAAGAAGTTGGCTTGCGTTTAATCGTTTCTTTAGCTTTGCTTGCTGCCGGTTTTGATTTAATGACACCTGAAACTTTTATATATTTTTTAGTTGGTGTATATTCTTTGATAACACTTTTAATGGCGTTTTTTGCATTCAAAAATCATCGACCTAATTTTAGTGTTGGCATCAAAATAGACACTAAAGATTTTATCACCTATTGTTTCTTCATTATTTTTTCATCAAGTATTGCCATTTATCTGCTAGATTTAGATAAGTTTATGTTGGGTCAAATGTTGCAAATAGAAAATGTAGCCTTCTACTTAGTGGCTAGTTTTATAGCAACGACCATTGCGGTTCCGCAACGGGCCATGCATCAAATTACACATCCTTTAACGGCCAAACTGATGGCCAAATCGGCGTGGGAAGAACTAGACGAGCTCTATAAGAAATCTTCCTTAACCCTTCAGATTGTCAGTGGACTAATTTTGGTGGGAGTTCTCATCAACCTAAAACAGATTTATACCTTTTTACCAAGAGATTACGACCAAGGCTTTTGGGTGGTGCTCTTTATTGCTTTTGCAAAATATTATGATAGCTTATTAGGCAACAATAACTCTATCGTCTTTAATTCAAAATATTATAAAACCATTTTGTTTTTAGGTTTGGCATTAATCTTATTAGCATTTGGATTTAATCTTTGGCTCATACCTATTTATGGTTTAAATGGGGCAGCATTAGCTACGCTTTTGGCGGTCATTGCTTATAATACGACCAAGATGTACTTTGTTGTTTTTAAAATGAAGTTGTTTCCATTTCAAAAAGGCACTTGGCAATCTGCCCTCATTTTGCTAGCGACTATTCTACTATTTTTCTTTTGGGATTTTAGCTTTCATCCCCTCCTCAATATAGTTTTGAAATCTATCTTGGTGAGCGGTTTTTATGGTGGCTTGCATTATTTTTTAAAGGTATCAACAGATGTTAACCAATTGGCACAAAAAGCAATAAATTTTGTTTTAAGGAGATAATAATCAATAGGATTTGGACTAGAAAACAGTATTTTACATTGGCAACTCATAATAAAAACCTATTTCAAATCCGAAGGCATTTAATCCAAAATTAGGCCATTGGAAATTAGCATTGGAGACATGTCTAAAAAAGGTTTTACCATCTAAAGAAAAATCTTTTATCCGATAATTAAAACCTACAGCCAAAATATCACTAAATGCAAAGCCTTTTTTTAGACGATCGGTATCTGTATCAATATACATTGGACCCACATTAAGATAAGTATAAACCGAGGCATTTTTGCTAACATATCGCCTGTAAGTGATACCTAAATTTAAAGCATATTCGTTCATTAGTTTAAAAGGCATCAAAATTTTTCTCATCTCTTCTGCATTATCAATAGAAGTATAATATTTTTGCCAAGGATTAAAACTTTCGTTCCTTGAAAAGTAATAGCTAGGTTCAATTAATAACTCCCAAGCGTGTTTTCTTTTTCGGCTTAAGTTAAAATGGTTTGACCATTTAAAACTATTCGTTTCATAATGGTAATCTGTATCTTGTACAAAATACTTATTTTGCGAGGCATAGCCATAGACAATACCCGTTCGCAACCATTTAAACGGCTTAACTTTCTCCTGAGCCAAAAGTAAATTTGATGGAAGAATTAAAATTATAAACAAACAGCTAAGCAATATTTTCTGCATTTCTAAGAGGATTTAATTAAAGACCATGTTATCGATGAGATTATAAAAAAGTCAAAAATAGCGATATATTTTGAAAGGCGGGATTTCTATGACTTTTTTTTGCTTAACAAATTTGACCGATGTGACTTTGTAGCGCATTAAAAACATTTCAATTACTTTATCCTTATGACAACTGCTTTTCAATCTCAAATCTATCGAACTGATTTAGTGATTTATAAGTTGTTTTCATGGTGCAATTTTAAATCAAATTTTTAAATTTTAATTGCGCTATATTTTTGAACGCACTTTAGTATTGGTGATAACGTTTTGTAGCTACAAGAAGTTGGCGATTTCGGAGATGAAAATGGCCTGCCACCACAAAACTAAATATGCAACATAAAGCTTCATTTAACCTCGTAATCACCAAATTATTTAGGTATTTTTGTGTGTTCGGCTTTCCTATTTTAATTCGTTTGGTTCGTAAGACAGGGTTTATTAAACTTAATCTTTTTTACGAATCTGGTTTTGGGCTTTTTGAAATTATAAATCTCATCAATCCGGGAAACCATCGTTGCAACCATACTAATATTTTGCCGTGCCCAGTGAAAACATAATTTCTCTTTCGATTTAAAATAGCCTTGGTCATTACTTTTTCAGCTTTATCTGTAGGCCAAATTAAATTTGAAGGACGTGGATCTGGTCGTTCAGGATGCCAAACACCATCATTATCAATTCGTGCAATTTCCGAAACCACAAATCCTGGATGCAACGTAGTACAACTCACCCTTGTGCCCATTAATTCAACTTGTAAAGTCTGACCAATTGAGTTTACGGCAGCTTTTGAAGCACCGTATGCGCCTAAATTAGGGCTTGGAAGAAATGCACCTACACTGCCCACTAAACCAATCCTGCCATTGTTTTTCTTTAAATGTGGTAGAGCATATTTAACCGTTAAGGCTAAGCCAATGACATTGCCTTGTAATTGTCTATTCCAATCTTTGGCTGTTAGCTTTTCAATACTTCCAAAAATACCAAAACCGGCATTTGCTATAACTACATCCAAACGCCCAAAGGATTTAATGATTTGTTGAACTGTATTTTCAATAGCGGCTTCTTCCATTATATCACATGGCATGACCAATGCTTCCCCACCTGAGTGCCTAATCTCGTCTGCCACTTTATCCAAAAGTTCTTTACGTCTCGAGGAAAGAACTACTTTATAGCCTAATCTTGCCTATTCATTGGCCAATGATTTGCCAATGCCACATGAAGCACCAGTTATCCAAATTACGTTTTCTTGTGTATTTGTCATTTTATACTGCTTTTAGTTAATAGAAATGCTCTGTTATGTTCTAAAATACGTTGACTCTTTTTTATATTAATATTTCATTTTACTGCTAAACTTCATTAGATGCACAAAGTTTGAATTTAGCAATTCACTGTCAAAGAAACACAAAACCCCCGTCTCATTTAAAGACGAGACAAAACGGCTGTTGGGCGATGTGCTTTCTTATTCGGGTTTAATTTTTACGATTTTATTGTCCTTAATTATAACAAGTTCAGTGTTCTTTTGTTTTTTAAATTCAATTAATCTTTCGTAAACTTTTTCAAGTCCGATCAATATTTTATCTTTTAATTCTATTTGTTTTTCAACGGTTGTCATATGCTTTTAGTTTTTCAAATTTAAATTTATCAATAATATTTAGTTGTCCATCAATTGTTTTTATAGCTAAAAGTTCGTGTTTTCCTTCTGAGTTGTCAAATATTAATAACCCATCAACAATTGGCAGATAAATTTCAAAAAGATTTTTAATTCCATTCAAATAACGTCTTTCAATTATTTCAGGTTCAATATTATGTCCACCTTCCGAAACTCGAATTTTAACTCGTTCTTTTGCTAATTCCACATTTTGTAACCAAAAAAACAATAGCGTAATTGTAAATCCTTTTTCACGTGCCGTTTTAATTTTATTCTTGTAACTCCGCGTTGAGAGTGTTGTTTCAAAAGCAAAACTTTCATTTTCTTTAAGTAGTTCGTCAATTCGGTTCAACATTATCCGACCAGATTCGAATGCAACTTTTTCGGGTTGAAAAGGCGACAAACCTTTTGCAATTTCGTCAGCATTTACAAATTCTTTACAGTTAATAATTTCAGGTAAAATAGTAAACGATGCAGTTGTTTTTCCTGCTCCGTTACAACCTGCAATTATGAAAAGATTTTTTTCATTCATATTGCAAACTTACGAAATATATTTATAGTAATTTTTTTCTGCGGTTTTTGTTTTAGCATATCGCACAACTTGCTTAAACATGCAAGTTTCCACGTTTTTAAAAACTCTATTATTGTTTCATTTAACAAAGTTACCAATTATTTTTTAATGTCTAAACATAATAAACAAAAACAACCTTTAACATTGATAAAGTTCAATTTCAAAAAGATTATGCAATTGAAGATAAATACTCCCCAAATCAAGTAACCATCTCTGCTAACTAGCCCCTATACAGCCGATAAATGTCTGGATGAAGACAACAAGATTCGTCTTCATTGCAGCGGCATCCTTTGCTCGGATTGTTATTAAAACGAGAGAGAGCAAAGATATAGCGAATAGTAGAGGCGATAAATGCTGCTATGCCGACATTTATCGTCGGCATGGGAACGGCGACTTTAAAAAGTCCCCAAACTATTCGCTCTTAAAAAAAAAAAATCAGTCTAAAAACAGACTGATTTTGATTTTATAAACCGGCAATGGTTTTGATTTCTTCTACAATTTGTATGGCTAAATTGTCGGCAGCTTGCTGGGTTTTAGCCTCCGTATAAATGCGAATAATGGGCTCTGTATTTGATTTTCGCAAATGTGCCCAGCTGTCGGCAAAATCTATTTTTACACCGTCAATGGTCGTAATGTTTTCATGGCTATATTTTTTGGCCATTTTTTCTAAAATATCATCCACGTTTAGAGTTGGCGTTAGCTCAATTTTATTCTTACTCATAAAATAAGCGGGTAGTTCTGCTCTGATTTCCGACACTTTCTTATCTTGATTTGCCAGATAGGTTAGGAATAATGCCACACCAACCAAAGAATCTCTGCCATAATGCGAGGCTGGATAAATGATGCCGCCATTACCTTCACCGCCTAAAATGGCCTTGTTTTTTTTCATCAATTCTACCACGTTCACCTCCCCTACTGCACTGGCTTCATAAGTACAGCCATGCTTCTGCGAAATATCTCTCAAAGCTCTGGAAGATGATAAATTAGACACGGTGCTGCCTGGTGTTTTGCTCAAAACATAATCTGCTACTGCAACCAAGGTGTATTCTTCGCCAAACATTTCGCCATCATCAGAAATAAAGGCCAAACGGTCAACATCTGGATCAACCACGATGCCAAAATCTGCCTTTTCTTTAATAACTAAAGCACAGATATCGCCCAAATGTTCTTTTAATGGTTCAGGATTGTGGGGGAAATGACCCGTTGGCTCACAATATAATTTAACAACTTCCACGCCAAGCGCATCAAGTAGTTTAGGAATGGCAATGCCACCTGTTGAATTAACCGCATCAAGTACTACTTTAAATTTTTTGCTTTTAATCAAATCAGCATCTACTAAATCTAAAGCTAAGACTTCATTTACGTGAATATCCATATAGGCACCATTTTCAGTAATTTGACCCAAATCATCTACTTCGGCAAAATTAAAATCTTCATTTTCTGCGATTTCTAAAATCACTTCACCGGCAGCTCCATTTAAAAATTCACCTTTATTATTAAGTAATTTAAGTGCATTCCATTGTTTTGGGTTGTGCGAAGCCGTTAAAATAATCCCACCATCTGCATGTTCAAGTGGCACGGCTATTTCAACCGTTGGCGTGGTTGATAGACCTAAATTAATAATGTCAATCCCAAGACCAACAAGTGTTTGCATCACCAAGTCATGAATCATTGGTCCTGAAATTCTTGCATCGCGACCGATCACAACTTTTAAGCGTTTATTAGGGTGTTGTATTTTTAAAAAAGTACCATAAGCCGCAGCAAATTTTACAGCATCTATAGGAGTTAGATTGTCATTGGGTTGTCCCCCAATGGTGCCTCTAATACCAGAAATTGATTTAATTAATGTCATGATTTCAAAATTTTTGCAAAAATATAAAATAAAATGTGGCGATTATATCAAAAAAATATTATATTTTACTTTTATCAATAGTTTTTTTTTGTATATTTGCACGCCTTTTTGAAAAGTGTAGGATAATATCAAATGGGCTTGATTTTAAATAATTTAAACAGCTTCTGCGTTTAACTTTTTAAATATTATCTAAAATTCAGAATACAAATTTTTTTATCAGCATGGCTGAAATGACAAAAGATCAAAAAACTTTTTTAGAAGAGTTTAACTGGCACAATTTTGAAGAAGGTATCGACAAAATTGAAGAAAATGAATTAAAGGAATTCGAAAAATTAGTTGAAACAACTATTGTTTCTACAGATGAAGAAAACCTTTTAGAAGGTGTAGTTGTTAGAATTACTGAGCGTGATGCTATTGTTGACATCAATGCTAAATCTGAAGGTGTTATTTCTTTAAACGAATTCAGATACAATCCAGACTTAAAAGTTGGCGACAAAGTTGAAGTAATGATTGACATCAGAGAAGATAAATCTGGTCAATTGGTACTTTCACACAGAAAAGCTAGATCTGTTAAGGCTTGGGAACGCGTATTGAGCGCGAATGAAACTGGCGAAATTGTTAATGGTTTTGTAAAATGTAGAACAAAAGGTGGTATGATTGTAGATGTTTTTGGCATCGAAGCATTCTTACCTGGTTCGCAAATTGACGTGAAGCCGATTAAAGATTATGACCAATATGTGAATAAGATTATGGAGTTTAAAGTGGTTAAAATTAATCACGACTTCAAAAACGTTGTGGTTTCTCACAAAGCACTTATTGAAGCTGATATTGAAGTACAGAAAAAAGAAATTATTGGTCAATTAGAAAAAGGTCAAGTATTAGAAGGTGTGGTTAAAAACATTACTTCTTATGGTGTATTCATTGATTTAGGTGGTGTTGATGGTCTAATCCACATTACAGATTTATCTTGGTCAAGAATTAATCACCCAAGTGAAATACTTGAAGTAGATCAAAAATTAAATGTTGTAATCCTTGACTTCGATGATGATAAATCTAGAATTCAATTAGGCTTAAAACAATTAAAAGCTCACCCATGGGATGCTTTAGATGCTAACCTTAGCATTGGTGACAAAGTTAAAGGTAAAGTAGTTGTTTTAGCTGATTATGGTGCATTTATCGAAGTTTCTGAAGGCGTTGAAGGTTTAATTCACGTGTCTGAAATGTCATGGTCAACACATTTACGTTCTGCACAAGACTTCGTTAAAATTGGCGATGTTGTAGAAGCAGTTGTGTTAACTTTAGACAAAGAAGAAAGAAAAATGTCTTTAGGTATCAAACAAATGACACCAGATCCATGGACTGATATCACGGCTAAATATCCTGTAGGTTCTAAACATAAAGGTACTGTAAGAAACTTTACAAACTTTGGTATTTTTGTTGAATTAGAAGAAGGTATTGACGGTTTAATCTACATTTCTGATTTATCTTGGACTAAGAAAATTAAACACCCATCTGACTTTGTTAATGTTGGTGAACAAATTGAAGTTCAAGTGCTTGAATTGGATGTTGACAACAGAAAACTTTCTTTAGGTCACAAACAAACAACAGAAAATCCTTGGGATGTTTACGAAACTAAATATGCTGAAGGCAGTCTTCATTCAGGTGCAATTGCTGACTTAAATGATAAAGGCGCAACTGTAGAATTTGAAGAAGATGTTGTAGCTTTTATTCCATCTAGATTTTTAGAAAAAGAAGATGGTTCAAAATTGAAAAAAGGTGATACTGCACAATTTAAAGTTGTTGAATTCAACAAAGAATATAAGAGAGTAGTTGCTTCACATACTTCAATTTTCAAAGAAGAAGAAGCTAAGCAAGTGAAAGAGGCTGTTGCTAAAAATGATGACAATACTGGTTCATCATTAGGCGAAAACAATGCTTTATTAGCTGAAATTAAGGCCAAAATGGATGCTAAAAAGTAATTTTTAGTCCCTTTATAAAATTAAAGCCCTTCATTTTTGAGGGGCTTTTTTTATTGAAAAACTATGTTAATGCATGAGATAAGTTTATCAATTATAATTAACTTTGTCACATGAAATTTAAAGTTTTTTCAGAATTCAAGCCATCAGGTGACCAACCAGAAGCCATCGCCCAATTGGTAAATGGCTGTAGAATTGGTGAAAAATATCAAACTTTGTTAGGCGTTACTGGCTCTGGAAAAACCTTTACCGTGGCCAATGTTATTGAAACCATTCAGAAACCTACTTTAGTTTTGGCGCATAACAAAACGCTAGCTGCGCAACTTTACGCAGAATTTAAACAATTTTTTCCAGAAAATGCCGTAGAGTACTTTGTGTCCTACTATGACTATTATCAACCAGAAGCCTATATTCCCGTTACTGGCACCTATATTGAAAAAGATTTATCTATCAATGAAGAATTAGAAAAATTGCGTCTCAGTACCACTTCTTCTTTGCTTTCTGGCCGACGAGATATTTTGGTTGTGGCTTCGGTTTCTTGTTTATATGGCATAGGCAATCCTGTTGAATTTCAGAAGAATGTGATTAATATTTCTGTCAAGCAAATCATTTCAAGAACTAAATTGCTTCATCAATTGGTTCAAAGTTTATATGCCAGAACTGAAGTGGATTTTACGCATGGTCATTTTAGAATTAAAGGTGATACCCTTGACGTTTATCCATCTTATGCAGATGAACCTTATCGCATTACTTTTTTTGGTGATGAAATTGAAGAAATTACTTTATTGGATATCAAAACAGGCAAAGCACTAGAGCATTTAGACCTACTAACCATTTATCCCGCCAATATGTTTGTGACTTCTCCTGATGTACTGAATGCAGCAATTTGGGAAATTCAACAAGATATGGTAAAGCAGGTTGATTACTTTAAAGAAATAGGTAAGCACCTTGAAGCAAAAAGACTAGAAGAACGAACCTTATTTGATCTCGAAATGATTAAAGAATTGGGCTATTGTTCAGGTATAGAAAATTACTCTAGATACCTTGATGGTCGTGCCCCTGGTTCAAGACCCTTTTGTTTACTTGATTATTTTCCTAATGATTTTTTAATGGTCATTGATGAATCTCATGTGACCATTTCGCAAGTACATGCCATGTATGGCGGCGATAGAAGTAGAAAAGAAAACCTGGTCGAATTTGGCTTTAGATTACCAGCGGCTATGGATAACAGACCATTAAAATTTGATGAATTTGAACAATTACAAAAGCAAGTGATTTATGTTTCTGCTACGCCAGCAGATTATGAACTGCAGAAGTCAGGAGGCGTGGTTGTTGAGCAATTAGTTCGACCAACAGGTTTGCTTGACCCAGTCATTGAAATTAGACCCAGTTTGAATCAAATTGATGATCTATTAGAAGAAATACAATTACGTGTGGAAGCTGATGAACGCGTTTTAGTGACCACATTAACCAAAAGGATGGCCGAAGAATTAGCCAAATATTTGACCCGTTTAGATATCAGATGCCGTTATATTCACTCAGATGTTGATACACTTGAACGTGTAGAAATTATGCGTGATTTAAGAAAAGGAATTTTTGATGTTTTGATTGGTGTGAATTTATTGCGTGAAGGTTTAGATTTACCAGAAGTTTCTTTAGTGGCCATTTTAGATGCTGATAAAGAAGGTTTTTTAAGAAGTCACCGCTCACTGACGCAAACGGTTGGCAGAGCAGCAAGAAACATCAATGGAAAAGCCATCATGTATGCTGACAAGATAACAAACTCGATGCAAAAAACCATCGATGAAACTAATTATAGACGCGAAAAACAAATAGCCTATAATTTGAAAAATAACATCATTCCCAAACCATTAAATAAATCTATTGAGGATCATTTATCTAATCGATTTGAATATAAGCAAGAGGACAACTTGCGCAAGGTGGCCGAACAAAATTTGAATCAAAATTATTCAAAAACTGAGATTCAAAAAATGGTGCGAGAAATGAAAAAAGAAATGGAAAGCGCTGCCAAAGCTTTAGATTTTATTCAAGCAGCAAAAATTAGGGATGAAATTAAGCGATTAGAGGCTTTTAACTGAAAATTAAAAAAGAGTTAACAGTCAACTTTAATTTATTTTTATAAATTTGCTTTTTTTAATAGAAATGAAGAAAAGCCTTTTGTGTTTATTGCTGATACTATTTAACTCGCTGTACTTTTTTGGACTAGATAAAGCAGCTGTTTTAGATAAAGAAAACAAGAAAGTCATCTTAAAAGATTCCATTGATTACAGTAAAAAATATGCTGAAGAAATAATTAAAGAGAAAGAAACTAGACAAACGGTGGTAAATCAAAGAAAAAAGATTAATGATTCTTTAAATTTGATGATTCCAAAAAAAATTATCCCGAAAGATTCTATTGATTACTTTCAAAAATTTTCAGATGAATTAATGAAATCTAAAAATGAACGCATGTCGGTTGTGGCGCAGCGCAAGACACCCCTTGACTCTATTAACAAATCTAGATTGGCTGAAATTAGAAATAAAAAAAACAACCCTAAAACCAAAGTTGTTGTAAAAGAGGAGACGCCGATAGCTAAAGCTGAAATAAAAAATGAACCTAAAGAAAAAGAAATAGCAGTTGTTGCAAATGATTCGATAAAAAAAGAAGTTTTGATTGTAGATGAAACGACAAGTTTTAAAACTATATTTGATCAAGGTAAAAAAGAATTAGAAAATGAAGATTATCAAAAAGCTTTAGACCATTTTAATGAATGTATCAAACGAAAATATTATGACGTCTATTCCGTTTACTACAAAGGCATAACCTTGCGGAAAATGAAAAGATATGACGATGCCATTCAAGCGTTTAGAGACCTGTTTAGTTTAGATAATACTTTTTTTGTAACATATTATGAAATTGGCAAAATTCATCTAGAAAGAAAAGAATACGATTATGCGCTCTATAATTTCAACCAATATGCCAAGCAAAATCCGCATAGTCACGAAACACATTACTACAAAGCGCTGATTTATTTTGAAACAAAAAAAGAAAAATCCGCATTAGATGAAATCATGAAAGCCATTAATGGTCATTATAAAAATGGAGATTACTTCCTTTTAGCAGGAAAAATAAGACTTTTTCTAAAATCCAAAAGTGCGGCCTGTTTAGATTTTCAAAAAGCTTTTGATTTGAAAAATCAAGACGCACTAAAATTTATTAATGATAATTGCATAAAAAAAACATGATGAACTTTTTCAAACTATTTCTCGCTGGTCTTTTTTTCTCACAATGTATGAGTTCTCAAGAAAAAAAAGCTTTTACAACAGAAGCTTTAAAAGAGCAATTTCTTAATCAAGATAAAAATACGATTAATCTTGAAGAAATATTAAACAAACACAAAGGTAAAATCTTATTAATTGATATTTGGGCTTCATGGTGTCCGGATTGTATCAATGGTTTACCCAAGTTAAAAAAACTTCAAGCAGATTTTCCAGCACTTCAAATGGTGACCTTGTCCTATGACAAAACTTTTGAGGCTTGGCAAAATGGCATCCAAAAGCATGAATTGATTGGCGATCATTACCTCATCCAATCTGCTTGGAAAGGTGGGGACTTTAGAAAGCAAATCGATTTGGATTGGATTCCACGCTATATTTTAATAGACAAATCTGGTCAAATTGTGAAATATCGTTCAATAGAAGCTGATGATTCAGACTTAATTAACTTGTTAAAAACCCTTTAAAATGAGACAAAAAGTAGTTGCTGGCAATTGGAAGATGAATAAAAATCTCCAAGAATCTAAAGTTCTAATTGATGAATTAAAAGCGAACATACCTGATACAGCGGCAAGGATAATCATTGCTCCAAATTTTATTTCTCTTGCCAATGCTTATCAAGCCGTTCAAGGGAGCAAAATCGAAGTGGCTGCACAAAATCTTCATCAAGCAGAAGGAGGCGCGTTCACTGGCGAGATATCAGCACACATGATTAAAAGTACTGGCGTCAATATAACCTTAATCGGACATTCTGAAAGAAGACAATACTTTAAAGAATCAGATGCATTATTAGCCAATAAAGTAGATACTGCCTTAAAACATGAGATGGAAGTAATTTTTTGCTTTGGTGAAGAATTAGAAGATCGTCAAAAGAAAAATCATTTTAATTTGGTTCATAACCAATTAACAGATGGCCTATTCCATTTACCAGCAGGCGCTTGGTCAAGAATTATTTTAGCTTATGAGCCTGTTTGGGCCATTGGAACCGGTGAAACAGCATCACCAGAACAAGCGGAAGAAATGCATGCCTTTATCCGAGATACGGTGGCAACAAAATATAATCAAAGTCTTGCAGATAAAGTGATCATTTTATATGGCGGCAGCGTAAAACCTTCAAATGCAAAGGAAATATTTTCTAAACCTAATGTTGATGGTGGTTTGATTGGTGGGGCTTCACTCGTTGCGACTGATTTTATTGACATTATCAAAGGCGCTTAGAAGGATGCGGATTTATGTGTCTATACGTTCCTAGGTTATTAAATTGTATAATGTAAATTGTATAATGTAAACTGTAAGCTGTAAGCTGAGACTAAGGACTAAAAACTATAAAAAAAATAAACATTTTGATTACACAGTTAGCTTTTGACCAAGAATTAAAATTAATTATTGAAAACGCCATCAGAGAAGATGTTGGACCTGGTGATTATAGTTCATTAGCTTGCATTCCTAGCTCTGCCAATGGTAAAGCCAAATTATTGGTAAAAGACGCTGGTATTATTGCTGGAGTGGATTTTGCAATTATGGTTTTTAACTATGTAGATCCGTCTTTGGAAATAGAAGTTTTAATAGCTGATGGTTGTGAAGTGAAGTTCGGCGACGTCGTTTTTTATGTGAAAGGCAATTCTCAATCCATTTTAAAAGCGGAACGTTTAGTGCTAAATGCCATGCAGCGCATGAGCGCGATTGCAACTAAAACTAGTCATTTTGTTAAACTACTTGAAGGCACAAATACAAAGGTACTAGATACACGAAAAACAACGCCAAATTTTAGAGCTTGTGAAAAATGGGCAGTTAAAATTGGTGGCGGCGTCAATCACAGATTTGCCTTGTATGATATGATTATGCTCAAAGATAATCACAATGATTTTGCCGGTGGCATTACGCAGGCCATTAACCAAACCGTCAATTTCTTAAAAGCTAATCAATTGGATTTAAAAATTATTGTTGAAGCTAGAAATATTAAAGAAGTTGAAGAAATATTAAAGTCTAATCATCAGGTTTATAGAATATTGTTAGACAACTTCAACTATGAACAAACAAAAGAAGCGGTTGCCTTAGTAAATGGTAAATGCTTAACCGAATCTTCTGGTAATATCAATGAAAGAACCATTAGAGAATATGCACTTTGTGGCGTTGATTATATTTCATCTGGTGCCTTAACGCATTCAGTCTATAATATGGATTTAAGCCTAAAAGCCTGTGAATAATATTATTAAAAAGCTTGTGGAAGAAATTTTTACTTTTCTAAAAAAAGTAAAATTACCTTTTTTAAAAGGTTATTCTTTATACGAGCTTCTTGATTTGTATATCGTCGGGATCATCAAAGGTGCTTTTTCGTATCGTGCAAGTGGCATTGCCTTTAGTTTTTTCATGGCTTTGTTTCCTTTTATGCTTTTTATTCTAAACCTTATCCCGTTCATACCAATAGATAACTTTCAGGTAGATTTTCTCAAGTTTGTAGAACAAAGCGTACCACCAAATACTTATGAAGCCATTTCTGAAATTATTGCAGACATCCTCAATAATAGTTATGGTGGTCTCTTGTCAACTGGTGGCTTGCTATCAGTGTTTTTAATGTCAAATGGGGTCAGTGCTATTTTAGGGAGCTTTGAATCTTCCTATCACATAGACATTACAAGAAATTTTTTTCGCCAATATTTTATTTCACTCGTCCTATCAGTGGTCTTGTCTCTATTGCTATTGCTAACGGTTGCTGTAATTATTTTCTTTGAGGTTTGGATACAAATGATTAAACTACCGGATGCGGTTACAAACTTTGTGTCAATTCTGCAAATTTCAAGAATTTTTCTTGTTGTTGCAATGATCTTAATTGCGGTTTCATTACTTTTCAAATTTGGAACTAAACAAAAAACAAGTCAATCGTTTATTAATATAGGTTCCGTTTTTACAACAGTATTAATTATTGTTACCTCTTATTTTTTCGGCATATATGTGCTTGAGTTTGCTAAGTACAATGAATTATATGGATCAATAGGAACGCTTTTAGTTTTAATGATCTACATATGGCTAAATTGTTTAATTTTGCTACTCGGATTTGAACTCTCTGCAACAATCAGTAAATTAAAATTTAAAACTATAAATCCTTAAACACATGAAAAACTATTTTTTATTAGCATTTTTGTTCGTTTCTTGCTTGATTAGCGCCAATGATATCCTTGGCAAATGGAAAACCATTGATGATGAAACTGGTGAGGTTAAATCAATTGTTGAAATTTATGAAAAAAACGGAAAGTATTATGGGAAAGTTATTCAAATTATGAACAAAGCTCGGCAAGATGCAAAATGTGATAAATGCACTGGTAGTAAGAAAAATAAGCCTGTTCTAGGTCTTGAAATTATCGTTGACATGAAAAAAGATGACGATGAATTTACTGGTGGGAAAATATTAGATCCTGAAAGTGGCAAAGAATACAAATGTAATATCAGTTTTGAAACCAAAAACAAATTAAAAGTAAGAGGTTATATCGGTTTTTCACTGATTGGTCGTACACAATATTGGCATAAAATATAAGTTTTTT
>B570J29032_109959499_pt1 | contig 28215 bp, 32 predicted proteins | sample LakMenEpi16Nov12_FD_29032 | JGI IMG/M metagenome (IMG submission 29032) | reverse complement strand
TTTATTTTGGGTGACTACTAAAGATTGCAAATGTTTTTGATGAATAATTTTTTCGCGGGCCTGTCTAACTGGTGTTAGCCAGGTAGATTTGAATCCCGCCCTCACCGCACAAAGGGGCTTAGTCTTATAAAGAGAACTAAGTCCCTTTTTTATTATAGCAAAATCGCCCGATACACGGGCGATTTCAGCAATAATTTCATTTAGTTCCGGAGTTCGAAATGCCCCGTTTTTCTTGTCATATACCAAACCGGACGGGAAGAGTATGTTTTGCAATCCTTCTTTTAGTGCTATACCGCCATCTTGCCAAAGTTGGCAAAGATTTCGGCAAAGAATATCGGCTTCATTTATCAAATTTCTTTAAGGAGAGTTTAGATAAAACAATCAATAAATTTTATGTATATTATAAAATATATAATTAATAATAATATGATTTAATTACCTAGTTTTTTACAAGAAATCGATGCTAATTCTGGAAATAATAGTGAACAGAATTATTTGTAGTCTTTTAACTGAAATTGTAAAAAGAGCATGATTTTAATCATTTGCTTCACTAATTAATATCATTTAGCTATCAGTCAAATTTATAGTACTTAGTATACAGATACATAACTACTTTAAAAACTTAGCATGAAAACATCACAAGACACTACAAATTCTGAAATGAATTACAAACAATTCTACAAAGAATTAGGGCATCTTTTGTATGCAGTTGCTTATTCTGATGGTAAAGTTCGCAAGAAGGAGGTAAATGCATTACGCGAATTTGTATTAAAAGAACTTGCACCTTTTGAGCCGAGTAAAGATTCCTCCGGTATGAATCAAGCATTTTATACTCAGTTTGAGTTTGATGATATTGTAAATAAAAATGAAGAGGCAACTATAGTATTTTCATCTTTTATGGACTATCTCCAAAAAAACATATCAAGGATAAACGAACATCTTAAAAGTTCAATGATAGAAGCGGTTGAAAAAGTTGCTCAAGCTTATAAAAAAACTAATAAACTAGAGCAGGGGATGATAAATAACCTTAAACAAGAAATTGCAGCATTGTAAGCCTAATTTAATTTAAGAAAGAATGAACTTCATTGTGCCAACTGATTTTTCAATTAATGCCAAAATCGCCGCTAAATATGCGATGTTATTGGCTCAAGCAACGAATGCAAATATTCGGTTATTGCATATTACAGAGCCCCCATTAATAGGAACTGACAAACTAGCGGCAGGATATAAAGAAAAAGTATCTCTAGCTAAAGGAGAGGCAGCTTTTCAGTTAGAAAAACTATGCTCAGAATTAAATGAAGATTCTGATTGTATAAAATGTGATTATATTATCAGGGTTGCCGAAAGGTCTAGCGAAGTTATTGTTTCTGCCGCATTGAATAACAAAGCCGATTTTATTGTTATGGGAACACGCGGTGCCGGGGCAATTAAAAAATTAGTTTTAGGAAGTAACACCGCCAGTGTGATTGAAGATTCTCAGATACCTGTGATCGTAATTCCCGAAAAAGCTTCTCTAAGATCACTGAAAAAAATTGTTTTTGCATCTGAATTTAGAGATAGCGATGTAAATGCCGTAAAACAGTTATCTATTATCGCTTCAAGTTTTGATGCTGAGATTATTATTTTACATATAGTTCAAAATAAGGACGAAGTGAAAGCTGAGTTTTCAATAATTGACTTTTTTTCAGCACAGGTAAAAAAGGCAACTACTTACCCAAAAATATCATACCGTGTTTTTAAAAGCGAAAGTATTGAAAAAGGAATTGAATTGTTTATTGATTCAGTAGAGGCAGACATGATTGCTTTGTCTGCAAGGGATAGAAACCCCATTGAAAAACTATTTAGCAAGAGTCTTACAAAGGAATTGTCTTTTCATAGCAAGGTCCCACTATTAGCATTTCATGTTAAAAATAATGAAGTAGAGTATGATTTATAAAATGGAAATACAAATTAATAAAACCAAAAAACTAAAATCAATCCAAGAGGAATTTCAAAGCTGTTTTCCGTATTTGAAAATTGAATTTTGCAGTAACGCACATTCTTCAGGAGAAAGTTCTCTAAAGAAAAACACTTTGGATTGTAATTTAACAATAGGAGCTGTGCAAAAGGATGAATTCTTAGATGCGATTAAAATAGATAAATTGACAAATATTAGTGTTATAGAAAACGCTTTTGCCAAGAACTTAGACTTATCTGCTCACGTTTTTCTTGAATCAGGTAACTTTTGGTTACAAACCACGGCTACTGATAATTAGAAATTAGCCGAAAATATAAAAAGGCAGAAGAGAAGTATGAGGTAAATGATGAGGTTATGCCGGATCCAATCGATAGATAAGAATTAGAATAGCAAAGATTTTAACAAGAAACGCAAACACATAACCAAATTGATTTAAAAATTAAAAACTAGATGCCATGAAAACAATTCTTGTACCAACAGATTTCTCAACCAATGCAAACAATGCATTAAAATATGCAAATGACTTTGCTAAGGCAATAAACAATAAAATAATTTTGCTGCATAGCTATCCTCCATTGATTGGGAAGTATAATATGATACCCGGTTTAGTTGCCGAGGATATTGCGATTCAAAAAAAGAGCAGCGAAAAGAAACTTGAAAAAGTAAGCAGCAAATTTATTAAAGTACCAAGTAGTCATTTAGTTAAAGCCGGCGATCCTATTGAGGAAATTATAGACGCTGCTCAAAAAAGCAAATCTCAGTTAATAATAATGGGAACCCACGGTGCAAGTGGTTTAAAGAGAATTTTATTTGGCAGTAACACATCCGATGTTATTTCAAAATCAAACATCCCTGTTCTTGCCGTTCCACAAAGGTATCGTTTCAAAAAAATAAAAACCATTGTGTACGCAACCGACTTAACTAATACCATTAATGAACTGAAACATATTATACCAATTGCAAAACTATTAAACGCCACAATTGAAGTATGGAATTTAAACTATAGCTATGATTTAAATGAAGATAAGAAGCAGGTAGTAGGAAAGAAAATTAAAGCCCTTAGTTATAAAAAAATAAAATTGATTGAACAGAAAGCTACAATTGAAAAAACGATGATTGAACAGGTAAAAAAATATTTAGTTAAAAGTAAACCACAGTTATTAGTTATGTTCCCCGAAGACAAAGATTGGTTCGATAAAATTTTCATTAGCAGTAAAACAGAAGAACTGGCAAATCAAATTAAATTGCCATTGCTCTCGATTCGAAAAGAAATAGTAAAATCTAAATAATGCGCAATTATGAAAATATTCATACCAACAGATTTCTCCAAACTTATAAAGTAGATGTATACTTTGCAGTAAAAAGGTCATGGAGGCTGCAATAATATTAATATGATCACTCTTTAAAAGAGATGAGTATAATAAAAAAATAAGGATACATATTTTACCTAATACTAATTCAAACATAAATGAAACCCATAAAACACATTTTATTTTTTAACCAAATAAGTATTAATGATATTACAAAAGTTGGTGGCAAAAATGCTTCTCTTGGAGAAATGTACAACCAACTTAACCCTAAAGGCATTAGCATTCCAAACGGTTTTGCGCTATCTGCCGATGCGTATCGTTTATTTCGTAAACACAATCATATCGAACAACAATTAAATGATTTATTGTTATCATTAGATACTGAAAATTATTCCAACCTTACCGCAATTGGAGAAAGTGCAAGAACGTTAATTTTTTCAGGGGTATTTCCTAACGAAATTATTGATGCTATTAACCACGCTTATCAAACACTTTCTGATAATTGTGCAATTAAAAATATAGATGTAGCCGTTCGCAGTAGCGCTACGGCAGAAGATTTGCCAACTGCAAGTTTTGCAGGAAGAATGGAATCATACCTGAACATCAGCGGAGAAAAGCAACTATTGGAAGCTGTTCATCGTTGTTATGCTTCTTTGTTTACCGATCGCGCCATAAAATACCGTCACGATATGGGCTTCATAGGAATAGATGTTGCTATTTCTGTTGGTGTACAACAAATGGTACGTAGCGATAAAGCGTCCTCCGGTGTTGCCTTTACAATTGACCCTGATAGTGGATTTAAAAATGGTATTATAATTAACAGTTCCTGGGGTTTGGGAGAAAACATTGTACAAGGCAGAGTAACACCCGATGAATGGTTGGTTTTTAAACCTACACTTTTTAATGAAAAATTAAACCCGATCTTAAAAAGCCATTGCGGAAGAAAAGAATATACTATGCTGTATGTGCAAAATGCAGAAAGTGCTTCTGCCGAAAAAACGATCGTAAATATTAATACCCCATCAGAAAAACAAAACGAATTTTCGCTAACAAAAAAAGAAGTCATTCAACTAGCGCAATGGTGTCACAAAATTGAGCAACACTATGGAAAAGCTATGGATATTGAATGGGCAAAAGATGGTTTAAATAATCAATTATACATTGTACAAGCAAGGCCGGAAACTGTTCACGGAAAAGACCAAAAACAAGTACGAGAGATATTTACGCTCAAAGAAAAAGGGAAACTTATTACAACAGGAATTGCATTAGGGGATAAAATAGCTACCGGTAAGGCGCGTATTATTTTAAATCCGCAAGATGGCAATCAATTGCAAAAAGGTGAAATATTGATTACAGATATCACTAACCCTGATTGGGATCCGGTATTAAAAAAGGCAGCAGCAATTATTACCAACAAAGGTGGCCGAACAAGCCATGCTGCCATAGTGGCCAGAGAATTAGGAACAGTAGCAGTGGTAGGTTGTGGAAATGCAACAGAAATAATTAAAAACGGCCAAGAGATTACTGTTTCCTGTGCCGAAGGAAAAGAAGGAAATATTTACCAAGGTATTTTAAAATGGGATATTAAAGAGCAGGATTTCAGTCAGCTGCCTATGCCTAAAACTAAACCTATGTTTATTCTTGCCGACCCTGATCGTGCATTTGAGCTAAGCAACTATCCAAATCAGGGTGTTGGCTTGTTACGTTTAGAGTTCGCCATTAGCAACAGTATTCGTATACACCCTTTAGCTTTGATTGAGCCTGAGAAAGTACTTGACGAAAAGATTAAAAAGGAAATATACGAACTCACTAAAGATCATTCCACAGGTAAAGAATATTTCGTTAACAAACTTGTAGAAGCTGTATCAACTGTTGCAGCAGCATTTTATCCCAAAGATGTTATTGTGAGAATGAGCGATTTTAAAAGCAATGAATATGCTAACCTGATTGGTGGAAAATATTTTGAACCGCATGAAGAAAACCCAATGATTGGTTTACGTGGCGCTTCGCGTTATTATAGCGATTTTTATCGTAAAGGTTTTGCATTGGAATGTGAAGCGATGAAAAAGATTCGGAATGAAATGGGCATGACCAATGTAAAACTAATGATACCATTTTGCCGTACCGTAGAAGAAGGAGAAAAGGTCATTGCTGAAATGACTAAAAACGGACTAACGCAAAAAGAAAACGGCTTGGAAATTTATGTAATGATTGAAATTCCAAGCAATGTGTTGCTGGCCGACCAATTTGCTAAATTATTTAATGGCTTTTCAATTGGCTCAAATGATTTAACGCAACTTACACTTGGTTTAGACAGAGATTCAGCATTAGTGAGTTATTTGTTTAATGAAGAAAACCCTGCAGTAAAAGGTTTGATAAAAGAAACCATTCATGCGGCAAAGCGTAACAGTATTAAAGTAGGATTGTGTGGACAAGCACCAAGTGATATTCCTGCATTTGCAAAATTTTTGGTGGAAGAAGGGATAGATAGTATTTCATTTAACCCTGATGCTTTAATAAAAGGTATTGAGAATATTCTGGAAGGAGAGAAAACATAAACAAATAAAACAATTCTTACACTGTAATACATTTAAAACTATTATAAATAAAATTAATAAAGAAAATAATCATCCTAGTATCAACTAAAATAAAAAAATATGAAAACAATACAACAATTATTCGACCTTACAGGTAAAACAGCCATTGTAACAGGTGGTGCAATGGGTATAGGAAAAGGAATTGCCTTGCGATTAGCTGAAGCGGGCGCTAATGTGATGATTGTAGATATAGCTACATTACAAGAAGCAGAAGCTACTCTAAATGAAATAAAAACAAGGGGAGGCAAAGCAGCGTTTTTGCAAACAGATTTAAGTGACACCAAAAATTTAGATGCCGTGGTAACTAATACCCTTCAACATTTTGGGGATATTGATATTTTAGTAAATAATGCCGGAATATTTAATTACACACCGGTAACTCATCTTACCGAAGAGCTGTGGGATAAAACAATAAACTTGAATCTAAAGTCGGTTGCTTTTTTATCTAAGTTCGTTGTAAATACAATGATTGAAAAAAAACATGGAGGGAAAATAATTAATATTTCCTCTATTGATAGTTTAAAACCTTCAGGGAATTTATCTCACTACGATTCTTCAAAAGGTGGTGTGAGAATGCTTACCAGGGCTTTTGCAAAAGAAGTTGGCAAACATGGTATTAATGTAAATGATATTGCTCCTGGAGGGGTAAATACACCGGGTGTTGCTAAAATGGCTGGAGCAACCATGACGAAAGAGCAACAAGAGGCCATGAAAACTCAAATGACTCAATTCATTCAAATGCTCCCATTACAACGCATGGGCGAACCTGAAGAAATTGGCAACGCCGCTTTGTTCTTAGCAAGTGATGCCTCCAATTACATGACAGGAAGTACTGTTGTGGTGGATGGTGGATTATTGATAATGTAGTTGATGAAAGATGGATTAAGTAAATTTTAAGGTGTAGTTTATCGTACAAATAGAATCTTGGATTTTAAATTTGTGCTGTAATGCTCATCGTGCAATTTATTTGGCAAATCAAAACCTTGCTGATAAGGTCATTGCTAATTTGGATGAATGATCAAATAATGAATTGATTAAATAAAATGAACTTCACACTCGAAACACAAAGTCTATTTTACCAAAATCTTGGTAAATTATTTTATGCCATTGTTGCTGCCGATAAAGTAATACGTGAAGAGGAAGTGAAAAAGTTAAAATACCTAGTTAATACGGAATGGCTTAATTTAGGTGGAGTTAAGGAAAAATCAGAGGTTGACGCCATGCGTCAAATAAAAATCACCTTTGAGCAACTTGCAGCACAAACACAAAATCCAAATGATTGTATGGCAGATTTTAAATTATTTAAAAAAGCTAACGAAAATTTATTTACGGAAGATGTAAAACAGTTAATTTGGAAAACAGCAAATGCAATTACTAAATCATTTTCAGGAAGAAACAAGTCTGAATTAATAATGCTTACAGAGCTTGGGAGTATTTTAAAATCATAAAATAGATTTAACCTTAGAAACAGAAACATTAAAATATGAAAGGATCATTTAAACTTGGCAACATTGCAGGCATTGGTATCTTTATTCACTGGTCATTTTCCCTTATTATTGCTTATATTATTTATAGTAATTATCGCGCAGGGCACAATGTCGAACAAATAACGTGGTCAGTAATTTTTATACTTAGTATTTTTATGACTGTATTTTTGCACGAACTCGGTCATGCACTTGCTGCAAAAAGGTACAATATAAAAACTAAAGACATTACTATATTACCTATTGGTGGGCTGGCGCGACTAGAAAGAATTCCCGAAAAACCCTCTGAAGAACTAGTTGTTGCCATTGCAGGCCCACTTGTAAATATTGCTTTAGCTGTAATTACAGGACTATTTATTACCATTCCTGATTTAAAGGAGTTAACGGTTCAGTTAACGGGCGGTGTAAACCAAAGTAATTTCTTTTTAAACTTTTTTGTTGTCAATATTTGGCTAGCTATTTTTAATTTGGTTCCTGCATTCCCTATGGATGGTGGACGAATATTAAGAGCTATACTCTCTATGAAATTTGAAAGACATGTTGCAACGAACATAGCAGCACGTATTGGCCAATTACTCGCTCTTATTTTTATTTTTATTGGCTTTAATAGCAATCCTTTTTTAATTTTTATCGGCTTATTTATTATACTTGGTGCTCAAGCTGAAGTTGAAATGACTAAAACAGGATTTATGCTGAAAGGAATGTTAGTGAAGGACGTTGTAATGAAAAGTTATGAAACAATAGACGGGAATGATTTAGTGGAAACTGCCGTAAAACAACTTTTAAATGGTCAATGCAAAAATTTCATGGTAATTTCGAATGGCCATCCAACTGGATCGCTTAGTCGTGATGAAATTATTGAAGCACTTTCAAATAACGGAAACAAGGCTACTATTGATACTGTGATGAATAGAGATGTCTTAAAATGCAATATAAAAGAACCGATCGAAATAGCCTATAAAAAAATGTTAACCAGTAAAAACAAATTAGCTCTGGTATACGATAATGAACAATTTGCTGGCGTGTTAGATTTAGAAAATATTTTAGAGTTTGTAATGGTGAAAAATGCAATCGGAGCCAATAAGTAATATAGATCAAATTACTACTGGTAATTTTATTGACACTATAGAACTTGTTCATAGCAGAGAAGATTATTTTTTGCGTTTACGAAAGATTATTACTGAGATAAAACATGAAATCCATCATCAAACCTATGTTTCTGAAAACGGCATTACCGGGTTAGAAATTGCTGCAGCGCTAAAAAAAGCAGCCGATCGTAACGTGAAAATAAATATTTTGATTGATGGATATGGCTCTTCAAAATTACCAAATGCCTTTTTAGAAGATTTAGGAGAATATGGAATTAATATTCGATTTTTCTCGCCTTTGTTTTCGAAGAACAATTTTTACTTAGGCAGGCGATTACATCATAAAGTAGTTGTAGTAGATGGCGAAATTGTTCTCATTGGTGTTATAAATATGGCAAATACTTACCATGGTTCAAATACCGCGCAAGTCTGGCTTGATTAAGCTGTGTAAATTGAAAGTAAAACTATAGCTCAATTGCTTCAACAATTATGCATGCATATTTATTTAAAAAAGCAGAGATATAAGATAAATACTAGAAAAATAATTAAATAAAATGAAAAATAAAGAAGAAGAAATATCAGTGCAATTTTTGGGTGCGGCAGGAACAGTTACAGGTTCAAAATATCTAATAACTGCGTACAACAAAAAAATATTAATCGACTGTGGGTTGTTTCAAGGGTTAAAAAAACTTAGGTCATTAAATTGGGAAGAATTTGCAATTAATCCACTAAAAATAGATGTAGTATTACTAACTCATGGTCATCTTGACCACGTAGGTTATTTACCTAAATTAGTAAGGCATGGGTTTAAAAGCCCAATATTAGGTACTTTTCCGACGTTACAAATAACAAAAATAATTTTAGAAGACAGTGCAAAAGTACAAGAAGAAGAAGCTGAAAGAGCCAATCGTTTCAAATACTCTAAACATAAAATTGCAAAGCCATTATATACTTTAAAAGATGCTGAAGCCATTCAGAAATATTTTAAACCTCAAAAATTAAATGAATGGACTGTTATTGCTGATAATATTTCTGTTCGTTTTCGCTATAACGGACATATAATCGGTGCAACATTTATTGAGTTGAAAATAGGAAAAAAAATACTTGTTTTTTCGGGAGACATAGGCAGAGAAAATGATGTATTATTATATCCACCCGAAAAACCCGAACTGGCTGATTATTTATTTATTGAATCAACTTATGGCAACAGACTTCATGTAAAAAATCCAGAACAACAATTAAAGGAAATTATACAAAAGGCCGCAAATCTAAACGGGACAATAATTATTCCAAGTTTTGCTGTAGAAAGAGCTCAAGCGCTTATGTATATTTTATGGAAATTGAAAAAAGAAAAAGCTATTCCAAATATTCCAGTATACATGGATAGTCCAATGGGAAAAAACGTATTAGATGTTTTTCGAATGAACACAGAATGGCATAAACTGCCAATAAATGAATGTATTAAAATGTGTAAGGATATTATTTTGGTTAAAACTATTCAAGACACATTAAAATTAACCAAAGATAAATCTTTAAAAATCATTATAGCTGGAGGTGGCATGGGCACCGGCGGTAGGGTTCTAACTTATTTTCAAAATTTTATGAGCGATACTAAAGCTACAATTCTGTTGGCAGGCTATCAGGCAGAAGGAACCAGAGGAAGGCAGCTTCTTGAAGGAGCATCAGAAATTAAATTGTACGGAAAATACTATAGTGTAAAATCAACAATTGAGAATATTCAAGGTCTTTCTGCACATGCTGATCAGCGAGAACTTTTAAATTGGGTTAAAAAAATAAAAAGAAAACCAATAAAAGTATTTATAATACATGGCGAGTCTACGGCGGCGGATGCTTTTAGGGTCAAACTTAAAACTGAGCTGGGATGGGATTGTATCATTCCTGAACTAAACCAAATAGAAATATTGTAAACATCACATTAAATGAAAATTGTTACATTAGCCTTAAATTCTATATTAGATAAGGTCGCAAAATTAGATAATATTATAACTGAACATAAATTAAAATGCCTCTTAATAAGTTTTCAAGCAGGACTTGTTTATTCAATTTCTAATAATTTCCCTGATGAGGTTATGCTTAAGTGGGTTGTGGCTTTTGGTATAACGGCAATTATGAGTGAAGGAACAGATTGTGTTCATAAAGAAACTATTAAAAAAGTATTTATAATGCTTAATAACAAAAAATAATGAGTATAAAACACAAAATAATTGTAACAAAAGCTTCTGGCTTAAAAGAACCATTTTCTATTGAAAAATTAAGGAATTCCTTAGCAAGGTCAAACGCTACGTCTGTTGAAATCAATTCAATTGTAGAATTGTTGTCTCCAAAATTATATGAAGGCATAAGTACTAAAAAAATTTATAGCGAAGCATTCCGTTTACTTCGTAGGCAATCAAAACCTAATGCCGCACGTTATTACTTAAAAAAGGGTATTATGGAATTGGGGCCATCTGGTTTTCCGTTTGAAAAATTTGTTGGCGAAATTTTTAAAAATTTAGGTTATGCTGTGCAAGTTGGTAAAATTCTAAAGGGTAAATGTGTAACTCACGAAATTGATGTAATTGCCGAAAAAGAAAATGAGATTGTTCTTATGGAATGTAAATATCGTAATCAACCAGGTATTAATGTAGATGTAAAAACTCCACTTTATATTAATTCAAGATTTGAAGATGTTTTAGCTAATGGTTTACTTAAAAACACAGATAGTAAATTTGCAGGATGGATTACAACAAATGCCAAGTTTACGATTGATGCCATAGATTATGGACGCTGTAAAGGATTGAGTTTACTTAGTTGGGATTACCCACATAACAAAGCGCTAAAAGATTTAATAGATAATTCTGGAATATTTCCATTAACTTGTCTTACCACTCTTACAAAGCAAGAAAAACAGTGGTTACTTGCAAAAGATCATGTGCTTGTAAAAGATATTTTCAACAATAGAAGCTTGCTACTTAAAGCTGGCGTGAAAGAAACAAGATTAAAATATGTTTATGAAGAAGGTTTAAAATTATGCTTCAATAATAATAAAACAAATTAAAACAATATGGGAAAAGGATTAACATCTTCGGATGTTGAACTTAAATTAATACAACATGAGTATTATTAATTGGCGAGCTCAAAGTCTCAGAACATTCTGCAAGTAGTCTATAAAATATTGTAAATTAGTAGTATTCTATTAACGAATTGATGTTTTTATTTACTGGTTATCTACTTGAATTGATTAGGATCTCCATGATGTGATTCTTTATTTTTGTTAATCTAACAATTAATTTACCTTCTTCCTTTGTTGCCGGAGAAAAAGCATTCGCTATCTTTTCAATGAATATAATAAAAGTTTCTTTTAATTTAGGACTTAAATATTGGTTGTTTGTTTTAATCTGATTTATTAGCCAGTTGTATGCATCAGCAGTCGTGGTTTTATCTTTATTTAATATCTTAAAAGTGATTTCAGATCTATCAAAATCATAATCTTTACAACTTAGTTCAGCTTCAACCATATTTTGAAACTTAATAAGCTACTCTTTTCGAACCTCACTATCTATATAGCAATGACATATGCTATTTCTCCAATAACATAATATAAATTTCCTGTAGGACTCATCCTTGTTTTGTTAATTAGTTTTTTTAAAATCATTATTTAGAATTAACAGATGAATGATAATTTCGTGTTGCCAGGATTGGGTTAGTTAAGGCTAGATAAGGTTAGCATCATTAAAAGTTAATTTGTTTGGTTTATATACAGCCATTATGCACTCAAGGTTTATTAAGCTTTTTGCATTTGGATTATTATATGAATTAATGAATTTGCATACTTGATAAAATTGAGCGCATAAAAGATGTTTTCATGAATTAATTGTATTCTAGCATTTTGGTTGCTAATTTAAATTAATCAACAAGTGAATAGTCGTATTCTACGGTTAGCTTATTGTCTACACTCCATATGCCAGGTGTATTCCAAGCGATTCGTTCAGCTTCATCTTTTTGATACCAAGAGTTAACTGAACCAGACAAGGTCACTTTTGTGCCATTTACATTAACATCTATATTTTTTGTATTGATAGACCAATTCCGATTTAGAGCTTCAATTATTTTAGTTTTCTCTATTATATCATGGGACTCCGCCTTAATTGTTATATTATTTGTAACACCAGTTACGCCCAATAAATCTTTAACACTTTTTTCTAGAGCCTCTCTTTGAAAATTCCATGTTAATTCGCCGTACAGTGTTATCCAACCATTTTCAACTTTTATTTTTACTTTATCATTAGGAATTTTCCAATTCCAGCGTATTGCATTAATAACCTCGTTAGCGATATCATTATCGTCTTTTTTTACCCAATCCGTTGCAAACTTTAATTCAATTTTTTCTACTACAGCTTTAACACCAACAACATTTTTTGCAGCCATTTCAGCCTCTGCCTTTTTTGCAAAGCTATTCACTACACCGGTCAATGTTACTACGCCATCCTTAGCTGTTACTCCTATTTCGGCAGCATTTAATAAAGGTTCCCATTTAATCGCATCCAATACAGCCCTTTGTAATTCTTCGTTCGTTTTCATTTAGATTTATTTTATTTCAAGAATTCATTTTCTTGACACTGTAAAGTTCATAAGTATAATGCTAGCTTTAGTTACATTTTGTTCTTAATTGGTTACATGCTTTACTTGTTGATTTAATTATTATTTACTGATTGTGCTATTTTAATAAAAACTAAGTTAAAGATTTGTAGTGAGCGTATTTTTGTTGATTTTGCTAATCAATAAAATGAAGTAAGTTTTAATGTTTATGTAAATCTTTTATTATACCATTACAGATGTATGGTTTTGATTTATATAATTTACTGTATTTAAGTAATTGTTCTTAACTTAAATCAGTTAGTTTTAGCTTAAGGTGATTATTGTCATAATTGGGAGGTAATTACAAACTTATAGGAATTATATGTATACCTTTGTTCTAGAAACGCCTAGTTACTTTTCACCTTTCGATTTTCTTTATTAGTTAAGAGTTAATTAAAATTAAGAATAATTATAGCATGAAACTTTATATTAAGTACATGGTAAGCTTGCGGTGTAAAATGATAGTTGCGCAAGAATTACATAATTTGAACTTACATGAAATATGTATTGATTTAGGTGTAATTGATATTCGTGAAGAAATAACCAAAGCACAGTTTAGCGAATTAAAAATCAATTTGAACAAATGGGGACTTGAACTTTTAGATGACAAAAAAGCTATTTTAATTGAGAGGATTAAAGGTGTTATTGTGGAAATGATTCATTATACTGATGAAATACCAAAGACTAACTTTTCAGATTATTTGAGTGAAAAGTTGCATTATGACTATAATTACTTATCAAATATATTCATGGAAGTCAAAGGAGTCACAATTCAGCATTATATTATAATTAATAAAATTGAGAAGGTGAAGGAGCTTTTACTCTATGATGATTTAAATTTGACGGAGATTTCATACAAATTACACTATAGTAGTGTAGCTCATCTTTCAAATCAGTTTAAAAAGATCACAGGTATGAACCCATCACAATACATTAAGTTAAAGAAGAAACGCGAAGATAATTTGGAAAACATGTAAAAGATGTAATCTAATAAGTTATTTGTGTAAAAAATTCAAATTAATTCTTTTCAATTTTGCTGTTCACAATTAAACAAATTATAAAATGATTACAACAGGAAACAGTCTTAAGGTATTAACACCTGCAGAAAACAAGAAGGGTATTGAAAACCATAAAGTTATCGCTGCACATTTGGAAGCAGCAGCTAAGAATCATCTTGAAGCAGCCAAACATCATGCTGAAGAGAATCATGAAAAAGCCGCAAGAAGTACAATAATTGCGCAAGGTCATTTAGTTATAGCTAATGAGGCTCAAAAGGAAGATGCAAAAGCTCATACGAATATTATTTAGTCATTATTATTAAGTATTTAAGGCGTCTTGCTATTGTTAGACGCCTTTAATTTAAAATCAACATTAAAATGAAAAAGTTATCCAAATTAGGAATTTATATGGATCATTCATCTGCGGAATTAATGAACTTCAAAGATAATATCATTACATCTGAAGTTGTTAATTTAAATTTTACGCATAAGCAAAAGGAGAATAGTTTAAGTAGAAGCGAACATATAATGCATAATAAACAGCAGCGAGAACAATCAATTTATTATCATGAATTGGCTGATGTGATAAAAAAGAATGACCATGTTGTAATCTTTGGACCTACTGAAGCTAAAATAGAATTGTTTAACATTGTAAAGATGGATCAATCTTTTAGTAAAATTAAAATAGAACTGGTTAATTCAGATAAACTAACAGATACTCAAAGGCATACTTTTGTGAAAAATTATTTTGCATTAAAATAATCAGTAAGTAAATTTTAATAATTATTTAAATGGAACACGATTTTATAAAGAAAGGTAAAGTAATTATTATTGTCGAAATTTTAGAGTATGTCCCTAATTCTGTTGTAATTAAAACTATCATTAAAAAAACTACAGGAAGTGTAACAGCAGTTTCGTTTGATTCTGGAGAGGCGCTTTCCAGCAAAGTTTCACCTTTTGATACGTTTATTCAGATAATTGAAGGAAAGGCTGAAATTATAATTGATGGCATTTCCAATTCATTGGAAACAGGACAATCCATAATTATTCCTGCTAATTGCAACAACACATTAAAGGCAAATGTCAGATTTAAAATGATCTCGACTGTAATTAAAAGTGGTTATGAAGAATTTATATAATAAAAGTGTAAATCAATTTTTCTATAACGGTTTAAGAAGTAGAACATGTAAGTAATAAGTGTAAATCTGTAACCGCTTTCGTTTTTATCTTCTCAACTTTACAGAAGAATAAATCATCTAATAATTAATAAAATATGGAAGCAACCAACGCAATTAATAAGGAAACGAAAATACCACAAAGTCTTCTTTTTGACACAAGTAATCAAATATCTGAATACTATACAAAACAATTTGGGTTAATTACCGATTTTTATAAAAAGTTTTTTGATATTTCAATAAAAGGGAGCAATGATTTGACTAATCATAGTTTTTCATCTAATGGATTATTTAGTTATAGGGTGCCTAATTCACTCGAATGGCCATTTAAATTCACAACTAACAATATATCAGGATATTTTCAATCAATACTCGATAGTTTAAGTAAGCAAATCCTTTTGCAAAACACAAGTTTTTTAGAAAAAATGTCTGATAGTTCATTAAAAGGTAATGCTGAAGTTTCAGAACTGTTTTTTAAGTACCTTGATCTTGTAAATATCCGGATAGAGTACCTTCAACATTTATATAAAACTTTAATGGATGCCAATTATAAAATGATTGATTTTTCTGTTGAAATGAATAAAAGACTTATCGAGGATTTAAACAATCAGTTTACAATGATTACAAAATTGAATCAAAAATTTTGGTCTGATTTGATAATCTTTTACGGATTTCCAATTGATAAAGTAACTAAAGCAGTTAAAGACAATGTAGGTTTTGACATTAATAACAAGCCTGCTAATTCTCCACCTGAAATTCCTGATCATAAAGTTTAATTTAAATAGGGGCTTATTTTTCTGTTGATTAGTCTAATGTATTTTGATGTCAGAATTGATCAATGGGTTTGATGTAAAATGGTTTATTGAAGAATTGGTTAAGTTGTGGAAAGAAAACAATATGCTTACTATATTTGGCCTATATTTATTTACAGAAACTATCGAAAAATATTAGATTAGTTTGATATAATCTTTTTACTCACTTATTAGTGGAATGTTAGATTAACCTTATTTGGGATTAAACCTAAAAGGGATGATTAGAATAGCAATATTTTGTAAACCGAACAGCTTTATTTGTTAAGTGTGAATATAATCTCATGGGCCATTTGTAAACGCAGAAATGCCTTAGTTATAAATTAGTGCAAGTAAATTAGTTTATAAAGGGAAAATAAAAATAGCTTGGCTAGGACATTTTTGAATTAACTTCCTTCCAAACTTATGCTTTAAACAATTTTACTCATTTTATTCTTCATTAAATGAAAGATATACCCGTTTTTAATTTTAGTTCTTTTAGTAATAATCTGGTTAAAATGAATCAGCGGATCTTTGGCAATTATTTAAAGAACTATGCAGTATATCATCATGATCTTCGAGATATAATTTATACCTACATTGATTATTCTTCAAGATTATACATGGATCCAACTCAATATGGTCAAGTATTAAATCATTTTGCTAATTATTATAAAGAACAAATTTTACTTTTCGAAACAATATTATTAGAAAATGAAGGAGTTGTTAGTTCTTCTGATGCCCGGATTGTTATAAATGACAAACGTTTTGTAGATGAAGAATGGACGAATTATCCTTATTTCTCCCTTTTGGCTAAAAGTTATCTTTTATTAGAAAAGCTAAGTAAATCAATTATTGATCAAACAAATATCGATCATAAGTTAAGAAGAAAATTAAGATTTTATTCTCTCCAATATCTTTCTTTGCTAGCCCCTACTAATTTTTTGTTAACTAATCCAACTGTGTTAAAATTAGCAATGGAGACCAATGGGAAAAGTTTATGGACAGGTTTTAATTATTTGGTCCAGGATTTAGAGCGCGGAAAAATAAGTCAAATTGAACCTTCGGCCTTTGAGGTTGGTGTTAATTTAGCAGTATCACCAGGCGCAGTGGTTTTTGAAAATGAGATTATGCAGTTAATTCAATATTCACCAACTAAAAAAACGGTTTTTCAGATCCCGCTAATTCTTGTTCCGCCTTGGATAAATAAATATTACATTTTGGATCTTCAGCCAAAAAATTCTTTTGTAAATTATTTGGTCAATAATGGACTAACGGTTTTTATTATTTCTTGGCGTAACCCCAAATCAGGAAAGGGTAACATTGAGTTTAAGGATTATGTAACTGAAGGTGCAATTAGGGGCATTGAAATTGTTAAAAGTATTACTGGCTCTCAAAAAGTTAACACACTAGGCTATTGTATTGGAGGTACTCTTTTAAGCATCGCCGGCGCAATTTTATCTAAAAAGAAAGATGCTAATCCTATTAATTCTATCACATTTTTAGCAAGTATGATTGATTTTTCTGATATAGGTCCTATGGGAGATATAATTAATACAGCTCTTGTTTCTAAGTTAGAGCGAGGCGAATTAATTAATAATGGAGTTATGAAGGGTGAAGACATGGAAACTGCATTTAATCTTATAAGACCTAATGACTTAATTTGGAAATACGTTGTATCTAACTATTTAAAGGGAATTAAACCTGCTGCAATAGATGTCATGTATTGGACAAATGACAATACAAACTTACCAGCAGCAATGTATATTTATTATATGCGTTATATGATATTGGAGAATAAGCTTAGTCGTAAGAATGAATTGTTGATTAACGACGTATTGATAAATGTATCCGAGATAAATTGTCCAGTAATAGTAATTGGAATGAAGGATGACAATATTTCGCCGGCTATAACAACATTTACCACAACAAAATTAGTTTCTGGGCCTGTAGAATTTATACTGGCTGAGTCAGGTCACGTAATTGGAGCAATTAATCCGCCTTCTGCAAAAAAGTATGGTTTTTTATTTGAAGGCATTTTAGGTAATGGTTTTGAGGAGTGGGTAAAAACTGCTAAATATAGTAAGGGTAGTTGGTGGAAATATTATATTAAGCGAATTGGAGAGCTTTCTGGGGCTAAAATGCATCCAACTCAGGACCTTGGGAGTAAAGAGTTTAAGGTAATTGAGGCAGCTCCCGGAAAATTTGTGAAAGAAAAGTGTTAGTTATCTAACCTCTAAATTCTAAAAGCGAAAAATTATAAATGAAATTTACAAAATATTTTTTTAGTTAATCGAATGAAGATCCATTCTCTTCGAGTAAACGCGTTATAAAAACAAAAAATGCAGTTCATACATTAGAAAAATGATTGTTGGTACCTGAATATATGCTTATTTTTTCGTTAAGTTTTAATAGAGTTTCTTTCTGAATAAAATAGGAATTTATAATCGTAGCATAATGCTTTTTTCAAATTTAATTAATTGGTAAGTAACATTTAATTAATTGATAGATCAGATTGGTTAATAGAGAAATTTATCTGGTGGGGTGAATATATTAGAATTGTACGATTAAATTAAACTTATTAGGCATAAATACTTTTCAAGTTAGTTCATGTGAAATACAAAAAGCCAAAATTTATTTAAACTCAGGAAAATTATTAAAAAAAAACATTTTGTAATAAAATATTAAGTATGAAAATTGAGACTATCGAGAAACAGGAAATGCCAGCTTTAATTAGAACGAATCAGGAGAGAGCTATTCCGCCGGATTTTATTCCAGAGCCTAAGAAGCACAACACCATTCCTTATCCTGAAAAAGAACAGGAAAGAGAAGAACCTGACACCATTCCAAGACCTAATTAATAAAGTTGAGGTATTTTAATGTATAAATCTTCACGGTTTATTGCCGATAGGCCGAAATTGTTTTAATACTTTGGATTATCTTTATTCAATGAGTATTATAAATTCAAAACTCAATTTTTCGTTGAACCTATCTGTTTTCTGAGTAGTTACCACTGACTCATTAACCTAATTTAATTGATAGAAATGTTAAAAATGTTTTTATAAGTGAAGTTGTGATAATTTTATCGTAATATTGCGATAAATATTAAAAGTGGGGACAAAAAAAACAGAAGAATTTACTGTAAAGGATAATAAAATTGCCATGTATGCCAAGGCATTGGCGCACCCTGCTCGTGTTGCCATTCTTCAATTATTGATTAAAAAGCAAGCATGCATTTGTGGAGATATTGTAGATGAGTTGCCCTTATCCCAAAGTACAGTTTCTCAACATTTAAAGGAATTAAAGGAAGCAGGTTTAATCAAAGGCGATATTGATGGTGTTAGAGTTTGCTATTGTATTGACGAGATAGAGTGGGAAGCGGCAAAAAATTACTTAAGTGGGTTGTTTGAATCTTTTGAAGTGCACAACAAATGTTGCTGAAAAATAAAGACAATAAATATCGGTAAATTACGATTAATAAACATAAAATAAAATCAAAATGAAATTATCAGAATTTAAAAAACAGCTAAATGGAGTTTCAGAGTTGAACTTTATTTTACCTGATGGAACCAGTGTTCCAAAACATTTTCATGTTACCGAAGTAGGTCAAATAACAAAGCATTTTATTGATTGTGGCGGCACTGTTAGAAATGAAAGGGTTGTTAATTTTCAGCTTTGGGAGGCATATGATTTTGATCATCGTTTAGCGCCGGAAAAACTAAAGGCGATTATTGAATTAAGTGAAAAAAATCTTGGTATTAAAGATGACGAAATTGAAGTCGAATACCAAAGCAGTACAATTGGTAAGTATAGTATTGAGTTTAACGGTAACGGATTTAATCTTATTAACAAATTTACAAATTGTTTAGCTAGTGATAAGTGTGGGATTCCGCAAGAGAAGTTAAAAATCAGTTTAAGTGATTTACAATCAAAAAAGCAAAATAGCTGTGCACCAGGATCAGGCTGCTGTTAATCATATGTACATTTCTATTAAACAATATTGCGATCAACTTGCTTCTGAATTTCAGTTGATTCCGCAGGAAAGAAAAGAAATTTTAAATAAAATTTCCCAATATATCATTCTGAAACAGAAAGAAAATAAGCCAATAAATTTAGTTTATATATGTACCCATAACTCCAGAAGAAGTCATTTCGGACAAATTTGGGGGCATGTAGCCGCTAATTATTATGGAATTAAAAATGTTTATACATTCTCCGGTGGCACAGAAGTAACTGCATTCAATATCAATGCAATCAACTCATTAAAAAGAGTTGGTTTTAATATAAAACCAATCAAAATTGAAAAAAACAGCACCTATCATGTGTGCCATGATGATATTGAAGCACCTAGTGTTTGTTTTTCAAAAACGTATGATGATGCTAAAAATCCTCAAAAGGAGTTTGCAGCTATTATGACTTGTAGCGATGCCGAAGAGAACTGCCCTTTTATTCCGGGTGTTGAATTGCGGATTGGGACTACATATGATGACCCTAAAGCGTTTGATAATACACCTGAACAGGATACAAAGTACGATGAGCGTTGCAAACAAATAGCATTAGAAACACTTTATGTATTCTCGAAATTGTAATTTATGAAATCGAAAAAGCATTGGTTTTTTTCACTTTTATTTATTCTATTATTTGTATCAAACATAAATGCTCAAAGCATTAATATGAGCGGTGTATTTCCTACCATTGACCATTCTGGTAAAATTAATAACAAACTAGAATATAGCTTGTATTATTTTGCAGCATTTCCAGTGGTGAATCTTAATAAGCCTGATTTTCTAACTGATACTTACTTTAATTTACTGTATGCCGAGCAAGCTTTAAGTTATCATTTAAATGCTAAATTTTCGGTAACAGGTAGCTACGTTTACCAGAGAGAAAATGTGGTATATGATAATTTCGTTAATGAGAACAGGTTTTATTTACAAGCCAAATATAAGCATGTAATTAAAAAAGTAAACCTAACTCATCGTTTGCGTTTTGACGGCCGTTTTGTGCAAGATCGTTTCACCAATAAAGCGCCATTTACACATCGATTGAGATATTTAATTGGAATGGATGCGCGGGTTAATGAAAAGGTATATTTCACAGCCTATGAAGAAGCCTTTTTTAATACTTTTGAAAATGCTGCTGCTGTTTATAGCGAGAATTGGGCATACACCGCATTGGGTATAAAACTAAATGATAAGAACAAAATTGAATCCGGAATTTTATACGTAACCTGGAAAACTGGAAGACAAAGTTGGTTCAATCAATACTATCTTCAATTTACGTGGATCAATCAATTAGACTTTAGAAAGAAGGATTAAAAATGAGAAAATACATCGCTGAAATAATTGGAACATTTGCATTGATTTTTTGTGGAACAGGTGCGATTATTGTCAATCAGGAAACAGGAGGAGCAATTACACACGCAGGAATTGCTGTTACCTGGGGGTTAATAGTAGCCGCTATGATTTATACCGTTGGTGATATTTCTGGAGCGCACTTAAATCCTGCGGTAACCATTGCGTTTTGGGTGGCTAAGGTTTTTCCCGCCAAAGAAATCATACCTTATTTGACAAGTCAGGGTATTGGTGCATTTCTGGCAAGCTTAACTTTACATTATTTATTTCCAGCTAATAACACCCTTGGTGCAACATTACCATCCGGAACACCTGTTCAATCATTTATTTTAGAGTTGTTACTTACTTTTCTACTCATGTTTACAATAATTCATGTTGCTAAAGGAAGCAAAGAACAAGGTATGTTTGCCGGATTGGCAATTGGCTCAGTTGTGTTATTAGAGGCAATGTTTGCCGGCCCAATTTGCGGGGCTTCTATGAATCCTATTCGGTCTCTATGTCCAGCTATCTTATCTGGGCATACAGAGCATTTATGGGTTTATCTGATAGCTCCCTTTTTAGGCGCTATAGTTGCTGTATTCACTTGGAATTTAATGAATGGGTTGGATAAAAAACCTTAATTAAGAATGGATACAGGATTTATTAATTTTAGGTAGTTCGGTTGTTTTCTGATTAATTAGCTGTTTACTATTCAATTCTTTTAACTCAATATTGTTGGGTTATTGGAGGTCTAAAGTTTTTACAATGTTGATTTCTCCTTTGAATTGTTGATTGTAAATTGCTCGTTTTTTAAATGTATCAACTACCTTTACAGCTTCGTAAATTATACAAAATGATTCATTTTTTCGAAAATAAACGTAAGGCAATTTATGCTTTGCAGACTAACGCAACATTAAGTACTAAGGATATTGAAAAACTAAACTGGTTATTTGGTGATTCAATCAAAATAAACGAACAAACTTTATCCGGAATATTCGTTGGCCCAAGAGCTACAATGATTACGCCATGGAGTACCAATGCAGTTGAAATTACACAAAATATGGGTATTGCCGGTGTAATTCGAATAGAAGAGTTTTGGAAAGTTGATGAGGCATACAAGGATTTTGATCCGATGTTATCTCAAAAGTATGTGTCACTAAATCAGGAAATTTTTACAATTAATATTAAACCTGAACCTATTTTGGAAATCTCTGATATTGCAGCTTACAATGCAAAAGAGGGATTAGCTTTAAGTGAAGAAGAAGTAGATTATTTAAACAAACTTTCACAAAAAATAGGCAGGAAGCTAACAGATTCGGAAATATTTGCTTTCTCACAAGCTAACTCCGAACATTGCCGCCACAAGATTTTTAATGGCACCTTTATTATCAATGGCAATACAAAGCCAACTTCTTTATTTAAACTCATTAAAAAAACTTCTGAGTTAAATCCAAATGACATTGTTTCTGCTTACAAGGATAATGTTGCTTTTCTTAAAGGACCTAAAGTGGTCCAATTTGCGCCATTGTCTGCAGACAAACCGGATTATTATACTGAAAAAGAGTTTGATTCTGTAATCTCATTAAAGGCAGAAACACATAATTTCCCGACAACTGTAGAGCCCTTTAATGGTGCTGCAACAGGCTCCGGTGGCGAAATTCGAGATCGACTCGCCGGTGGTCAGGGTTCTTTGCCATTGGCAGGAACTGCTGTTTACATGACATCCTATTCACGTTTGGAGAAAAACAGAGCTTGGGAAGAGGGCATGAACGAGCGTCCTTGGTTGTATCAAACGCCGATGGATATTTTAATTAAGGCTTCAAATGGAGCATCTGATTTTGGAAATAAATTTGGTCAGCCACTTATATCAGGCTCTGTGCTTACGTTTGAACATGAATCTGTGCTGTCTGGCAAAAAGAGGAAGTTAGGTTATGACAAAGTAATTATGTTAGCTGGCGGAATAGGTTACGGTAAATTAAACCAAGCTATTAAACTAAAGCCAACTGCCGGAGATAAAATTGTTGTGTTAGGTGGGGAAAATTACCGAATAGGAATGGGTGGAGCCGCTGTGTCTTCCGCTGATACCGGTTCGTTTGGTAGTGGCATTGAATTAAATGCGATTCAACGTTCTAACCCTGAAATGCAAAAGCGTGCTGCCAATGCTATTCGTGCGTTTGTTGAGAGTGATGAGAATCCGATTATTTCTATACATGATCACGGTGCAGGTGGCCATTTAAATTGCTTGTCAGAATTAGTTGAAGCTACAGGTGGGCTAATTGATTTAGATAAATTACCTGTGGGCGATCCTACTTTATCTGCCAAAGAAATCATTGGCAACGAGTCTCAGGAAAGAATGGGTTTAGTGATTGGTGAAAAAGATATTGAAACATTGAAGCGAATAGCCGAGCGTGAGCGCTCACCGATGTATGAAGTTGGTGAAGTAACTAATGATCATCGCTTCACTTTTCTTTCAAAATCCTCCGGATTAAAACCGATGGATTATGCGCTTGAGGATTTTTTCGGGAGTTCTCCAAAAACAATTCTACAAGATACTGTTTTGGAAATGGCTTATGAATCGCTGCTATATTCCAAGGATAAAATAAATTTTTATTTAGAACAATTATTGCAGCTCGAAGCCGTAGCTTGTAAAGATTGGTTAACAAACAAAGTTGATCGTTGTGTTGGAGGAAGAGTTGCTAAACAACAATGTGCAGGTGAAATACAATTACCATTAAATAATGTAGGCGTAATGGCACTTGATTTTAAAGGAAAAGAAGGTATTGCAACATCCATTGGTCATTCACCCCTAACCGGATTAATTAATTCAGCTGTTGGTTCACGAAATGCGATAAGTGAAGCCTTATCTAACATTATTTGGGCGCCATTAAAAGATGGATTAAAATCAGTTTCTTTATCGGCAAATTGGATGTGGCCTTGTAAAAATGAGGGTGAAGATGCACGTTTGTATGAAGCAGTTCAAGCCTGTTCCGATTTTGCCATTGCTTTAGGAATCAATATCCCAACAGGTAAAGATTCTCTATCTATGAAGCAAAAATATAAAAACGAAGAGGTGATTGCACCGGGAACGGTTATTATTTCTGCCGCAGCAAATTGTTCTGATATTAATAAAGTTGTAGAGCCTGTTTTGAAAACAAACGGAGGTTCAATTTATTACCTCAATTTATCTCAAGATGCTTTAAAGTTAGGCGGTTCATCATTCGCACAAATATTGAATGCTATTGGAAACGACGCACCTGATGTGCTGAATCCACTTTATTTGAAGACGGTTTTCAATATTTTACAGGTATTAATTAAGGAAAATAAAATACAAGCAGGACATGATGTTGGAAGTGGAGGTTTGATAACAACTTTATTGGAAATGTGTTTTGCAAGTGTAGAGGTTGGCGCCGAAATTGATTTAACTTCTTTGAACGAAGCTGATTCTGTTAAGGTACTTTTTAACGAAAATGTATCTATTGTATTTCAAGCGGATGAGTCAGTTGAATCAATCTTTTTAAATCATCAGATTCAACTTCATAAAATTGGTAAGGCAGTAAAAAGTTCTAAAGTTGTTATCAAAAACCATTCAGATAATTTTGAATTTAATGTTTCTCAATTACGAGATATTTGGTTTAAGACATCTTACTTATTAGATCAAAAGCAAACTAAAAACGGAATGGCTGATGAACGCTATTCAAACTATAAATCTCAACCTCTTCAGTTTAATTTTCCAAAACAATTTAGTGGTTTAATTCCAGTGAATGAACATCATGGTAAACGACCAAAAGCCGCTATTATCAGAGAGAAAGGAAGTAATTCGGAACGAGAGATGGCAAATGCAATGTACATGGCAGGTTTTGATGTTAAAGATGTACACATGACAGATTTGATTTCCGGAAGAGAAACATTGGAAGATATTCAACTCATTGGTGCAGTGGGTGGTTTTTCAAATTCTGATGTGTTAGGGTCAGCTAAGGGATGGGCAGGTGCTTTTCTATACAACGAAAAAGCGAATACAGCATTGAAGAAATTTTTTCAACGGAAGGACACTTTATCAGTTGGTATTTGTAACGGTTGTCAATTATTTATGGAATTAAATTTGATCAATCCTGAACATGAAGTGCATGGAAAAATGCATCATAATAATTCTCAAAAACACGAAAGTGGATTTACATCTGTTACCATCCAGAAAAATAATTCAGTCATGTTAAGCAGTTTGGAAGGAAGCACTTTAGGTGTTTGGATTTCGCATGGTGAAGGAAAATTTAAGTTGCCTCAAGAAGAAAAGAATTATCAAATTGTTGGTAAATATGCTTATTCAGCTTATCCTGCCAATCCGAACGGTTCTGACTACAATACAGCCATGATGTGCGATAAAACAGGTCGTCATTTAGTAATGATGCCTCACATAGAGCGATCCATTTTTCCTTGGAACTGGGCGCATTATCCGGATAACAGAAAAGCGGATAAAGTTTCGCCTTGGTTAGAGGCTTTTGTGAATGCGAGGAACTGGATAGTAAGCCAGGGATAAAAAAATTGGGTGATTATTTGGTTTATTAAGCAACAAGCCTTAAGTTTGTGCCCCAATTCAATGTAAGGGAATTTGAAAATGCCTCGATGGCGGACCTGCCTGTCTTAAGACAGGATTGGTAGCAAGAAGAAGCTATCGAGACAAAATGGAAAAACACCATTAAAAAAAAGTTTAAAATGCCTCGATGGCGGAATTGGTAGACGCGATGGTCTCAAACACCATTGTCTTCACTGACATGCCGGTTCGAGTCCGGCTCGGGGTACTAAGCCGGTCTTATCTTCTAAATGAGATAAGACCGGCTTTTTTATTTCCCCTGAATCATTTGATAATTGCGAGGTTAGCTCGATGACTGAATTTATTTTCTCGGTTCGATAATGCTCAATTTTCACGTCATAGACTACTCCTTGCGGAAATAGCGTATTTTGAAACGTTTGTTTTTGGTAGTAATCACCACAAGCCCGCGCTGACGGTAGGTTACAGGCTAACCTGCTTGTAAAATCAATCAATTCTTTAGGGTTCGATAATTTTTGGTCGAGCTTTTCGTAAGTCTTAATCAATTCCTCTTTTTGCTTGGTAAAAATCACCGAAAATTCTTGATAAATATCAAAGGCTACCTTGCCAATAGCGTGGTTCTTTCTTAAAGTAAAGAACTCTTCATCTATTGAATTAATTTGCAAGGAAAGGGCTTTTTTCTCGCTTGTGTTGGCTTCTGTGCAATAATCCCACACATAGCGCAAATGTGCCTTTAAAGGCTCTGTGTGCTTGGTTTCTATCGAGTATTTCTTTAAAAACTCCTCGAACTTATTATGCATGATTTTTACGCTACGGTTGATCCCTATTCCAATCTTATTGACCTTATAATAATAAAGTCCTTTCTTTTTTACTAAATAACCTGTATAAGGATACCCAGTGTCTGCATCTTTTACAAAGACTTTCAATGGCAAATTATCATTAGCTTTATTGACCTTAAATCCGGCAGTAGTTTTTAATTCGTTGGCTTTTAAAAATAACTCTTCGCTGATTAAAGCAGGATGCTTGCCTTTTACTAATTCACCGTTCAGTAAATTGTGCGACATCATTCCGCAATAAAACGGATTCTTGAAAATTTCAGCGAGCGTTTGTTTGGGAACTGTTAGTCCTCTTACTTTTAATCGTTCAATAATTTGTTCTATCGTCATCCCGATTGCTCGGTATTCAAAAGCTTCTTTAATCAACTCACCTTTATCATTGATGATAATGGTTTGCGTTGGCGCACCTTTTACGAATTCATAACCTGTTGGTGCATTACCAATCCATTCTCCTCGCAATAATTTTTCACGCATTCCATCTATTGTTTTTTGTCTACGCAAATCATTATCGTATTTACTAAAAATGAACTGAATGTTTTGTTGCAAAGCTCCTGCGTGTGAGTTGGTATCTATTGGCTGAGTTACCGCCATAATATTTACACCCACTTTCTTTAACTCACCTGCAATGTAAATAGCGCTATCTCCTGTTCTACTAAAGCGGTCTAAACTATAGACTAAGATATACGAGATTTTTTCTTTGCTTGCTTTTACAAACTTGAGCATGCGATTAAACTCCTTACGTTCATCGCATTTAGCACTTTCATACGTTCCACCAAAGTAGCCTTTAATAACAAGGCTATTTTTTCGTGCGTAATCATCGCAGTATTTTTTCTGCCACTCTAAACTTTGGTTCGTATCCATTTGCTCTTTGGAACTTACCCTTGTATAGATGACGCAGTTCTGAACACTGGAGTCTTTTACTTCCGTATTCTTGCCTTTAGCAAATTTTCTAAGCAGCGTCTCGTTGTTCAATGGATTCTTCTCCTTCATAGTTGTCTCCTTTCAATTGTTTAATTTTTGACTGACTGTGTTTTTGTTTCATGTACAACTCATAAAATAACATGGATAATTTCTCCAATGATTTTATAGTTGCCTGCACTTCTTCATCTGTGTATTTCTCAAAGCCTTTATATGACCTCAGTTCGGCTATGGTCATCCTTCTTAATATTTTCTCTTTCTTCTCCGACATACGCCTCCCTTCTTATTCTTGATCCTTTACTTTAATGAACTTGTATTTACGTTTTACTCCGGGTCGATTATTCTCCACCATAATTGTCGTAGGTTCATCTTGCCTGATTCTGATTTCCTTTCCTTTCTTATCAATCAGAATAAAATCCTTGTAATCTTTTGCTAAGAAGATTTGCATTACTTCCTGAAGTGTTGATTTTGATTTTTACCTCCGCTGGGTTAACACATTGGCTTATTTCGTGTAATTGTATTATGTAATCCACGAGGTAAGAATAAAACA
>B570J29032_109959500_pt1 | contig 28228 bp, 10 predicted proteins | sample LakMenEpi16Nov12_FD_29032 | JGI IMG/M metagenome (IMG submission 29032) | reverse complement strand
ACTTGAGGTGTTGGTGGTGGTGGAGATGGAGATGGTGGTGGTGGTGGAGGTGGTGGTGGAAGCGGCGTAATACTTTGGGTAGTAGAGTTACTAACTGTAGTTGTTGATTGAACATCAGTAGCGGGTCTACTTTCGCTTGAAGCAACGACATCAAATCTTGGTTTTCTTGTAGATCTTATCGTTTCTTGCATATTATTAATTGTTCCAGAAGCAAAATATGCCTCTTGTCCAGAAGTTGATGTTAAACCACCTAAAGAACTATTTGAAGACTGTGATGTTAATCTAAAGATTTTTGTTCCAACTTCAAAAGATGGATTTGAAGGTAGATTGGGATCTGGTATAAAGAATGAACCAAGAACGGTTCCTACATTATCACTAAACAATCTAACAGAAATAACTTCTGCTTCAGCTGAAGCACTTCTCAACCTCATTCCAGTGCGAATAAATCCACTATATAATGATTGATTATTTTCTGCCAAAGTTCTTGTATCGACATTTAACAAAATACTAGAACTCGAATAATTTGCAGGAATAGTATAACTTTCATCATATGGACTTGTAACAAAAATATCAGTAGGATTTGATATTGGACCATATTTATGATTAGAGTTTGCAACTCTAAATCTTATAGATGGTGTAGAACCTGTTGTTGCTGTTGTAGAACCAGTTGTCATGGTTCCAGTAACTAATTCGCCTACAGTAAATGAACCACTAAGCATTCTAATTTCAATTAGTTTTGGAATAATAAAATTGTTTACATCTTCACCATCAAAAAATCCATAGAGTCTTGTATATGGTCTAAATTTCCTACCAGTGAATTCAATATTTCTAGACCTCATAAATGGAATTGTTGAGGTACTTACAACTCTATCCCCTTCATTTGTAGTTTGTACTTGCTCAGAAACTCTAAGTTGACTTCCAGATCTATTTTCTGTGCCCGTTCTTGTTGTAGTAACAACTGTTGTAGTTTGTAATTGATTTGTAGTTACTAAAGCACTACCAGTATTTTGTGTACTAGAACCAGTTACAACAGTATTGCTAGTTGTCGATGTACTAGATCCTGTCCAAGTAGATTGCCATGCTCCCCATCTAATAGGACCTAAACCAGTTTGTTGATCATATCCAGCATACTCTAATTGTAATCTGGTTTGTGTATAATCATCAACATCTATCCTAAGTGATTGTAGTCTAACCTGGTCTACCCAAATATCAGAAGATGGGAATAATTGAATATTTCCAGTATATGTTACAACCAGGTATGGAGTAACATTTTCAACTCTTGTTGCAAAAGGTTGTGCAAATTGTAAAAATTCGCCATAATCTAGGGTAATAAGTTGACCTGTTCTCCTGATATTTGAACCAATAATATCAGTTACAAAAGCAGGATCTGCTGTTGGACTTGCTGTTGTTCCTATACCAAGAAGAGATTTTGAACCAACTAAAAGATCTATAGATGTTGTAAAGTGAGATGGTCTCAATTCAAGATTTATAGGATCGATACTATTGGTAACTTTACCAATTTTAAGTTGAGATTTAGTTCCACTAAAATTATCTACATAAATTCCAGATTTAAATCTTGTCAGACCACTTTCATCAGGAATGAATAAAGATTCTGTTTTGGATTCTAAAATTGATAACGCTGTATAATATTCTAAATTTTTAATTCTATCTTCAAGTAAAGAGATATCTTGCATTCTATATCTCTTATGGGCATTTAATGATACTTGCACATTTTCTGTGCTACAAATATAAGGTGGCAGATTTATTGTAGCAACTTCAAGAGAGTCTTCTAAAGCAATTGGAGGTAAAGGAGTTTCGGAAGGAACTCCTTTAATCAATTGAAATCCACCATCAATCTTCAAGAACAGTTTATCAATTCTTGGCAAATAGTGTGAATATGTAAGGATGATTGATTCATCCGAAGCTAAAATATTTTTAGATGAATTAGTTGCATCTTCAAATGCTCTAGAGGAAAATTCAAATGGAGAATAACTAGTTGAACTTGAATTAAATTTACGAACTCTTGGACGTATATCAAGTACATCAGTTAATCTTTCATTATTTTTAATTAATGGCAAATCACAATAATTAAATTGGTTATAAGAAGAAACTGTTGTAATATCTCCTTCTGTAGAATCACTATAAGTTGCAGACTCATATATAACTCTTAACTTTCTTCTTGGTTCTTTAGTATTTGGTTTTCTTACCAACCTAGAATAATCACAAATAGTTTCTCTTTGACCAGAATCCAAAGTAAACCTATCAATAATATTTTCATCCCCAGGATCAAAATCATTTATAGAACCAGAAATTCCACTAGTCTCAGACCTAATTACCTCACCAATTTCAAATCTAAGGTCATTTAGATATACTAATCCTATGGTAGAAGTTCCAACTTTTTCAACATAAAGTGCTACAGCACCACTTGTAGTTCCTATTAATTCTTCGCCAACAATAAAGTCATCAACCTTTCCAGTTGGACCATCAAGATTAAATAAACTTATAGAGGGTAGAGTGGGATTATTTGTATCATTTGCCTCATAAACAGCATACACTTTAGTTACATCTGGTTCAAGTAAACAAATTTCTTTATCTTGAACTCGTAAACCATACCCAAAACTACCATATTCTAATCCATCATCTAAAGTAGTTGAACCAATTCCAGATGCAGAAAGTATAGACTTATTAACAATAACTGAACCAGTTCTGTTTAAAGATTTTACCTTATTAGTTACATTTATTTTACTAAGTGTTGCGATTAATCTTGCAGAACCAGAAACATTCAAACCAAATATTCTTAATTCTTTTCCACCATTACTAAATCTAAATTTATCTTCAGTTAGTTCCTCAAATCCACCAGTAGAATTTATTAAAACATATCTTTCTTCATCAAATGGTAAAAAGGTTTCATTTGACCCTGCTTGAATTGTATTAGTTGCATTTGCAGTAATAATAACATTAAATTCTTTTCTAATTGATAATGTAGATTTTGTTAGATCGACATTAGCAATGAATTTTTTAGGTAATGGTGTATATAATGAATTGTCTATGGATGATCTTAAATTTGCTCCAATTAAACTAAAATTATTGACTGATATTGAAGACGTTGGAAGTCCACCATCATTGATATTTGCAACTGTAGTTATCCCAGCAATAACAATAGAATTACTGCTATTAATACTGGAAATTCTGGCATATGTTTTTACATTTGTGCTTCCTAAAAGTGGATTGCTAAATGATACCAAATCCCCAACTTTAGCAATAGTTCTAAAATCAAAATCAGAACTAGTTACAGTAGACACTCCTGGAGCAGTTCCAGATTTTGCAGAGATACTAACTCCACCAATTGAAAAAATATCAGATAATTTTGTATCTCCATTAAATGTTTGCCCAGTTCCAACAGAACTATAAAGAGACTTAACATCAGATATTTTATACTCTACAGGAGAGGTAACTATTCTATTACTATCAATACCATTAAATATTAGTTTTTCCCCATTAATAAAAGATCCATTTGTACAATATGCAGTAACAATTCCTGTAGTTGTATTAAATTTTAAATGTCCTGTTGCTCCACTTGACTTTCCAACTATAAAAGTTGGAACATTCAATGTTATTGGTTCATTCAAAGTTAAATCAGTATATGTTTGGATATCATATAATGAGATGTCCCATTCATTTAGGTCACCGACAACAGATGAATATGAACCAGACTCTAAAGCATAATCATAAACTCTGGCAACTCCTATTTCTTTTCCCGAAGCAGTTGTTGAAGTAACACCTATTCTAGAGTCCCTTAAACTAATTACTGATGATGTACTAAATCCAATTCTAGGAGCACCAATAACCCTATTTAAAGATAGTGTGGGACCAGTGTAATAATTAACTGCTTGATCTTCTAAAGTTTTAGTTGTTCTTGTTTTCTCAAAATCCAAATAATGTATAGTTCTTGAATCTACTTCAAATCCCCGAATAAAAGCTTTTCCTGGAGATATTTTATATGTTCCTAACTCTTCTGCTGGAATATTATTATTGTACGTTAACTGACCTTTTAAAAATATGCCGTTATTGCCCTTTCTATTATTTAAAGACTCTCTAGCAGTAATAGAAAATGGTTTTACATAAAAATTACCAGATTCATTGTAAGTTCTTCTTGCTAACTCTTGTGCTAACTCATTATATTGAGATTTATCTTCAATATGTTGTATATTACCTTGTCTTAATACTAAGAGTTCAACAAAATTCTCATTTTTTTCAGATTCTAATGGTTTTTTTGTTAAAACTGCAGTTATTTTTAATCTATCTGCGCCAGGAGCTGCGAAATTATTAAATCCTTTAGCATTATCTGTAAGACTTGAATCTAATCCAGATGTTACAATTTCTTCAAATATTTCTAAACCAACTCTGTAAGTTGGAAATTGACCATGTGCATCAAGAATTAATGTTTGTGGAAATACTTTTACAAATGTTCCTCTAAGATAGTATACACCCTCAGATAAAAATACTGCAGAACCTATTGAAGTTGAATCAACTGCCGCAGTAATTCCAAATCCTTGTCCTGCCTGAAAATTTATAATCGAAGTTGAAAGATTTGATTCCAAAGATAAAACTTCATTATCATCAAAAACTTCTTTCCCATCTATACCAGTAGATACATAACTAACAAATAAAGTGTAGTAACCTCTAGTAGAATATTCTGGACCAACAGTGGAAACAATTTTTGCTTTTACATTAGAAGATTGACCTCTAATGTAGACATTAACAAGGTTAATTGCATAACTGGAAATTGGTATTCCAAGGTACTCCTTCTCAATTTCTACAGCAAAAAGTGTATTGTTATAATTAATTTGACCTGGAATTACTACAGATCCTTCCTTAAACAAATGAGTTCCGACTTGCTCAATTTGATTTTGGAGAATTGATTGTAAAGAAGTTAATTCCCTAGATTGAACTGGCAATCCTGGTTTAAAAAGTACTTTATAATATCCTTTGTTTGGATCAAAGTCATCAAAATATGGAGATACATTTAAATTAGTTTCTTGTGGCATGATTCTCTATTAAAATTGCAAAATAACTTTGATATCTTCTCTTTGATTCACAGACCTGGTAATGGATGGTCTATTATCAACATATAAAATGGTTCCAGAATATTTTTGAACTTCTGGTGATGCTATACCTTTGATAAAAGTTTGACCCAAGTAGTAGGTCTTATTATTTATCACAGTACTGATACCAGGATTACTATCAGTTCCAAATCCATCATCAATATAAAGATCTTTAGAACCTCCAACAATTCTTAAGGAACCTCCAGCAGTAATAGTTGGCGTAAAACCATTAAGTTTATAACCATAAGTTGGATTTAATTTTTGAGTTCCATCTGTGTTAAATCCAACCAATGATCTATCTTGCCAATACTTCAATACTCCAGTTTGAGCATCATAAGATACCACTCTACCAATAGCTGTGGCACCTGTTCCGACAGTTTGAGTAATATATGAATTTTGTATAAAAGTAGTCAACTTGTAATCATCAACATTTGGTGCAAGACCCTTTAATTTTATTGCATATAAAGAACTGACCCTATCTTCAGTAATTACTGTAGAAGACTCAAAAGCTTGTGGATTTTCAACAATACCAATCCTTGCAATAGAAGTTCCTGTCACAAAGTCTGGATTTTGCTCATCATTTTCAATTCTTGAATAAATCAAGACATTTGTTGCACCCAACTCTTTATATACATCATACCCATGCCCACCAGGAGGCGGAATAATTACATCAAACACTGGTGTAAGAGACCCAGTAGGAACGTTGCCTCCAATTAAATCAATGCTTGCGTAAGTATATCCACTTCCCCCATTGGAAATTGTTACTGATTCTACTTTTGCGTCATTGTTAACTACAATTGTACATTCTGCACCATTACCATCACCTTTAATTGGAACTCTTGTGTACGTTGTATTTGGAGGACCAACCAAGTATCCTCTATTTTTTATAGTAACAGTCTTTAATTGTCCACTTGTTTCTGCATTATTTCTAATCGTCACATAATCAGAATTAGTTTCCCAATCAACTGGTAGTGGAATAAAATTCAAGGAATCAAACTTAATAACATCACTTGGACTGATTGTATAAAGATACTTCCAAACATATCCATCACCACTGGTTCCAGCAGCTCTTGGTTCTAAATCCGTAAATTTTGGTTCATCGAGAGATGGTTTTCCATTGGGATTTTCTGGGTCAATTCCATTATTTAAACAAATATAAACTCTAAATTCACTATTTACTACAAAATAATTTGAGGAATATAAACTTGTTTTATTTGATGGTTTAGATAAGTTATTTCTATTAACATCATGTCTGTACATATCATAAATTGTTGCTGAAGCCCATTGTATCTTTCTAACAACTGGTCTAATGTCATCGGCAGCAATTTTTTTCAAAGCAATCATAGTATCCCAATAAAAATTGGTATCATCAAAACAATCTCTTGGAGATGGTGGAGTAGTATTCCAATTATCTTGTACTTCAGTTGCGTTGGGCAATCCAATAAAAGTATAATAGGAATTGCTAGGGTCTCTAATTTTATCAATAAAACTTCTAGCGTTCTTAACTCTCAATAAATCAGTTATAATTGCTGCCATTTTAGTAATTTAAACCTTCTATATCTTATATTTATTAACCAAGGTAACCCAAATATTTTAAAGAATTTTTTCTTCGTATAACTGGATTAGTGCCTATACCAGATTGCTTTGTACCATGCTGAGCTAAGAATTCAGCGGGACTTACTCTTACTGGCATATTTATTTTACCCCAAGTATATTTACCATAAAATGCTGTTGTTCCAAACCCAACTATATTACTTGGAGGATTGTTTAATAGTTTAACAACAACAGTTGTTACAGTAGTTGCAATTCCAACAGTTGAAGCTAAACCACTAATACCAGGTGGTATAACTGCTTGTTTTGTGTACCAATGTGTACACTCAAAAGTCATATTAACAAACTGAGTAGAAATTCCTAGAATAGACCCATCACTTCTTAAAGATGTTTGTGGTGCTGTTCCAAAACCAGAATCAACGACGTTGAATAGATATCCAGTAGTAATTCCAGTCTTTGATATATTTAAACTCTTTCTAATTCTAGAATCTAGAGGAATGAATAAATCAAGTTCTAATCCTAAACATGTAGTAACTCCTGAGCATGATGTTGTTCCAACTCCAACAATAATTCCATAATCACCCTCATAATCAACTCTAATTACTTCTTCAACTGATCTTTTTGGTGGTGCAATTAAAACTGGGGGTGGTAAAATTGAAGATACGCTAAATTTCATTGGTGATCTTAATGCCCACTTTCTAGAAGTAGTTGCCAATCCAACATTGTCAAACGTATCAACATATAAAATATCTCCTACAGCATAATTTGCACCACCATTAGTAATTGATATTGAGGCAATATTAAAGTTTAATACGCTAATCTGGATATCTGCAGTTGCTCCTCTACCAATACCACTTTGAGACTTTAATTTTGCATTATAGAAAGTGTTTTGTCCAACTTGCAATGGTGGGAATCCACTACCTTGCTGTGATATTGACAATGAACCTAAAGGACCATAATAATAATTCGTTCCACCTGTTCCTACAGTTATTGAAGTTATTGACCCCCCAGCACCAATAGTTGCAGATGCAGTTGCCTGGGTTCCAAACCCATATGGTCTCTGTACTGTTATCTCTGGAGCAATAGTATATCCATATCCAGGATTTGTTATTGTAATATTACTAATTGAACCACCAGCGCCGATTGTTGCAGTTGCAGTTGCAGTATCAAGATTTTCTTGATTAATTATTTCTATAATTGATCTTTCTTGAAGAGGAATACCCTCAAAAGAATCATCAAATAGTGGTCTAATATTATAGACAAAGACATATGTTGATCCAATTCCAACAGATTCAATTATATTTGTACTTGGATTAATTATTGGTTCATAATAAATGCGGTCTTTACCAACAAATTCATTGTCAATAATCTTATCAACAGTTTGTTTAAACCAGCTGATTGGTCTAGAGAATAATTCATTAAGAGTTACACCTTGACCACCATAGTTATTGGTAATAATTTTATCTGCTGATACTACATCCATTACCAATCTTTGTTCCTCTGTAAAGGTATCATCAGTATCACTGTACAATTGAACATCATCACCAACTTTAACACTTGGCAACACATCAACTGTTTTAACGTCAATTGATTGAGTTCCAGTGTACATTAAAACTTTAGCTTTATCGCCAATAGTACTAAACCCAGCGACTGCACCCTTAGGTGCTTCAGTAAATCTTAAAGTACTTCCTCCATTAAATTGGTATCCTTCTCCTGGTGTTTGTAAGGTATCGTTTATAAAAACAAGTAAATTGGATTGTAAATTAATTCCAGAATTTGCTTTAGCAAAGAAAGATATACTTTCACCATTTATAGTTAATGGGAATAATCTTCTTCTTCCATTAAAATAAACTGAAATATCATCAAGAACAATAAACTCACCAACATTCCATCCAGAGAATTTACTTTGATATGTTCTATCAATTGTAAGTTCAAAGTTTTTAAACGTCGAAATTCCTGTAGTTGGAATTCCAGTTGTTCCTCCAATAGCAACTGTTAATATCTCTCCAGAACCATACCCATATCCAAAGTTATTGATCTCAAAATTTAAAATTGTACTATCTTGACTTGGGACCAAATCAACTGTTGCTCCTGTTCCAAATCCAACAACACCTTGTTTGTAAATTAATGGTATATTGTAATAGTTTAAAGGATTGTCAAATATTACATCTAAGGGTTTTGTAACACTTCCACACTTTTTATAAAAATGAGTGTATGGGGATGTTCCTGAATTAATAATAAATGTATAATCATCAACAATTTTAACCACACCTGTTCCGTTTGCTGCAGGATCTTGACCAGTTGGAGAATTATTAATTTGTCTAGGAGCAATAATAATCTCTTCAACCGTTCCTCCAGAAACATATGTTAGTGGAGTAGATCCAACTCCAACATTAAGTTCAAATTGACTTATATTATTAATTCTTGTTACTTGAGTTCCACAATAATCTGTAGTGTTTATATTTGGGTGTGTAACTATTCCAAGAGAACCTGTAAATCCTAGTCCTGTTAAAATTATATCAGTTCCAACTTTTAACTTGTGTCCAAGAGTTAAAGTTCCACCACTCACATATGAATGTGGAATTGTAGATATTCCAGAATTAAAAGTAAATGTATAATAATCTGGTGCTGAAAGAACTTTAAAGGTATTTCCCAATGGAGATACTGTTAGGTCTCCAGGGAATATATCAGTGTTAATACCAACTTGAACTACACCACCAGAAACATAGGTGTGTGGTATGGTAGATGCCCCAACATTAACAGTAAATGAAGTTGTTGTTCCTACTGTATTGACTGTGAAGAAATAACCTTGAGTTCCATCTGGGAATATTGTTGTGGTTACTCCTGAAGGACCTGTGCAGGAAAATTCCAATTCTCTCATTTTAAAATTATCACCTGGATTTAATCCATGATTTCCAACAATGAACACTGTAGATAAACCAGTTGTATTATCATAAATGAAATCATAAACTGCAAAGGTTTGTCCATAACCAACACAAGTCAATGCTAATCCAGCAAGACTAAAGCTTCTACCAATTGCTGTTTGAGTTATTAAATTATGAGGCTGTGACGTGACAACGGTAGATAAACCAGTTGTATTGTCATATGTAAAGTTAACAACATTTAAAGTTGTTAATCCAACAGTAGTAACTGTCATTATTCCAGTTAGATTATCATATATTGCTGTGCTAACCCCAATTGGTGGGTAATAATCACAGGTAAACGCTGCTCCAACTATAGATATTTCTTCACCTAATTGCAATCCATGTGGAGTTGAAGTTGTTACTGTAGTAACTCCAGTAATGGAACTATAACCAATATTGGTAACCTGTCTTGGGACATAAAATACTTTTGAATTAGTTATTGCAACGCCAACAATATGTCCATCTAAAACCGACGCAATACCAATATAAGTTATATTCGCAGAACCATAACTAGCAGTTTGAATACCAACTTTTACCGTTTGTAAACCAGATCTATATCCAGAACCAGAATTACCTATGGAAATTTGGGTTATTGTTCCTGCTGATGAAACTAATGCTGTTCCTCCAGCAGCAACTAATGGTTGATAACCAAATCCTTCTGTAGATCCAACACTAACTATAATTCCTCCTCTAGGAGTATTATTTACATTAATATCATTAGTTATGGATGGATTTGCAATTGGTCCACCAAAACCTACTTGCAACTGTCCACCACCACTGATTAGTTTATAATCACCAGGAATATTTGTTAAAACATTACCCAGTCTTTGTGGTCCTTGGAAAATATCATTTATTAAAATAATTGTGTTATCTGATGTAATATTATCAATGTCATTACCTTGATATTTTAAAGTAAATGTTGTTGTAATTCCATTGAATTGACTTGAAATATCATCAAAAACATAATTATTATCATATGCTTTTATAAAACTAGTTGTAAACGCTTGAGTTAGTGCCGATCTTAAAAATACTCTACCACTAAATCTGGAACTAGTTGTTAAACCAGTATAATCAACATCATTTGCTGAAGTTGCAGTTGTACCAAACCCAACAGGGATATTTCCCCACATAGGTTCAGAAAAATGAAGTTTATTCTGTGCTACATTATAATTACCAACAAATTTTGTGACTACTGTGTTGGTTGTATGGGTGGTTTCTGTGGTCCCCATCCATGCTCTTTTAACATTTAATACATTAGTAACTGAATTAACAGCAGAAACTAACATGATTTCATTATCAATCTGAATTAAATCTCCACTAAAGATAGAGGTTACACCAACAACATTAATATTAGTTGTTCCAATTCCAACACTAGAAGTAGTTGCTATTGTGTATGCTGTTCCTACAAGTGGAGATTGAATTGTTCCATTGATAGTAACCAACATCCTATTATTTGGTGATATTGATCTAAAAGTATGAGTACTTCCTATTCCAACACCAGTAATTCCAACTCCAATTGGGTTAAAGAGTAGTGCATCCGTTGCCGAAACAGCAACTCTTATTTTTTGATTATCTTGTTTAATTACAATAAATTTTGAAGGAAGAAAACTTGTAGTTCCAATTCCAGGTCCAAAATTAGTTGGTGTAATTTTGATAGCTTTTGTAAAATCATTATCTGGTGGAATGTATTCAATCTCTTCTCCACTAACAAAATAATGATTTGTCAAATTCAGTGTGCCGTCTGTAAAGGAAATCAAATTAGGATCGCTACCATTTAAAGTAACTTCAAAAATTGGATAGTTTCCAGACTTTAATTCAAATCCTCTTTGAACTCCATTAAACTGATCACTAAAATCATCTACAGTCAGAACTCGATTTCCTATAAATTCTTGGTATTGTGCCAAAAATGGAAGATTGAATAAAATTTCATTTGATACTAAAGTATCGTTTACTTGGATACTCTTTTCTCTAGCAATATCAAAGTCTTTAATGGAATTTAAATCAACAATTTCAGTTAAGTCTGAAATTGCCACTAAAGCATTTAAATTTTGAGCAGTTGAAATTCCACCTACTGTTGGATCGTATGAGTCAATGATCAACTCACTAAACTTTTTAAATCCTGCAGTATGAGTTAAATTACTTACCAAAGGATTCCAAACTTGATATTCTATTGGAGATCTAACAGAGTATGAAAAATATTGATAATAATCATTATCATGCAATCTCTGGAATGATTGATTTAGTTTTCCTGTTTCTCTTAACCAACCTTTTTTGGTTATACTATTTGAATCTATCAAATATTTTGCTCTAATTCCATCTACAGAAGATATTAATCCTTTGTTTTGTGAAGAAGAACCGATTATAAGATCATCAACTTTAAATATTTTTTTAGATCTAATTTTTAGATATTCATTTCTCCTATCGTAAGATTGAACTATACCAAAATTTCCATCCTGTGCTACTATTATTTCACCATCCCTAAAACTATCTTTTTCTAGATCAATATCAAAAATTGGAAAATATGATTCTGGAGTTGCTGTACCAAAAGATTCAAATCCATCGAAAAGTCCAGGATCTTCTCCTGGTGATAAAAATCCAGTTAAATTAAATGTTAAAGTTGGATTATCTCCACCAATATCTGGATCTGCTGCTGTAATTCTAAATAACCTATAATCATACGCTGCAGAGTTATATCCCCTACCACCAAAATTAATGTCAACGTTTGTGTTTTCAACAATAATTTTTTCACCAACGATGAATGGATAATCTTGAGATGATGCGAATGTAACTGCAAATGATACTGTTACATTTAAAGTTCCAGGATCAAATACAATATTATCAATTCTTACACCATTTGGGTTATTAATTGGAATAATTTTTGGTGTAACATTATATAAACCAGTAGTATTACGTACAACTCTAACTTCAGTATCCCCAATATCATATTCAAGAGAAACTTCTGTATTTACTCTCCCAGTAAATCCATCAACAACTGCAAGTTGTGGGGCAACAAAATAATTTATACCAGGATTAACTATTTGTATACGTTTAAATTTTGATAGAGGTTCAATTTTGTATGTGTATGGAAAATTAGCTAAAGGTCTTAAAGTTTTATCTGATGGATAATCAAATCCAATGTCAGTGAGAACTACGCTATTAACTTTTCCAATTGTTTTACTTCTAGGTAAGAATAAAGCTGCTGTACCTAAACCACTAACAACTTGAGCCACGTTTGGTAAACGGATGTAATTTCTACCACCAGAATCAATATTTATTTTTGCTACTGGTCCTATAGCACTGGAAGATTTTGTAGTATAGTTAATTTTTGCTTCTGTTTTATTGTAATTAATTCTTTCTGGCGTTTGTTCTAATGCATATGTGAATGAATTTGTTGTAATACCAGATACTGGAGTAATCTCGTTAAATTTACTGTTAATTAGTGATAACTTATTTCCATTTTTAATATTAAATTTATCACTAATAATCTCTAATTTTGATGCAGTTGCTCCAGAATAATCAATAGGAGTTAAATTGTAATATAGTGATGATGGGACAAAATCATCTATGACTAATTCTAATTTAGCACCTGGTTCACCAATTACTCCACTTTTTCTAATATTAAATGCTCCTTTATTGCTATCTGTAGTATAGAATTCTTTTTGGAATAAAGCATCAAAATAAAAATTGAATTCAAATGCTGGGACTGAATTTGATGCTAAAGTTGGATCTGATAAATCAAATACTAGTGTTGAATTTTTTACCCCAAATAATTCTGGATTGACTGGTGCTATAGTTCCTGCTGCTTGAGTTCCTATTTCGACAATTTCAATAGCATCATTAGATGAAATAATATCATAGTAATAATTTGATAATAAAATAGTATTATCGTCAGAAACAACAATATAGTACAATTTAGAATTAACCAATCCTGCAGATGGAGTTGCTGAATTATAAATTACCTTTTGCCCATTTATTAAACCATGATTTGGTATTGTTATAGTATTTCTGGATAAATTGATATCAGTGTCTATAAATGATCTTGGGTTAATTAACATTCTTCTGTTAATGTCATCATATGTCACATAAAAATTAGTAGAAACTCCAGAAATTACTTTCAAATCAACAATATCACCATTTGTTAATCCATGCTCTCTTTCAGTTATAACTGTTGCAGTCTTTTTATAAACATCTCCACGAATAGTTAAAGGTAGATCTGTTTTAATACTGTGTACTTCACCTGTTCCATAATTAGCAATTTTAAAAATCTCTAAAACATCTGAACCTATTCCAACAAATCCACCAGTGCTTCCAATTCCGATTCTCTGAGTTGATACCCCGATAAAGTCAGAATCATATGAGGCAATATACAAAGTTTGTGAATTTAAAAGTGGTGTTGTTGTTGTTCCATAAGATACACTAACTCCTGTATATCCATGTCCAACGTTATATTTTACTTTATCTCCAGTTTTAAATCCATGATTTGGTAAATAAAATGTATTTGGAATTGTTTTAATTCCTTTTTTCTGGGTAACTCCTGGGTTACTAAAAAACAATAATCCAGATTTTTGAGATGCTCTTGATAATGGACTACCCGAAGTTGAATAATATGAACTAGTTAAAGACCCAAGTTCAACTTGAGCACCCCAAACATAAAACGTAGGAGATGAATTTAGAGTAAGACCTTGAGGACCATATGTTCCTATTCTTATTCTATGGAGTCCAGCACCAGTCAATACAGTAAGACTATATCTTCTCCAATTTGTTGTTAAAGTTACTAATTGAGAATAATATGAACCACCATCGTCCAAAATAAAATAGACTTGTTCTCCACCAGTATGACCTCTTAAAAATACTGAAAATGTATTATTACCAGAGGACAAAGATACTGATTCATATTTTATTCCAAATGCATCACTTGAACCTGTAGTAGAAGCAAATGCCACTTTTGCAGCATTATTTGAACCATCTGGAGAATTATCACTAAAATATTCTACAGATCCAGTTCCTACTCCCACAGAATAATAATCCCAAGCTGTTGGAACAAGTGACGGAGGTATTGGGTTTGAATACAGGATTAAATTTTCTGAAGGGATTATTGCACTTTCTCTAGGATCAAAATAATATTCTGAGTTAAGTTTATATTCTGTAGAAGTGCTGAATCCACTATTGAAAGTAATTTTTCTACTTAATTCAATTAAACTATCACCTGCAGTGTGTGCAATAGAAGTACTTCCACCAAAAGATCTATATACTTTTATTCTAGAATCTTGAGGATATACATTAATAATCTTAACTCTTTCTGGTCCAATTTTGTAAACATCATTTACTGATGCTACGGGAAAATTTAAATTACCAGAAACATTTAAATAAGTTACAATTCCAGTTTGTGAAGCATTTGGAGTATTATTTGATAGTGTTAGTGTATTTGTTGAGATACCTACTACATAAGAAGATGCAAAATTTGTTGAAAGAATATTTAAATTCTGTACAGATACAATATCTCCATTGATTAAAGAGTGAGATGTACTTGCAAATCCAACAAATTTACCAAGAGATCCAAATGGAGTAAACTCAACATCAACTAATTTACTGAAAGAATATGATATTGAACTTACATCCCTACCTTTAATTTCTGATATTCTAGCATAAGCACCAGAACCACCTGTGCCTTGACTATTGAAGAATATATTATCCTGTATTGAATAATTATCACCAGGGGAAATAATTTGTAACTCTGTTAATTCTCCAGAACTGACACTACTAACCTCAGTGAATCCCCTACTAAAAGTATCTGGTTGAATAAATCCCTGATATCTTGTTTTATTTAATAGTAACCCTAATGGTGTTGTATATCTAATCCATCCAGTATTATTTAAATCTACAAAAGACAAGTTTGAATATTGATCAAAATTATAATCAATTATTTTTGATTTAAAAGTGTCCCCAATAATGTATGGGAAAACAGGTTTTAAAAATCCGTTAAATGGTCCAGAAGCATTTTTTATGGAATTTACAGTAGCAAAATATGCATAAACACCATTTGGAAATTCTGGAGTTTTACAATATCTTCCATTGTGTATATCTAAATCTCCATTGTTAGTGAATTCATAATCTTGTATAAAATATCCTGGTGGGAAAGATGATGTTGATGGTCTATATGCTTGTAAGTTTAATTCATACCCACTATTTAATCTTACAACAGCACCTCCCTCTTTATCCGCATATCCGTATGGTCCATAAATTGGATTTCCATCATATGCCCACCCTATGATAGGTGAATGATATTTAACTGGATTGTTATCATTCTCAATATCCTCCCGATAAACAGTATTACCAACAAGATCTAAAGAAGTTGCTAGTAATTTTTTACGCAGTTCTCTAGCAGCATATGCGTGAGTAAACTGTAAACCTCTTTCTGATGCAAGGGGTGTAGTGATTATTCCATCATCTGAATTTACTTGATCTGATTGGAAAATTCTTTCAACAACATTAATATTCCAAGATTTAATTTTAGCTTCAAATCTAGCATTGCTTCCTGTTGGAACTACTTTTACAGTAGTATCTACTTGAGAATAATTAAATCCACTTTCAATAATTTTTACGTCTACAATTGCTCCATTAACAATTATTGGAACCAATATTGCACCAGAACCAGAACCTAAAACTTCTAGTAATGGTGGTGAATTATAATTTGAACCAGGATTATTTACAATAGCACCAATAATTTTACCTTGAGAAGATACAATAACACTTATTTGTGCATTTTCTCCATTTAATAAACTTATGTCAGGTTGTCTATTGTAATTTACAACGTTTGGATCTCCATAATTATCACCTTTATTTTTTAATGATACTGATTGTATTGAACCAGTAAATATTGGTCTAACCTTAGCATTGAAGTCTTGACCAGCAAAAGTTGTGACTCCAATTGGGGATTCAATTTTTAAAGTAATTGATTGATACTTTATACTATGCTGCCCCAATCCACCATCATTAAAATCAATAAATCTTCTATTAACATAATTATAGTCACTAGATATAGTACTACCAACACCAACAGGTTCAACACTAGCAACTCTGAAAGTATTTTTATCAACTACTTTTACATAATATTCAGAATTTGTATTTAATCCAACAGGTAATACACCATCAGAGTTAAAAAGAATAATTTCTTTGTCAGTATATCCGTGATTTATTATTTTAATTGTATTATTAAAAGTACTGATAGAATCTTTATCAAAAAATAAAGTCTTATTTGTATAATTTCTACCAGGGGTAATTACTTCTATTGATGAAATTACTTTCTTCTTATCCGAAGAAGTTAATTTCTGTAATCCTTCGCCATATGAACCAAGAATAACAGTATTTATTCCAGTAATGGCATCATCTAAAGTATTATGTAATTTAATTTTAGTTGGTGTAATTATTTTAACAAAATAAATGGCATCATCAACTAAATTACTAATCTTAGGTTGATTCTGTGAATTATAAATTACTCTTTCAAAATCTCTAAATTTATGATAAGTAGTGAAACCTATACTATTTTCAGATAAATTTACCTGGTCATATAAACTTCCAGCATTAAATGATACCGAATGAATTATTTTAGATAAGTTTGCCTTTGCTTCGGCACCAGTACCGTTTCCGCCAGAAATTGTAATTTTTGGTTCGTCTGTATAATCAAATCCTTTATCTAAAATATTAATTCTAGATAAAGTTCCTACAACATTACAAATTCCCTCAGCACCAGATCCAAAAATAGTATTTCCAACACCAACATTATCCGATATAACCATCACAGGAGGGTTGATAACGTCGTAATTAGCATCTCCCACGGAAGAAACTACTATTTCTTCAATTGGACCAGAATAAATGGTATCAGAAGATTTATAATTTAATGCTTCAACACCATTTAAAAACAATCCAACAGTTCCTGGTTTTGTAATTCTATTTTCAATGATATCATCATCAACACTAGGAGAGAATTTTCTAATTATGTCTTGAGACTGTAATCTCCTATTATAATACTTCAATAATGATATTTTATTATTAAGTACAGTACCAAAAACGTAAACGAACTGACCACTTCTAATATTAGCTCTACTGGTAGCTAATCTTATTGTGCTGGAGTTTACTTTATAAACAAAATAAGGTCCCTCTGCAATATTTAACCCAACATTATTATTTCTAGAATAATATACTGCCTCGCCACTAATAAAAGAGTTAGAACCAATATTAATATCAAATCCATCATACTGTCCAGTAAAAGTTACAGACAAATCTTCAACAATTATTGGAGTATTATAATAATTTGGCAGAGAAGAACTTACAACGTAAGTGTCATCATCGTCTGTATATACATTTTGAATATCTGCTGATATAATATTAATTTCTGGTTGATTATTACTCTTAGTTTTTGATATACCCTTTCTAATAGAATATCTTACATCAGATGTATTAATTCTAGTAGTTAAGTTTACGTCAAATTCGTACTTATTTGATACCGCGATTACAAAAATATCATATTGATTACCATCACTACCTTTTATGGTTCCAATATCACCCAAAGTGAAGATATTGGGGTCATATGTTTTTATTCTATATTGTGCTGCTCCATTTAATTTTAATGCAACCTGAGTAATTTGTTCAATTTCATACTCTGGTGATACATTATTAATCCAACTGCTTCTTATTTGCTCCTCACTATCTGCACCTAAAGAAACAATTTCAACCTGGTCTTCTAATTCATAATAATATGAAGATTCTCTATCTAATTCCAAATCTCCAAGAACACCTGTAATCTTAACTCTAATTTGGTCTCCAGATTCTGAAATTGCATACGCATAATCTGGAGTTGTTATATCTTGATTTAAATTTATTGCAATAGGAGAAGACAATCCAAAAAATTGTGTGCAACTTTTACCACTATATGTAAATTTATATTCTACATTATTATCAAATACTACAAGTGTTCCTGAGTTTGTAAAGCTCAGTGTTGAATCAACATCAAGATAAGTCTGTCCAAGACCTACTGGATTGGTAATTTTTGTTTTTGGGTGTACTGTAAAATTAAATGTTTCTAACTCTGGATTATAGTCCAAACTTAATCTAAAGTACTCTTCACCGTCTTTAAAAAGTTGCTCTACATTAGTAATAGATCCAGCTGCTTTTGGAATGGTTTGAGTCTCATCTTGATATAATGTTTTATTAACTAACTCTTGAGGATTTCCAGATAATCTTTTAATAACAAGATCTCTAGTAATTCTATAATCAGCATCAGATGGTTGAATTAAGAAATCTCTAGGTTTAATGATTTGTACGGGTGAACCCCAAATGGATTTAAATAAAATATCAAAAGAACTATTTGCTCCTTTTGAAGCGTAAAAATCTTTTAAGTTTGATACTAATATTTTTTCATTTAGTTCTTTATAAAATTCAATATCTTCAAATCCTGGAGCGTATTGATATTTAAATTTTTTATAAAGTTCTGCTAAAAATAAGGAATGTAAATTATATACAATTGTATTACCTGTATGTGCGTCTATAATACTTGTACTAAAAGTCAGAGTTTCACTTTCTGGACTTGTATAGGTGGTAATTCCACTAAACCCTCTTTTACAATTTAAAAAAGTGGTTTGGTTTTTGGATTCATATAGAATTATTTCATTATCAATTTGTAAAAGACCATTATATAATGGGAATCCATCAGTGCTACTCACACTAATATCAACCGCACCGTAATCAACATTTGCGGTTAATTCAGTATAATAAGTTAATTCTGTTATATTATCTAATTTGGTATATTCATCAATATTATTTAAAATATCTACAGGACCACCAGGAAACTCTAAAGAATCATAGTAATCTTTTAAAAACTCTACAAATTCTGGATACCCATCCCTAACAAAACTGGGAAGTTGGTCAGAAACTAAATTTTTAATATTAACTCTGTTCTTCATGTTCTTACAGTCTTATGAACTCGCCGTTTAAGTAGCTAGATGATACTATGTATTGTGATCCTGATATATCAATTCCAGAAGAGATTACATCATTAATCATATTTACCATAGATTTAGAATTGTCTAATTGTAAGTATAAATCTTGTTTACCAATAACATCATTAGATTTTGGTATAGCAGAAAATTCAACTATATTATCACCAAAAGATTTTTTACTAGTTGCTATAATATTCAAAGCATTTATTTTAATCTCACCTTTTTTATAATCTATAGTTCCAACTTTTCTTCTAACAATAACTGGTTGATTTGAAGCATCCAATTTAAATAAAAATACTGCTCCAAATCCTTCAGCATGTGGAATGTCTGAAAGATAAACTGTACCAGTAATTCCATCAACAGAAAATCCACTTGTTTTAAAATTATACCCACTTGGATTTTTGATATGGAATTCATTACCAAAGCAGATTTCATATTCGGTAAATTGACCTAATATAATTTTCAAGTCTCTCCTTATTTGTAAGGTTGTAATATTTGATGTAATTGCTATAGAAGAATCATCAATTAATTTTAGGAATTTGCTATACTTGAATCTAGATCCATATCTATTTAACTCATCAGATTTAGCGAATTTTTCTAATGTTTGTTGGACTTGAGTTTTTAAAAAATCTGCATTACCTTGATTACTATTGTAGTAAACTTTTGTTTGATATTCAATATACAAATACTTTAAATCTATAAATTCTGGAATTATTCCCGCAACTGCATACTTTCTAAGAGTTGTTTTTAAGTTATCTTTAATAGCATTTGGCAAATATGAACCGTTTTTTGGTTTAACTGTAATATATACTTTGCCAAATTTTGGGGGGTCCAATTCTTCTCCACCATAAACAGATACAGATTCTGTTTCTGGATAAATTAATGGTATTAGTGATTCATAATCTGATGCAGTAACTGCTCTATTTTGTGAAGAGTATACTCTTGGAGCTAATTTTTTAATCGATGCGATGGATTCGATATCTGACCCATATCCTGCCGCTTCTACGGTTGTTAATAGGGGTTCATCAACGGTAACTGGACTGCCGTTGTTATCTACTAGTCTTCCAGCAAAACTAAAAGCATTTATACCGTTTGCAATTGTTCCATTAGTTGTAACGTAACTTACCAAAATAAAGTTATCGTTTTCTAATTTGCTGCCAAATGTATTATCTCCAAAAATTAATTCATATCTCTGGTCTTCAATTTCATTTAAGAAAAATACATCATCTGTTGATTTGACTGCAGTTAAATTATCGGCAAATTTATAAACTCTAGAAATATTACTATTTTTACTTTCTCTAACAGTAACTCTTATCAAACTGGTATCAATATTTTCATTGTTTAAAATAAATCTTTGATTTTTATTTAAACTATTTACGGTAAAGTTGTCTTCAATATAAGAACCTTCATAAATTACAATATTATCAAAAGTAGCGATTCCATTTGATACAGGAACTGTTACATCGTCAGGAATTGAATAGATATAATTTAAATTTGAGAATGATGCATTAGATGTTGCAACTATTCCTTTACGTAAAGTAATTGAAATTGGATTTGTGGCAAATCCAGAAAGATTTACAAAGAATGATATCTTTGCTCTAGAAGATCTTACTGATCTTGGTAGATACCCTAAATTTCTAGCAAGAGAAACTACATTTTCTCTTAGAGTTGCTCCATCTAAGAATACCTCATTAGTTAACATATTTGCATTATATGAACTAATGTAAGTATTATATGCTAGGGTATCAATTAAAATACTAAAATTTGATCCTTCAAAATCATAATCTGTAAATCTACCATCAGCTCTCAAGAAACTTTTGATAGATTCCCTTATATCATTAAAATCTAGTGATGATACGTTAACTAATGACATTTATCTGGTTGGCAGTAATACAAATTCTAGTTGTTGTGGTAGGGCATCTATTCCAACTATTAAATATATCACTTTAACATCCATTGCTCCTTCATCATAATTTGGAGTTACAGTAACTTCAACTAATTCAACCCTAGGTTCATTATTCCTTATAACACTTTCTATTTCGCTTTTTAATAATTCTGCGGTAGAAAAATCAATATTTTCAAATAATAATGCATTTGTGAGAGTTCCAATAGTAGGTTCAAAAAATTTCTCCCCTCTAGAGGTCAATACCAAATTCTGGACCGAACGTGCTATGGCAGATTCATTCTTTAAAATAGATAAGTCTCTCGTCAGAGGATTTGCCCTTAACGAGAGACTAATATCCTTAAATCCAACACTAATACGCTCTAGCGGCATTATTTCGAGTATTATTATGATTTATTTATAGTGGTTTTTTACCACTTATGTCCCCAACTTGGTTCAGTGCCGTAGGACCAATCATCATAATCTTCATCATTACGAATTTTTTCATGAAGTTCATTTTGAACTTCAAAATCATGCTTTTTTGGGGTTTTATCATCGTTTGCGATCTCTCGCAACATCTTTTTTTCTTTAATTACTTCTGTTGAATTGTAATCTGAGATTAAACTAGTTGTTCCCCACATATTATACATGTAGTTTACATCACGATCTGCTGGTTTACCCATTTTGCTCTCCTGATTTGTTAAATCAGAACTTTTTACGGGGTTGCTATCCCGTCAATCAATATAAAAACCAGTTCTTAAGTAATCTTCATCCTTAATATAGTTATAATTTTTGTCAATTGGTGCATTTTCATCCTTCCAAACTGGTATTGCAACAGTGTTACCATACCTAAAATCTGGGTTTTGTCTAAAATGAACCTCTATTAGACGATTTCCAATAAATTCACAATTAATATACTCATAACTACCGACCAAATCATTTAAAATTTCAGGAAAAGTAACCTCTTGGTCCATTCTTTCCCATTTTTCCCATTTATAGAGAGGACTGAATGGTTCTCGTGTACCTAAAACCACCAATTCAGACTTCTTATCCCTAAAATCTACACTTAAGTGTGGTCCATGGAATATTTCACACCAAAACTCTCCTGGATGGTATTGGTCGGTGTACTTGTAAATCCATTCTTTGCGAGCATACCGACCCATTCCAAGCATATTCATCATTGGGCGAACAATATAAAAGTCGGGTTTAGGAACTGAAGACCCAATTGGTCCACAAGTATATCCTAAAACCCGACTTAAAAATAATTTATTGTAAACCCACAAATCAGAAGTATGAATATTCTCCCACTCTTCCTGTGAATCTAAAAAATACATGAATTATAGTTAATTCTTATAGTATTTAACCTTGTCCTCTATACCTCTTACGTGCTCCGTTACGAGACGTTGCGGCGTACTTTGTATGTTTACCCATACCTTGCCGAGTTTTTTTGGGTTTTGATTCAATAACAACTTTACTAGTCAGTGAAGGTCTTTTTGCCATAGTTAATTTTCAAATAATGGTTCAAGTGAAATCAAATTGGGGTCGATATCTTCCCCCGAGAAAAAGCGTTCAGAGAACTCTTGAAGAATCTCAGTACAGTCTTCAAGAGTCATACTCTGATATAACGCTCTACCATTATAACACACGTTATAAAGTTTCTCAGAGGTACTCATATCAGATTACGCGAGTCTTCTCATGTCCAACGCGAATCCGTGGGTCACACCACGTTTCAATGCCTGCCTCTTTTGCATCTAGACAGAACGATACGTCCTCTCCACACATATCTTGAACTGCACCAGATTCAAAGACTTGCATCTTAGGAGCAAACCAAGGATATTCAAGACGTTCAAAGACACCATGACGAATCATAACCCATCCAAAACCTGTGTAATCCACGGTGAATGGTTTGCGTCTCTTTGCCATAGATTCAGTGGTTTCATGATTCATAACACCACCGTTCTTACGGAAGTCATCCTCTTCCAACCAGTGAGCAACTGAAGTAGTTACCCCATCCTCAGTGGCATACCAACCAGCAACGATTTCTTTTTCTTGCTGTGGGATACCTTCTTTGTCTGGTCCAGGTACTGCGAGATCGCACAGTTGCCAGAATTTTTCTGTATTAAACACAATGTCATTATCAATCCAAAGTTGATAATCGTATTGTAGCTTACCGTCCCAAGGAATTTGCTTAGGTCCACGAAGAACGTTTGCACCAAGACACTTGCAACGTGCAAAGTTAACCATGGAAGAATAATCTTGAGAGATCTGAATACTCATACCATTTTGTACAAGGTCAAAACACAGTTGTACAAATGATTTCAGAAATTGATAGGAGCAACCACGTCCTGGGAGACAAAAGACGATGCTCTTGCCCCTCATTCTCTCCCTAATTGCATCATAGTCCCACTGCTCTTGTGGTTGAGTCGGAGCTGTGGCTTTTACGGTGAATCCTTTTGCCATGTTAATTAAGTTTCTTCAGGTCAATTCTAACGTTTAGTTTTTAGTTTGTCAATAGGAAGACTCTACCATGAGTTGTCGATTTACTTCGACTTCCTCATAATCAAACTCTTTGTCTTTGAGTTCTTCCCACTTCTCTATGAATTCGTCTTCAGAGAGAACTGCGTCAACACAATGATTATCTTTGTCATAGATGTGATAAACTTTGTCCATATTAAATCCTCTTGACATTTTTATGTATAATGGTATTATAGCATACCCTTTAGGGTTTATACGACCTTCTGAGGGAAATTTTTTTCCCAAAAATTTTTCATATGAAAGTGAAATCACTCACTCGAATTGTCACCTCTGTAGGTTAGGGTAGTGATCGATTTTATATACGGGGGGGGCGCAGGGGGCCGCATTAGTATAACTTATGAATCGATTTAACTGCCATAACGGATACTGATGAATGAAAGTGTCCGCACGAATATAAAAAACCCCCTCACGAATGAGGGGGCAAAGTGTTAATCAGGGCAGGCAACCTTTGGAGTCAAGTATACCAATGTGTAGAACATTGTTATACAAACCAGCATAAAGTCTGCCGATTGATAACCCGAACTGCTCATCATCTTTCCATGCCTTTGTATCAACGCCAAAGTAGAAGATGGCGGCGAATTGTTGAGGAGTAGAGAAGCGCATTGTGGTGATGATAGTGTTAACGAAGGGGGGGCATTTCTGCCCCCGTTAAGTTTACTCCTCAGGACCGAAAGCACACTCTAGAGAGTACATTTCCAGTTCCTGATCATCATCATAGAATGATGCCCAATCATCCTCAGTGGGGATATAAACATCCTCAATCTGAGGGTCACAAACGAAAGAATCGAAGTTCATTTTCAGGTGTGGGGTTGTGCGGGTGTGTCCCGCTTGAATGTATCTTAAGGGGTGGGGGCACCCTATGGGCACCCCCTGTCACATTTCGTTAGATTCCAGAGAGGGCAGCAATCAGGCGGTCACGCTTGCGGATTTGCTCAAAGTTCACAAACCACAGATCCCGCTTTCCGTTATCGGAACGGGTGGCACCTAGAACGCCATCCTTTTCGAGGTCAACCATAAGGGCGTGAATGGTGCCCTTATGGCGACGGGGGTCAAGACCCATAGAGCGCACAAGGTCGCTGCAGGTCTGGGGTCCGTCGTTGATCAGGCGGGTACGGATTGCGGCGCGGATGATGGAAGCGAACATGGTCGGTTTGGGGTTGGGCGAGGTCCGTTTGCCTCGCTTGACAGTATCCTAGACGGTCGGGCGGTCAGGTCGTGACCAGAACGGGCGAATCGTTACAATCGGAAATAATGTTAACTTGCTCAAAAAATTGCATCCATTCCTCATCACTTAAGACGGTGCAGTTCTTTTCAACAAGTTCAGCGATTCTTTCGGCGGGAAGTTTAAACCGAAGGCGGGAGGGATAGTGTGTCATTCTTGAATGATGTTAGCGACGGTGTGCAATGTTGCAGCGGTGGTGTTTCTAACTGGTGATGAGAATAGAAACGCAACCGCAAAAATCAGAAAGAATGTTCTCATTTTTGACCCTCACTGAAAGTAACAACCTCAGCAGGAGAACCACAGGAACGATAGAAATCTACCATACGCTTTGCCTCATCAATTGTGGGGAAAGTTTGCTCCCGCCATTCACAAGAATTGTAGGGAGTTTGGTAGCGAATGGTGATACCGAGTGCCATGATCTTGTGGGTTTGAAGGTGAAGAATTGGGGGGGAATTTCACCCCCCGTTGTTGTTAACCTCAGGCAGTTACAACTGCCACAGTGTAACTAGGACCGCCAAGATTGAAGGTGCCAATCTTAACAGGAACTCCACCGAGTTCAGCACTCCAATCAAACGCGGCATCGTATGCCTGATCTTGAGTGTAGAACCATTCCTGATCAGCAGGAACGAAATCGGTGTGGTCGGGGAGAATGTAGAACCGCATGGGGGTGTCCCGTGTTGACCTTGGTATCCTACAGCATGGGAGGGGGGCACCCGTGCCCCCCGTTAACAAAGGTTCACACTAGACCTTTGTGTATCCTACGATACGCGACCCATGTAATCGCCTGAACTTGTGCCGCTGAATGATACTTTTCGGTGACGCTTGAGATTAACTTAGCAGCGTCACGGTAAGCATCTTGAATCAGCAGGAAAGTTTTGTCTGACATAGAAGGAACTTCTTTCAGGTTAGAAACACTTCCGTTCCAAATGTTGTAGGCGTGACCATCAATGCAGGGAGTGTCAGAATTGCCATCCTTTGCAATACAATTGTAGAAGGCAATTGTTTTGTTTCCGCGTAGAACTTTCTCGATATACTGATCAGAATCGAGTTGCAGTTCAATGATAGTCCGCGCCTTATCTTTGTTGATAGAATAGGTTGAGACTTTCACATTCTCAAACGGAATTTCATAACAATAGGCGCGGAGCATTGTTTCAGCATCCTCTACATTTTGATCCCATTTGTTGTTAGGAGAAAGTGCAGCGATAACACCTGCCACGGTGTTAGGGCAGAAACCATACTTTTCGCCTAAAGTAACACAAACCATGTAGGCGTTGTGATACCATTGGGCGCCCATCTGCCGATCCAGAGTGTTGCTCTGGAAATAGGTTGCGATGATCGAATCGGTGTGTGCCATGGGGGTGGGTTGGCGTTGCCAGAATCCTACAGCATCGGGGGCACCCTGCAACGGGTTTTACCATCAGGGTTTCTTATGGGTGACATCAGAAATACTTATGAGCCAGGGGTTGACTTTTAGGGGGCACCGCCCCTACGCTAGAGGGCGGGAGGGGTGGGAAGCATACAGGTATAAAAAAACCCCGCCATCGGCGGGGTTTTGTGTTAGATTAGAACTCTACAATCCAGTCAGGATCTTTGTTTAGATTAACCCAGAAGTGGTTTCTACCGTTGTGACTGGTGAGGAATACTTTATCCCCTTTGTGTTGTTCTACAATACATTCATCAATTCCATCCATTAAATTAGCAAATCTGTTTTTTGCTTTTTTAGATACAGGCGTGACGAATGCGGTGTCCATGGTGTCAGAAATCGATTGGTTCTAGAGTCGCTTGCATTGTATCATCAGAAGCGGCGATGGTGTCAAGAATCTTGAGGATTTCTTCACCATTGTTACCCTGACGAAGCATTGAAATCAGAATCGAAGCGTTTTCCATGATACGTGATACCTAGTCGAGATTTGTAAGTGTGATAAACTCGTCGAGATTAAATGTGATAATCTCGACGAGATCTGTTGCTATCAGGCAGCGACCAGTTGCTCGCTCTTGATGGCAGCGTTAACAAAGCGACCCACGCTACCCTGAGCATTGATGGTGCTGGTCAGTTCGCTAACAAACTGATCAACTTGGGGCACAGCGTAGGTATACTCACGACCACCGTTGAAGGTGATGGTCACTTTACCATCTTGCACGTCGCTGATGGACTCGATGGCGGAAGAAGTGAAGTTAAACATAATGAATTCAAAAAGTAAAGGTTTGAGTGAAGTGTTTTGAGCGGGATGCTTCACCCCCGCTTGTGAACCTAGATTAGCATCACCGCCGTGCGGTGTCAACCTCTTGGACCACTTCGACAACTGTCACAATCTGTTTATCTTCGTTGAGATAATTTGTTGTGATTTCATTCGGTCCTGTAATTACTTGACCGACAACGTATGCAACAAGCAAGGATTCAATCATGATTCAATAATGATGGCGAGACATGACACAGTTGGGGTCATTATACCAATCAGAATCTTCATAATCTTTGTATTCTGTTTCTTGATAATCTTCTTCCAACATTGTGGGCATTGGAATGTCGTTAACCCAGGTGATGTCAGTCATGAATCTGTGTTGAACAAACGTAGTATGGAATGGATTGGGTCAGAAGTCAACCCCCTGACCCATAAGGATTGGTTATCAATCCAGGGTGAATCGCTCAACCCCCATCATGTCGTTATACTGTTGCAACATGGTTTTCAGGGTTTGACCAGCACGATCGAACGATTTCGTGATGACATCGTTATACTGATCGTAGTATGCAATTTGTCCATGAATACCCATTGCCGAAGCAACAGGATTCTTTCGGAACGATTGAATACCTGTAGCAGCAAGTTTGCGGTCAAAAACTTTTGCTTGACCGTTGAGAGTATAAGCGCACAGATACTCTTCAAACACAGGTGCAATTTCTTCCTTTGTAAAAGGAACACGCTTTTGATCCTCAATCGTCAGAGAATCAATTTGTTCTTGAATTGCTTTAGAAACTGCACGGAATCGAATCCGTTCTTCACGCTCATCAAAAGTGTTAA
>B570J29032_109959501_pt1 | contig 28272 bp, 24 predicted proteins | sample LakMenEpi16Nov12_FD_29032 | JGI IMG/M metagenome (IMG submission 29032) | reverse complement strand
CCAATGCAGATTGCGAATTTTTGCCATTTCTGACATCTCCCCTACTTGATTTTGAAGATCTAGAACGGCTTGCTCAGCGGCATCAATATCAGCTTGAGGTGTTCCTTCGGCTTCTTTCAATATGGACAATAACCTGATGGCTTCATACATGTCATAATCTAATTTTGAAGAAATCGCTTTTGAACCAATCTCACCAAATCTTCGCAAATATTCTGCATATTCTGGATTGGCAATGATTGGGGCGTGACCCGCTCCTTCATGAATAATATCTGGTGCTGGCGTATATTCTATATGTTCTAATTGTCTAATATCTGATGCAATAACCAATACGTTATAAGCCTGAAATTCCATAAAGGCATTTGGTGGAATAAAACCATCAACGGCAACAGCTGCCCAACCTATTTCTTGCAGAATTCTGTTCATGCCATACATGCTTGGAATATGGTCTATAGAAATACCTGTTTTGTCTAAGCCTTCCCCATAAGATTCATGGGCCACTTTTGACAAATAAGAGACATTTTTTCGCATCACATAACGCCAAACTGCTTGGTTAATGGGCGAGTAATCGGCATAATTTTGTGGTTTAATATATTGTCTTAAATGCGCTGGCAATTTATCCAGTAAGGGATTTGACACAATTGATGTATCCATTTGTTGTGTGTTTTTAGGTGGTGTAAAGATAAAAAGAAATTAGAAATTAGAAGTTAGAAATTAGAGGATATTTAAAAGTTTAAAAGTTTCAAGTTTCACCTTCTACTTTCCTTCCTCTAATTTCTAATTTCCATCCTCTAATTTCTAATTTTTCATTATCTTGCACCATCAAAATCTACTCTATGTCAGAAAAACCAAACGAATCAAAATCATTATTTACTGAATGGCTTGAAAAACTGCAGCAAGAATCTTGGCAATTAGAATTGCTTATTTCTGGGTTTGCTTTATTTGGTATTTATTCTTCAAGAGTTCTTATCAAGGATTTATCTTTTTATATTGAAAACAATATATCTGGCGAACTAAATGCCTTGGCTTTTTTGATTTTATTTATTATCAAGTCTGGTTGGATAATTTTCTTTGTCAATTTAATTATTCATGTGATATTAAGAGGTCTTTGGATTGGTGCCATTGGTCTAAGATATGTTTCCCAAGAAATAGATTATGATGGTTTAAATTATTCTGAAGTATTTACTAATTATTTAAAAAAGAAAGTTGGCAGCTACGATGATTTTATTGAGAAGTTAGAAAAAATATGTAGCGTTATATTCGCTTTCACTTTTTTGCTATTTGCGCTGTTTGTTTCGCTGGTTTTTTTTACCATTCCAATCATTCTCGTTCGAATAGTTTTAGAAACTTTTTTAGATAGTTTAGAATTAAACATGATAGTGGGCTTCTTTGCTATTTTTTATAGTGGCCTAGGGTTTTTAGTTTTCATTGATTTAGTTACGCTCGGTGGTTTTAAAAGAATTAAAGATCAATCCATTAGTAAAATCTATTTATATATCTACAGGTTTTATAGTTTTGTTACATTATCGAATTTTTATAGACCACTGCTTTTTAATTTTATTGATAATTCTTACACTAAAAAGTTGTTTTATTTATCGATTCCTTATATTTTTTTCATCATTAGTGGCAATGCATTTTTTGAAAATACTTTCAATCCCTTTATGCCTGATGAAAAAACACTGAGAAAAGGTGGTCTGATTTTAGAAGATGGAAAATATGATGATTTAAGATTGACAAAACTTCAAGAATATCCAAATGAAGAAAGAAAAATGGTTAAAACCCATCTGCCAAAAATTAGCCTTGAGCATTATCATATCAAAGACAAATTTTCATCAGTGTTTTATAGGATTGATAAAGATGTAATCGATATTTTAGAAAAGTCAAATAAAGCAAAACCCTATAAATCCAGAGGTTTATCTTTTGCACTATTTGGCAACGATTATGAAAATGACAAAAAATACAGTCAAATAGAAAAGCAAAAAGGCGATGCATTAGCTAAGTTATATATAAGTAGGAGAACATTGGAAAAAGCAAGCAAAAAAAACAAAGTTGATTCAATTAATATTTTGATTGAAAAAACAGCTAATAAATATGATGCGCTTTTATCAAATAATAAAAAGCAGAAAGCAGAAAAAACATTAAATTTAATAAAAGAGCAGTATGAACTTTCTATTGCTGATCAAATAGTTAAATATGAAAATTGTTTTTTTTATTATCATCCACATTATAATGAACAAGGCATCAAATGTATTTTTGCCACAGACTCCTTAAAATCTGGCAGTCATTTAGTTAAAATTAAATTTTTAGAATTTGCCAAAATGCCTGATAACTCATTTGAATTAAGCAAAGATTCAATATCTTTACCCATTCTTAAATATTAAAACTTAAAACTATGAACAAACTTCAACCTTGGCTAAAATATGGTGTTTTCTATGCCTTAATTATGATTGCTTTAAGCTTATTCATTATTCATGTTTACTATCTCGGCATGTGGATAATGATGGCCGCATCATATGTGATCCTATTCTTCTTTTTCTTTTTAACTGCTAAAGCTTATAAGGCGCAAAACGGTGGCTTTTTAAGTTATGGTCTAACCTTAAAATATTGTTTTTTTATGGGAATGTTAGGCTTTGCGATTTTGACATTATTTAACATCATCAATTACAATGTGATTAATCCTGAGGCTGCACAATTTCTAACGGAGAAAACCATGGCAGGTGTTGAATCTACCTATAGAGCCATGGGCATGTCTGAAGATCAAGTTATTTTAGCGCTTGAAGCAGCGGAGAAACAAAGCGGAGATGCTTATAGTGTATCTGCATCATTATTGGGCTTGGTAATGTCTAGCATCGTTGTTTTAATCTTGGCTGCACTAGGCGCATTATTCTTAAAAAAAGAAAATAAAGCTGTTTAAAAAATGACCCCATATAAAAAGAGGCTGTCCAAAAAGTAAAAATCAACGTAAAATTTGTCACTGCGACCCCGCAAGTTTTTGGGAGAGAAGTCTCGTAATCTGATATGTGTTATTTCTCTCCCGAAAACTTTCGGGATCGAAATGACAAAACCATCGACTTTTCGGACAAACTCTTTTTTATTTTTTCCAATCCAACAAATCACTTGTACCCATAATTTTTTCAATGGCTTTGACTGTTTTTGGCACAAAATCAGTCAGGTTTTCGTGGCCTGTTTCAGTAATTAAAATATTGTCTTCAATACGAACACCAATACCCCACCATTTTTTATCAACTGCACTATTTTCTGGAATATAAATTCCTGGTTCAATGGTAATAACCATGCCAGGTTGAAGGGTATTCATTTCCCCACGATCATGCACATCTAAACCCATGTGGTGACTTACACCATGTGGAAAAAAATTATGCCTCACGCCAGCTACAACCAGTCCTAATTCAACTAAACCCTCATTAATCACCTTGCGACAGGCTTGGTCTATTTCTCTAAAATTTGCACCTTTCTTGGACACAGCGAGACCTGCTTCTAAAGCTTTTAAAACCAATTCATAAATCAGTTTTTCCTCGGTGTTAAACTTGCCTTTCACTGGTACTGTCCGTGTAATATCAGCGGTATAATTTCTATGTTCGGCTCCAACATCCATCAAAACCAACCGATCTTGCAGATTTTTTTTATCATTGGTTATATAATGCAAAATACAGCCATTACTACCAGCACCTACAATTGGTAAATAACCATAATCTTCACTGTCCATTTGACGATGAACAAACTCGTGTACTCCTTGAATTTGTCGTTCAGAAACGCCTGGTTTAATAGCTTTCATCGCAGCAATATGGGCTTCACCAGAAATTTTAGCGGCTACTTTTATCAATGCAACTTCTTCCGCTGTTTTTATGCCACGTAGTTGTTCTAACCAATTTTCTAATTGTGAGGAGTTTGAATGAAGATACTTTTCTTTAAACTTAGTGATGAAGTTATTCATGACCTTTGAACCTTGACCATTCAAATGCGCTACTGAAACATAGGCTTTGTCAAAAGTATAATCAATAAATGGCAGCTCATTTAAATTAGAATTTGCACGAACATCCGTAATGCCTGAAATAATTTTTGCGCCTTCCTCCCCGATCATTTTGCCATCCCACATTTCTTTTCTTGGATTTTTTGGCGAAACATAGAGATATTCTTTTGTCTGATTTTCTTTTTTTGTTAAAATGAGAATCACATCTTGTTCATTAATGCCGGTGAGATAATACAAATCTGTATTTTGCTTGTATCTAAAATGGGTATCAGCAGATCGCACTTGATGTGGATTACTTACCATAAAAACCAAACTGTTATCCGGCATAAGCTGCATGAGTTTTTCTCGCCTTTCACGATGAAATTCTGCAGATAAACCAGATTCATCTTGCGAAAAAGCCAATACACTAAAAAATAAGAACAAGGTTATAATTATCAGTCGATTAGTTTTCATAAATTAGTTTTTAGTTAAATAATTATCTATTTGCTCATGGGCTATTTTCTCACCTAAAGCAATAAGCTCTTTGGCTTTATAAAATTCAAAAATACCTGATGCATCATTTGGTATATCAATAACAATATTTGGTTGATGAATATCTAATTAGAGCTTGACAATTTTATTAATCATCGCTGAGGACGTAAAATTCAGCAAATCATAATAGCCGATATTATCTTGTGTTGGTGTCTTTTGTTGCATTGACAACGCTTTAAACATCCTGGTAAAATAACTTCTTTCCTCTTCTTCTCTGGTTTTAATCACTTGCCCGCTACTTTGTCCATGTAAACTAACCACAACCAAAAGGTCTCCTTTTAGTCTTTTAACGTGATCCATTGGCATGGGATTTAAAACACCCCCATCAACCAACCAAGTGTCTTCATATTTTACAGGTGTTAACATGGCAGGAATAGAAATAGAAGCCCGTACCGCCTCATAAAAACTTCCGGTTTTAAAAACCACATCTCTTTCATTGAGCAAATCTGTTGCCACCGCTGCAAAAGGAATTTTCATGTTTTCAATGTTTTCGTCAGGTATGATAGCTTTCATTTTATCAAATACTCTATCACCCTTAATTATGCCATTTTTGTTAAAGGTAAAATCGAGTAAACCCCAAACACTTTTCATATTGAGTGTGGAAACCCAGTCAACATAGGTGTTTAATTGGTTCATGGCATATAAACCACCAATAACAGAACCTATGGATGACCCTGCCACAGAAGTTATCATAAAACCTCTTTCTTCCAAAGCTTTGATGGCACCAATATGCGCTAATCCCCTAGACCCGCCGCTAGATAAAACCAGAGAGACATTTTTTTTATTCATAAATCAAATATTTTTTTCTCATGGCTTTAAATGCTTCTAAGCCATCTTGCCAACTCGCTCTAATATCGGCCTCAGATAGTCCTAGTTCAATCTGTGTTTTCAATTCAGATGTTCCAGACAGTTTTATAAAAAAATTATTGAAAAAATCAGTTTTATTTTCTGTGCTATTAAACGCATCTATTAACCACTTAATTTCAAGTTGTTTAAGCTTTTCTGTGTTTTCCAAATTTTCTCCATAGCAAGGCACACCCTTATGCAAAGGGTCTTTAGCACCAAAATTTGGTTGTGGTATAAATGAAAAAGCTTTATCTTTAATAAAGGGTGAGCCATAAATTTGAAATTGCTTTTCTGTCCCCCTGCCAACACTAACATTAGTTCCTTCAAATAAACATAAACTCGCATACAAATTTATAGCCTGATCATTTGGTAAATTGGGAGAGGGTCTCACTGGCAAAGAATAGGATGTATTTCTATGATAATTTGCTAGAGGAATAACCTTCAAATCGGCATGTAAGCCATCTTTTAGCCATTTTTCACCATTAATCATCTGCGCATACTCACCTATGGTCATACCATGTAAAATTGGTATGGGATGCATGCCAACAAAACTTTTATTTTTCATATCCAATACTGGTCCGTCAATAACGTGTATATTTGGATTGGGACGATCTAAAACGATAACTTGTATGCATTGTTCCGCACAAGCTTCCATTAAATAATGTAGTGAAGAAATATAAGTATAAAACCTAGCGCCTACATCTTGGAGATCAAAAATAACAACGTCAAGATTGTTAAGTTGTTCTGCTGTAGGCTTTCTATTACTGCCATATAAGGAAACAATTGGAAGTCCAGTTTTGGTGTCTTTCCCATCTTTGATAAGTTCACCTGCATCTGCAGTGCCTCTAAAACCATGCTCTGGCGCAAAAATAGTGGTTAAATTCACACATTGGTCCATAAGAAAATCTACCAAGTGCGTCAGGCTATCGTTTAGATGAATAACTGATGTTTGATTAGTTAAAATGCCAACTTTTTTTCCTTCAAGTTTTGGTAGATATTCAGGCGTATTCTCTGCACTTAATACAAGTTTTGTGTATTTTTCCTCTTCAATTAATTCAAAAGTAGGTTTGTTTTTGTAATCATCTTTAATTGGCTTAACTGATTTACAAGCATAGAGTAAGATAAACAAAAAAAGCAAACCAATTATTCGCATGATATTCCAATAATTTTGGTAAAAATAAGAAATGTCAATCAAAAATAATGCAAGTTTTCAAATTTGTTAAACAAACTTAAGCAAATCTAACAATAAAATAATTTTTCTTACCTCTTTGCAATAAAACAAATTCATCATTAATTAAATTGGAAGCAGACAGTCTATAATTTTCATCAACTTTAGTTTTGTTGATGGCAATAGAATTATCTGCTAAAGCCTGTCTGGCTTCTCTATTCGAAGGCAAAAATTTTGTTTTTTCAACCAATAAAGAAACCATGTCGATGCCTTCTTTTAAATCATCTTTATTTAATTCTGCTTGCGGCACGCCAACAAATAGTTCCAAAAAAGTGTCATTATCCAATTTTTGCAAATCTTGCTCGCCTGCTTTTCCAAATAAAACATTTGAAGCCAAAATAGCCTTATCTAAGTCTTCTTGGCTGTGAACAAACTTTGTAACTTCATCAGCTAAACGTTTTTGAAGTAAACGCATACCTTTATCTTCATTATGTTGTTCAACTATTTCATTAATAGTTGCTTGATCTAAAAAGGTAAAAATCTTTATATATTTTTCCGCATCTTCATCACTCACGTTTAACCAAAATTGATAAAATTTATAGGCGGAAGTTTTATCAGCAGTTAACCAAATATTACCGCTTTCAGATTTACCAAATTTTGATCCATCAGCTTTTGTGATTAAAGGACAAGTTAAGGCAAAAGCTTCCTTGCTGGCTTCATCTTTATCAACATTCATTCTTCTAACCAACTCTGTACCTGTGGTTATATTTCCCCATTGGTCTGAACCACCCATTTGCAATTTGCAACCGTAGGTTTTATGAAGGTGGTAAAAATCATAGCCTTGAATTAATTGATAGGTAAATTCTGTAAAAGACATACCAACCGCACCATCATCACCAGCTAAGCGCTTTTTGACAGAATCCTTGGCCATCATATAATTAACAGTGATACGCTTACCCACATCACGGGCAAAATTGATAAACGAAAAATCTTTCATCCAATCATAGTTATTCACTAAAATTGGTGCGTTTGTAGCTTGCGAATTGAAATCTAAAAACTTCCCTAATAGTTTTTTTATACCATTAACATTTTTGTTTAAAGTCGTTTCATCTAAAAGATTTCTTTCGTCTGATTTGCCAGAAGGATCACCAATCATACCAGTTGCTCCGCCAACCAAGGCAATAGGTTTATGTCCAAAATTATGCAAATGAACCAATAAAATTATTGGTACCAAACTGCCTATATGCAATGAATCTGAAGTTGGGTCAAAACCGATATAAGTTGTAGTAGATTCTTTCAAAAGTTGTTCTTCTGTTCCAGGCATCATGTCATGAACAAGGCCTCTCCATCGCAATTCTTCAACTAAATTCTTCATAATTTATCTAAAATTTTGCAAATATAAGGAATGTGTTGTTTTTAAAAAGTTTTTTTTTAATCTGATTTTGAATTAAAATGTATTTTTGCAAACATGAATAGGTGGGTTTTTTGTTTTATTTTTTTATATCATTTTTTTTTGTTTGGGCAAAAATCCCGCGAACAAATTGACCTTTTGAATCAAATCATTTCAAAAAGAGAAAACCACATACTAAATAAAAGCAAAAGCATTAAATGGCAGGAGTATAATCAAAGTTTACTGACATCTGACGTTGACAAAATCACAAAACTTTTTGATACCATTTGGAGAAATAAAGAAAAAGGTAAATTTAAAGTAGATTCATCTAGTTATAGATTTAAAAATTTTAATCAAAATAAACATTTTTATCAAAGTGAGGCTAATACCAATCACGAACGAAAAAATTTTAAGCATCGGAGCATCATTACTAAATATAAAGTTGGCGGGTTTGAGCAGCCCATATACGAAACATTAGCGCTTGAACTTTACAGTAAGAGTGTTTATGACAATACTTTCTATTTTATGCACAGCCAATTGGCTCATCCATTATCTAAAATAGGATTGAAAAAATATCGCTTTGAAGTTCAAACACAAGAAGATGTTTATGTAATCTCTTTTAAAGGGAATAACAGCAGAAAAATATATGGTTATTTTGTGATTGAAAAAGATAACTTAAACATCAAGGAGGCGGTTATACAAAAAGATGGTTTTCTAAATATCAAAACGAAATACACCAATATTTACAATGAAAATTACAATACTTGGCTGCCAGCAGAAACGATTTTGACGATTAAAAAAGGTGCAAGAGACAAAGATTTGTCCTTGTTTGGTAGCCTTGTTTATTTGAGTAAAGAAAGAGAAAAGCAATATTTTTCAGATTATCTATATTTTGAATCCTTTTCAAATTATTTAAATTTTAAAGAAGAAGATATTGTCACTAACAAAAAAAAATATATTGCCATTGATTTTGAAATTAATGATGATGAAAAATTTTTAAGGGATGAAAATAAGTATTTAACGGATGCACGAAATGAAAATACTTATGCTATTCTCGATAGTTTGTCGCAAGTAAATAGTATTGAAAAAAGAGTTAATATTGTAAGAAGATTTTATGAAGGCTACTATCCAGTTAAACAAATTGATATTAATCTTAAGCGAATTATAAATTTTAGCAATTACGAAGGATTGAGATTAGGTTTAGGCATTAAAACCAATCAAAAGTTCTCTAAAAAATTTATGATAACCGCACATGCTGGTTATGGCTTTAGAGACCAAAAAATGAAATACTTCTTAGAAAAAGCCATGAGAATTGGTTCGTTTTCTGACACATGGTTAAGCGTTTCTTATGAAGATGACATTAGAGAAATTGGTTTTAGCAAATTCAATACGGACTATGATCGTTACATTTTCCTTAACCTGAGGCCGTTAAACCTAACTACTTTCTATGCGCAAAAAAAAATAAAGGGACAAATGACGACAAAAATAATTCCTAAAACTTTAAGTGAATTTAGTTTGTCATATGCAGAAATTGACCCTTTGTTTGATTATCGATTTTTAAATAGAGGTCAACTATATGAAAATTATAATATTACGTCATTAGAAATTTCATTGCAATGGAATCCTTGGGGTAAATATATGCAAACGCCAACAGAAAAAGTTGTTTATAAAAATGGCTATCCAAATTTTTCCATTCAATTTGCACAATCATTATCAGGTTTCAAAAAAAATGATTTTAATTTTCATAAAATAGATTTTAAAACCAACTACAGAAAGAAGTTTTGGAATAAACATGAATTAAAGTTTTTTCTTCAAACGGGTGTCATTTTTGGCAAAACACCTATAACTCATACCTATTCCGTTTTTCCAAATAGTGGAGCGAGACCAGAAATTTATAATCGTTTTGATTTTAGTGGGAAAAATACTTTTGAAACCATGCGACGAAATGAATTTTTTTCAGACCGTTTTATTTTTACAGAAATAATTTATGAAATACCAACCCGTATTAATAGACGATTTCAACCTATTTTTGGGTTTGTAAACAGGTTTACGATTGGCAATATGACTGATAAAACCAACCATTTAGATTTTAATTTTAATACCATGGAAAAAGGTTATTTAGAATCTGGCGTTGAAATTTTTAACATCTACAATTGGTTTGGCATATCTGCTCTTTATCGGCATGGCGCCTATAGTTTACCTAGCTTTGGAGAGAATTTAGCATTGAAATTAAATTTTAGAATAGTTCTCTAGTAAAAAATAATTTTCATTGGTCATAAACACACTAAATTTCACTATTTTTGCAATCTTTATTAAATTCTAGTGAATAAATTATTCTCGATAGGTTTTTGGGAAACCATTGCTCGGCTTATTTTGCGCAATCGGCTTATTATTTTATCAGTAATTTTTGCTGCAACTGTTTTTTTTGTTTTCCAATGGAAAAATATCCAGTTTTCATTTACAGAAGCCAATTTATTGCCGAAAGACCATGAATCAAATATCGCTTATGACAAATTTCTTGAAAAATTTGGTGATGAAGGTGACTTGATTATTTTATCTGTTAAAGACCAAAATTTCTTTGACCCAAAATTTATAAAATCTTGGCATCAACTCATGCAATCATTTGCTAAAAATGGAAATGTTGAGAACGTCATGTCACCAGATAATCTAAAAGTTCTTAAAAAAAACAAACTAGACGAGACCTTTGTATTTGAAAATTTCTTGGATCTGTCAAAAATTGATGACCAAAATTATCTTCAAAAAAAAGAAAAGCAATTCTTTCAAGAATTACCTTTTTATGAGCAATTAATTTTTAATAAAAAAACGAAATCATTTAGGGCGGCTATTTATCTGAAAAAAGACATTGTTAATACAGAGAAAAGAGAAAAATTTATCACGCAATTTTTAATTCCACAAATTAAATCCTTTGAAAAAAATGTAAAAGTAGATGTTATAGTATCAGGTATGCCATATGTGCGTACATTGAACTCTTTAAACATTATCAATGAAATGAATATCTTTATATTGGTTTCATTGGGTGTAACCTCTCTAATTTTCTTTTTGTTCTTCAGAAGTTTTAGGGCAACTTTTATTTCGATGAGTATAGTGATTATATCGGTGATGTGGTCCTTTGGCATACTTGGTTTATTAGGTTATGAAATTTCTGTATTAACAGCAATTATTCCACCTCTGCTAATCGTCATTGGTATTCCAAACTGTATATTTTTAATCAACAAATATCAACAAGAAATAAAAAGTCATGGCAATCAGGCCAAGTCACTTCAGCGCGTCGTTTCTAAAATTGGCAATGCGACCCTCATGACAAATTTGACTACGGCTGTTGGTTTTGCCACATTTATTTTTACAAATAGTCAGCTGCTCGTTGAGTTCGGTGTTTTAGCCTCAATCAATATACTTTTGCTGTTCTTATTGTGTCTGATGGTCATCCCGGTAATCTACAGCTTTATGCCGCTACCGAAAGAAAAACACTTGGAGCATCTTAGTAAAACTTACTTAAACAAATTTGTAAAATGGTTAGAATTTGTCGTTAAAGAAAAAAGCATAACTGTTTATATCACCACGTTAGTCCTATTGATTTTCAGTATTATTGGTATCTACTTGATTAAAATTTCTGGTGGCCTGCTTGATGATATGCCAAAGCAAGCAGATTTTTTTAAAGAAATTAACTATTTTGATGAGGAGTTTAATGGCATTATGCCTTTAGAAATTTTGGTTGATACTGGTCAAAAGAAAGGTGTAATGAAATCTAAAACCTTAAGATTGCTTAATGAATTGGATGAAGAAATTAGAGAATATCCCGAATTGTCTAAACCGATCTCCATATTAAATGTCATCAAATATTCTAAACAAGCCTATTATAACGGCAATCCAGAATACTATGAATTACCAACAACGCAAGAACAAAGTTTTATATTAAGTTACGCCAAATCATCCATCAAAAAAGGTGACAACAACCTTTTGAAAGCTTATGTTGATTCCACAGGACAATATGCAAGGTTAACAACTTTTATGAAAGATGTGCCTGCCGAAAAAATGGTTGAAGTTCAAAAAGGTTTACAAAAAAGCATAGATAAAATTTTTAAAGACAAGCGATATAAAGTTTCCTTTACGGGCAAAGCGTACGTTTTTCAAGAAGGCACCAATTATTTGGTTAAAAATTTAATTTTATCGCTTGGTTTTGCCATTTTAATCATTGCTGGATTGATGGGTTACTTGTTTAGAAATTTCAAAATGATTGTTATTTCATTGATTCCAAACATATTACCTTTAGCGATAACTGCAGGTTTAATGGGATTTTTTGACATACCGCTAAAACCTTCAACCATCTTGGTATTTAGTATTGCCTTTGGCATTTCAGTAGATGATACCATTCACTTTTTGGCAAAATATAGACAAGAACTCAAAGCCAATCAATGGCGAATTAGAAAATCTGTGATCAATGCCATTAGAGAATCTGCGGTGAGTATGTCGTATACTTCAATTGTTTTATTTTTTGGTTTTTCAACCTTTATGATATCAAGTTTTGGTGGCACAGTTGCCCTCGGAGGATTAGTCTCATTGACCCTAATTTGCGCCATGATTTCAAACTTGATTTTGCTGCCTGTACTCTTACTTTCTCTAGAAAAAACCATAGCGAATGAGAAAGAATTTAAAGAACCCAAAATTGATATTTTGACAGACAATCAAGTCTAATAAACTTAAACTTGTATTTGCTTTTAAAGAAATATTCTTTAAAACAGGCCTTTATCGTCAGTTAGTTGATAACCTTCATCAATGATAAGATCTGAACCCATAGCTGCTTGAACAGCTAAAAAATCGCAGCGTTCATTCATCGGGTGGTTATTATGACCCTTAATCCATTTAAATTCAACTTCATGCTGCCGGTACACCTTTAAAAAGCGTTGCCAAAGGTCAGGATTTTTTACATCTTTAAATCTCTTCTTTTGCCAACCAATAATCCATTTCATATTAATGGCGTCTACAACATATTTAGAATCAGAAACAATCAACACGTTTTGGTCTGGCTTATTAATTTGCTCCAAACCCACAATAACTGCCAAAAGTTCCATGCGGTTATTTGTTGTTTTAACAAATCCTTGCGACAATTCTTTTTTATAATCGGTATTTTCAAGCATCATCACTACGCCATATCCACCTGGCCCTGGGTTGCCACGTGATGAACCGTCTGTGTAAATGATGATTTTATCTGACATATCTATAACTTGTTCAGTAACTCCAATACCACTTTCGGAAAATATTCATATTCCAAATCTTGAACCTTTGTAGCGATTTCATCTGCTGTTTGACAAGGAGAAATATCAACTGACTTTTGAAAAATAATTTGTCCTTCATCGTAATGTTCATTCACATAATGAATGGTAATACCTGTCTCTTTTTCGCCATTGGCTAAAACAGCTTCATGCACATGATGACCATACATACCTTTGCCTCCATATTTTGGCAATAGCGCCGGGTGTATATTTATAATTTGATTGGGATAGGCTGCTGTTAATGACTCAGGCACTTTCCATAAAAAACCAGCTAATACTATTAAATCAGGCTTTTCGAAAGCTATTAACTGACTAACCAAGCCGCTATTTAATTGATTTTTAGTAAAAACATGACAAATAATATCTAATTGATGCGCTCTTTCTATAACTTTGGCACGTGGATTGTTTGTAAAGATAGCTGCTACTGAAAAATCAGAAAGTTCTTTAATTTTTAAAACGATGTTTTCTGCGTTAGAACCGTTGCCAGATGCAAAAATGATTATTTTTTTCATAAAATTGATAAAAATTGTATGGCAAAAAAACAAATAAAAAACGAGAAAATACAAAGGAATACGAAAGATTTTATTTTTTTTTACGATCAAAAAATAATTTATTAATAAAAAAAGAGGGATATTAAATTAAAGTTTTTTATTTTTGCCCTCGGAATAAACTTAAATTTATAAAACTATGTCAAGCATTTCATCAAGAGTAAAGGCTATTATCGTTGACAAACTAGGAGTTGACGAAAATGAAGTTGTATTAGAAGCTAGCTTCACTAACGACTTGGGAGCAGATTCATTAGATACTGTAGAATTAATCATGGAGTTTGAAAAAGAATTTGATATTCAAATCCCAGACGACCAAGCAGAAAATATTGCAACAGTTGGTCAAGCAATCACTTATATTGAAGAAGCAATAAAATAAGACTATCATATTGTTATTTTGTAAAAAATATCAAAAACAATTATTGATATAATTATTTTTTTAAAAAATCACCTTGAAATTTTTATAGTTTCAAGGTTTTTTTATATTTTCGTTTCCTGAATACTTTCACTAAATAAACTTAAACAAATATGGCATTAAAACGTGTAGTAGTTACGGGCTTAGGTGCTTTAACACCTATTGGCAATAATTTGTCTGAATTTTGGGAGGGATTAATATCTGGAAAAAGTGGTGCAGCGCCAATCACCTACTATGATACTGAAAAACACAAAACCAAGTTTGCTTGCGAAATAAAAAACTTCAATATTGAAGATTATATAGAAAAAAAAGAAGTTAAACGACTTGACAAATTCGCGCAATATGCAATTGTTGCAAGCGAAGAGGCTATCAAAGATGCTGGTATAACGCCAGAAAACGTGAACAAACATCGCGTTGGCGTTATTTGGGGCGCAGGTATTGGTGGCTTGCAAACTTTTCAAGATGAAGTCATGTACTATGCTAGTGGCGATGGCACACCTAGATTTAATCCGTTTTTTATCCCAAAAATGATTGCAGACATTGCGCCTGCACACATTTCCATGCGCAATGGATTTATGGGGCCAAATTACACAACAGTTTCAGCCTGTGCTTCTGCAGCTAACGCCTTGATAGATGCTTTTAATTATATCAGATTAGGTATGTGCGATGTTATTGTTTCAGGAGGCTCTGAAGCTGCTGTAACCATTGCTGGCATGGGCGGTTTCAATTCTATGCATGCCCTATCAACTAGAAATGATAGTCCAGAAACAGCCTCAAGACCTTTTGATGCCACGCGTGATGGTTTTGTCTTAGGTGAAGGTGCGGGAGCACTTATTTTAGAGGAATATGAGCATGCCGTAGCTAGAGGCGCAAAAATATATTGTGAAATTGGTGGCGGTGGTTTGTCATCTGATGCCTACCATTTAACGGCTCCTCATCCTGAAGGGATAGGCGTAATTGCTGTTATAGAAAATACGCTTAGAGATGCTGGTTTAAGTCCTGATGCTATAGACCATATCAATACGCATGGCACTTCAACACCATTAGGTGACGTGGCCGAACTTAAAGCGATAAAAGCAGTTTTTGGAGAACATGCCAAAAAAATCAATATCAATTCAACGAAATCGATGACTGGCCATTTGCTAGGTGCTGCAGGTGCGATTGAAGCGATTGCATCAATTTTAGCAATCAAATATGGTATTGTGCCTCCTACAATCAACCATGAAGTTGCAGATGAGAATATCGATCCTGAGTTAAATTTAACGCTTAATGTTGCTCAAAAAAGAGAAATTAATGTCGCAATGAGTAATACTTTCGGTTTTGGCGGACATAACGCTTGCGTTCTATTTAAAAAAATATAATAATTCTTAAATGAAATTTTTAGGCAAGTATCTTAACAAAAAAGCTAAAGTTTTAAGTCCTGAAGTACTAGAATTTCAATCAAAGTTATCAAAAATATTAAATTTCATGCCTGGTAATATGTTACTTTATCAGGCTGCTTTTACGCACCGCTCCAAAAATTTATTTGATGAAAATGGTAATCCATTCAGTTATGAACGACTAGAATTTTTAGGAGACGCGATGCTCAATTTAATTATCGCAGAGCACCTATACCTCCAAGTCCCGCATGCAGACGAAGGCTATTTGACAAAAATGCGCTCAAAAATAGTATCTCGTGAACACTTAAATGAATTGGGAAAAGATCTTGATTTATTGCCTTTTGTGAAATCAAATATTCATGCAAACCAAACTGGCGATAACATTTATGGCAATGTTTTTGAAGCACTTGTAGGTGCCATTTATTTGGATAAAGGTTATGAAAAATGCCATCTTTTTCTGCACGAAAAACTAATTTTGCCTTATGTTGATATCAATAGATTAGAAGGCAAAGTTACTAGCTACAAGAGCTTAATCATAGAATGGTGCCAAAAAGAAAAGAAAAGGTTTTTATTTGAAAATGTAGACGAAGTAACCTCCGAGACTCAAAAACATTTTACAACCAAACTATCCATTAATGGTCAAATAGTTGCAAAAGGCCGAGCAACTTCAAAGAAAAAATCTGAAGAATTGGCAGCCAAAAGAGCATTTTATGCTTTTCAAGATAAAATTGTAAGAAAATAAAAATATCAACGCAAACGTTTTAGAAAAACGCAATACGTTAATTATTGTTAAATATTCAAAAGTGAACCTACATTTTTGTTATTTTTACACCTTATTATAATTAAATTTTGTATGTCTGCTAAAAAAATAATCTTATCCTTCGAAGATGACTTTGAACTAGATTATCATATTTTAGCCCTGCATACTTCAATCGAAGATTTTCGTCTAGCTTTTCATCTCAATAGAACTTTATCCATATTTTTTCAGAGAGAGGAAAAATATAGAATATGTATAAATTCCAATGAATATGCAAATCCACGCTTTTATTATTCCTTTAATGACAAACATGAATTTATTTCATACTTTTTGATAGAGAACAAACATCAATATAGTCAAAAAAGTGAAGCTGCTGGGCTATTTGCAGATGATGAAATCATTACGGACACTTACTTTATTGAAAATGATAGAAAGGCAAATTTTATCCTCATTTTAAAAGGTGAGTCCATCGATTACAAAATAGCAGAAATTTCTAAAAAATTAAAAAAAGAAAATTTTATTCGATCAATATACATTATACCAACTGATAAAATAAAAAATAAACACTATTACGATTTAATCGCTTAATAACTTCAAATTAACAGATGAAACTAAATAAAAAAACAAAAATAGTTGCAACACTTGGTCCCGCTTGTAGCACAAAAGAAACTATAAAAGCAATGATAGAGGCCGGTGTCAATGTATTTCGCATCAACTTTTCTCACGCAGATTATGAAGATGTGCAAGATCGAATTGACATTATTAGAGAATTAAACCAAGAATATAACTTTAATACGGGCATTTTAGCCGATCTTCAAGGACCTAAACTTCGGGTTGGGGTGATGAAAGATGATATTGTTGTTAATGTTGGTGATGAAATTATTTTCTCAACTAAAGAAGCATTTTTAGGCACCAAAGAAAGAGTTTATATGAAATACAAAACCTTTCCAATGGACGTAAATCCTGGCGAAAGACTTCTTGTAGATGATGGTAAATTGATTTTTGAAATATTAGAAACTGATAAAAAGACTGAGGTTAAAGCCAAGGTTATTCAAGGTGGCCCATTAAAATCTAAAAAAGGGGTTAACTTGCCCAATACGAAAATATCGCTTCCTGCACTAACAGAAAAAGACATTAGTGATGCTATTTTTGCCATTAAGGCTAAAGTGGATTGGATGGCTTTGTCTTTTGTTAGAACACCCCAAGATTTAATTGATTTACAAAAATTAATCGAAGAGCATTCAGACCACAAAATTCCAATCATAGCTAAAATTGAGAAGCCTGAGGCCGTTGAAAACATCAATAAAATTGTCGCTTACTGCGATGGTTTGATGGTTGCACGCGGAGATCTCGGCGTGGAAATCCCAGCTGAGGAAGTACCGCTTATTCAAAAACAACTGATCCATCGTGCAAAAACGGCAAGAATTCCTGTTATTGTGGCTACACAAATGATGGAAACGATGATCACTAGCCTAACCCCAACAAGAGCTGAAGTTAATGATGTTGCCAACTCAGTAATGGACGGTGCAGATGCTGTGATGCTTTCTGGTGAAACTTCCGTAGGTAATTATCCTGTGCAAGTGATTGAAACCATGACAAAAATAATTAACTCCGTGGAGGATAGCCCACTTATTCAAGTGCCACAAACGCCGCCTGTTGTAAGGACCAGTCGATACATCACTAAACAAATATGTTATCATGCGGCATTAATGGCCAACGAAATAAAAGCAAAGGCTATTTGTACATTAACTAATAGTGGCTATACAGCCTTCCAAATATCTGCTTGGCGACCAAATGCCTTCATTTTAGTATTTAGCTCTAATCGAACCATTATGACACAATTAAGTCTGCTTTGGGGTGTTCATTGCAAATTTTATGACAAATTTGCTACAACTGATGACACCATTGAAGACGTGAATCTAATAGCAAAAGATAGAGGTTATGTAAAAAAGGGCGATATGATGATTAACCTTGCTGCTATGCCAATAGGAGAAAAAGGAATGGTCAACACACTTCGTGTATCAGAAATAATGTAAAATGCGAGATGATTTAACTAAAAAAAGATGGGAAACTATTGTTAATAAATTGTCTAATCAATTTGCAGATGGTGACCCCCTTGATTTGGATGCTATTATCTATTTAATTGGTATTCAGGAATTTGGAAAAGTACATGAGACATTTAAAAAAGATGACAAAGTAAACCTCATGCATATAGCCATTTGCAAGCTTTTAGAGCCTTTTGGATACTACGCTTTTGATTATACCGATGCTGACGGTTGGCCACATTATAATCTGACTGAACCTTTACCAGCACTAAAGGCTGGTGAACAAGCGATATTAATGAAAAATGCGATTATTCAGTATTTTCTGGAAAGAGATTTTATTGAGTGATTTAAGTCTACGTTTTATTAGCGATAAAAATAAAACACAATGGGCTTCAAGCCCATAGGCTTGATTAAAAGACTGAAAGTCTGTTAGGTTGAGAACTATTTTTTGTCTCTGAATTTAATATAAATACTGTGTAATCATTATAATCTGTGCAATCTGCGTTTAAAATTTTTTAGAAGCTAAAAGCCAAATGCACTAAAAGTGCCTAGTTTTAACTATTTTTGTGACCAATAAATAAGCTGCAGTCTTTGTCATTCCGACGAAGGAGGAATCACATCAAAAATCATAGTTATCATAAGTGTTTTCTAATTAGGTATTAAACAACCTTTGTCATTGCTTAGCCAGTGGGCTTTAGCACGTGCAAGACGGCGGAGCAATCACATAAATCAAAATTTTTTGACTAAACAAAATAGACCATTCTAACAAATAAAATTAATTTAAAATCTTTAAATTTGTTTTTTAGCTTTTAACTGAAGTTTTTATTATACTTATGATAGAATTTATAGAGGTAACCATACCTACTATGTTTATATCATAACAAATCGCTATAGAACAACATTTTATATTGGTGTTACTAACAATTTGCCAAGAAGATTAAATGAACATAAAGAAAATATTGAAAAAAAAATTATAACATTTGCTTCAAAATATAATTTACAATTTTTAGTATATTATGAAGAATTTTCTTGGATACAATTAGCAATTGCAAGAGAGAAAGAATTAAAGGGATGGAGAAGAGATAAAAAAATAAATTTAATCCAAACATTTAATCCAAAATTTGAATTTTTAAATGATAGGTTTAACTTAAGAAATGTGATTCCTCCTTCGTCGGAATGACAAAAATCATAAATTGAACTACTATAAAATAATGTTTGTTATAAATATTATAACTAGAGTCTGCTGAATAAGTCGACAAGAATAATTTAACATTATACTTTGTCATTCCGACGAAGGAGGAATCACATTAATCATACATTTAATTTCAATAAAAAGAAGTTTTTATAATTTACATATTTTGAGATGCAAGGTTTTTGAATAGATTTTTTATTTTTTCTTGCACTTAATAAAACAAACACAACAAATATCACTTACCAATAAAGAAAAGTTTGTTTTTCAGCAGACCCCAGCTAGAACAGTTCGCTTAAGCTTGTTTTTTTTAAGCTGTTTTTTGCTTTAAAAGGCACAAGGTTTTAAATACAGACATTTATCGTCTGTACTATCGCTACTATCCCTCATGCAGGCTCCCTGCAATTAAAAAAGTATAGGATTAACGAAAAGTCTCATCATAAAACTCATAACTTTCCTTTACAATTCTAAGCGCATCTTCTCTACCCAAAAAATTGTCTATCACAACGGTTTTATTTTCTAGTTTTTTATAATCTTCAAAAAAGTTTCGCAATTCAGCTAAGGTGTGAGGTGGCAATTCTGAGATATCATTAATATGCCTGATACTGGGGTCTCCCGCGCAAACAGCAATAATCTTATCATCAGCCTCTCCCCCATCTAGCATTTGCATCACGCCTATCACTTTTGACTCAACCACACACATGGTTTCAATTTTCACTTGCGAAATTACCAAAATATCTAAGGGGTCTCTGTCTCCACAATAGGTTTGCGGAATAAAGCCATAATTGGCTGGATAATACATGCTGGATGAAAGCACACGATCAAGTCTAAGCATCCCACTAGCTTTGTCTAATTCATATTTTGCTTTTGTTCCTCTCGGGATTTCGATGATGCCATCAATAATTCCAATTTCGTCTAAAGGGGTTCTGTTCACGTGGTGCCACGGATTAAAGTAATCTTCTTTCATGAGATGTTGTTTAAAATGACAAAGATAAATGACGTTTACCTATAAAAAACATAATCTTTAGATAAAATTTAAAAAAAAGTTCTACATTTGCGCCAAGTTTGATGGTTGTTTGTATGAAATTTTCATGCCAACATTAAAAGGGAATTCGGTTAAATGCCGAAGCTGTACCCGCAACTGTATGCTATCAAACCCAAATTTCGTTTGAGAAATTTGGGTTATACTTGGTTTTATCCCCTCATATACCACTGTTTGCGCAAGCAAATGGGAAGGTTCAAAACCAAGATGCAAGCCAGGAGACCTGCCTCAAGACAAAAATAATATTAAACTTTCGGGAATAAAAGTTTTAATTAATGACCAGAGTATATGTTTGTTTATTGGCTATTGTTGGCTTGAGTGTTGCAATTAACGCCCAAAGCGATACCTTGTCTTTGCCCGAAATTACGCTAACTGGTAAACTTCTTAAAGATTTTTCTACACAGCAAAATATCAAAGTATTTAATGAAGCACAAAGAAAAGCCACACCAATTGGTTTGGTTAACCTTTTGCAAACCCAAGCCAATATGTCTATGCGAGAAAATGGCAAGGGCGGTGTGGCATCGCCATCATTTAGAGGAACAACTGCTGCACAAACGGCAGTAGTTTGGAATGGCATCAACATAAACTCGCCTCTAGTAGGTCAAATAGACTTTAATCTCTTAAATACCTCAGATTTTCAAGAAATAGTTGTAAAATCTGGCGGTGGCAGTTCTCTTTTTGGCAGCAGTGCCATTGGGGGTAGCTTACATTTAAATACAGTGCTAAGTCAAAATAAACAGAGTCAACATCAATTATCTGTTTTAGGCGGGAGTTTTGACACCTATCATGCCAATCATCAATGGGTGCTAGGGAAAAATAAATGGGCTTTTCAATCTGCTCTTTCATACAATCATTCGCAAAATGACTATCCGTATATAGGCTTTACCAATAAAAATGAAAATGGGCAATTTCAAAACCTCAGCGCAAATTTTAGTGCGAGTTTTGACTGGAATAGCCGCTTAAAACTTATTTATCACGGCTATCTTTTTGATGGGTTCAGACATTTTTCAGGAACTTTATCAAGCGTGGGAAAAAGTAAATATAAAAATACCGATAGCAGACAATTATTAGATGTGATTTACAATATCAATAAAAACAAAAAATGGCAAAGTAAATTGGCCCTATTGACTGAACAATTTGATTTCTATGAAGATTTCAATTTTGAAAGAACCTCAGATGGACGTGCTAAAACCTTTTTAAATCGGCATGAATACTTCCATCAAATCAATAAAAAAATGGGTTGGCATGCCCAGGCTGAATACCAATATCAATGGGCTAGCGGCAGTCAAATTGAATTTGCAAATAGACATACTGCTGCTTTTGCGGCAGCTTTCAAACATCAAATCATTGATGCCATCACTTATGATATTAGTCTTCGCTTTGAAAAAACAGATCTTTATCAAGCGCCTCTATTGTACAGTTTACAAGCCAAATGGCAACCAAAAGAATTTTATACGTTGCGAGTAATGCATTCAAAAAACTTTCGAGCACCTACCTTTAATGACCTATTTTGGCCTGGAAGTGGCAACATTAACCTTAAACCCGAACAGTCACTTCAATTTGATGTGGCACAAGATTTTAATTTCAACAGCATTCAATTAACTTTCAATTATTTTCACAATCAAATGACCGATATGATCAGGTGGCTACCAAATAATCAAGGTTTTTGGCGCCCATTCAATACCCAAGCAGTCGAAATTAATGGCTTAGAAGGTCAAATGAAGTGGAAAAAAAATATTGAAAATTTGTTTGTTACAGCTGAATTGCAATATGCCTATACCTCATCTGTTGATCAAGAAACGGCTAAACAATTAATTTATATACCCCGCCACCGCTTGACGTCGCAAGCGCAAATCAATTATAAAAATTGGCGGTTTATGCTTCAAAATATGTTTAATGGTGCTGTTTTTACAAATGCTAGTCATACTGATTTTTTGAAAGAATATGCTTTTACTAACTTTTTTTTGACCTATGATTTTCAAAGGATATTACCACTTTCATTACAATTTCAAGTCATGAATGTAGAAAATCAATTTTATCAAAATGTGGCATCGAGACCTTTACCTGGTAGACATTATCAATTAATTTTAAATTTTAAATTTTAAATTATGTTTTTCAGCACTTGTTGTCATTCCGACGAAGGAGGAATCTCACCAATTTTTATCAATTTTTAGATTTTTATTTTTTAAATTATTTCATATGAGAACAATTAAACAAATTACATTTTTATTTTTAGTATTTATTAGTATCATTTCGTGTACTGATGACCAGGTTATTTTGCCATTAGGTGCTTACGAGAGGGGCTTCTTTATAAGCAATGAAGGCAATTTTGGCACTGATAATGCCGAAGTAAGCTTTATTTCAAATGATGGTCTTATAGTTAAACAAGATGTTTTTAAATCCGAAAACAATGGTGCCATTTTAGGCAATACCTTACAAAGTATAGCCTTTCATCAAGACAAAGCTTTTTTGGTGGTAAATGGTTCAAATAAAATTGAGGTTGTTAATCGTTACACTTTTAAACGTATAGCAACTATTAACACAGGATTAAATAATCCAAGATACATGGTCTTTATGAACAACAAAGGCTTTGTAACCAATTGGGGCGCGGGTAGCAATCCAAATGATGATTATGTGGCAGTAATCAATTTATTGACTTATACTGTAGAGTCAACCATTCCAGTCGTTGAAGGACCAGAAAAAATTATTGCGCATAATAATATTTTGTATGTGGCGCATCAAGGTGGCTGGAGTTTTAACAACAAGGTTTCTGTGATCACAAATGGTAATGCCGTTAGCCAAACGTTAACCGTTGGTGACGTACCAAAAGGACTAGGCGTATTTAATAATCAATTGTTTGTATTATGTGCAGGAAAATCTTCTTGGCAACCTGGTGGTGAAACGGATGGCGGTATTCATGTGGTCAACTTAGCAAATAATACAGTGGCCTTATGGCATACTTTTGAAGGTGCAAAGCCAAATCATATGACCATGGCTAATAATGATATATATTATAGCAGAGGGAACAAAATATTTAAAACAAGTGTCAATGATTTAACCTTCAATAGCCAAGAAATTTTAGATGCTACTGCTCAAAATATAAATATTTTATATGGCATGAGCGTGAGTCAAAATATGATATTTGTACTTGATGCAGTTAATTATACTGGCAGCAATGGTAAAGTACTTTTTTATAACAAGGCTGGAAGCTATTTAGGTGCAAAGGAAACTGGCTTATTGCCAAATGGTGTTGGCTTTAATTAATACCAATTATACGGTATAAATAATCTAAAGATGTGCCACGAGAGAAAGCGAACTGTTAAAGCCATATAATTTTTACATAGAAATTATTCAAAAAAACTTTGCATAGCTGGTCTATGGACTAGAGCGCATTGCTGGCAAAGATGAAGCAAGTAGTTTTTTATAAATTATAAGAAAAAGAAAATAGCAGATTGGGTTATTTAGAACTTATAATTGGCTTTAGTAACTGCAATTTAACATTGTTATTGAAATTTGACATTGTTATTGAAAATATTTTGTTAACATCATCTTTAAATTCAGCTTTTTTATGCTATTTTTGCACCAAATTTTTAAGTTCATAGCCAGTGTTAACCAGAAGACATATTAGAGTTAAAGTATTTCAAACCTTATACGCCATGAGCCAAACAGGTTCTGAAGATTTAACCAAAGCAGAGAAATTTTTAGAAAATGCCTCACAGGCTTATGAAGATTTACATCTCATGATGCTTGCCATTTTTGTAGAACTTAGAAAAAAAGAAATTGAATTTCAAAACCTTTATAAAAATAGTCACCTCAAAGCAGATGATTTTGAAAAAAAACTGACGCAAAAGTTTATTGAAAACCAAGCCATTACGCTCATAGAAAGCAGTAAAAAATTTCAAGACAAACTTGAAAAAAGACATATTAGGGTCTGGAAAGACAATGATATGGCTGTATTAGAGTTGCTTAAAAATATGAAAGACAGTGCTATTTATGACAAATACATCAGTTCTTCAACCTCATCCGTAGCAACAGATACAAAGTTTTTAAAAGAATTATTCGAACAAATCATTGCACCCTCTGAAAAGCTTTTTGACTTTTTGACAGATCAAAATATTTATTGTGCTGACGACTATCCATTAATTAACACATTAATTTTAAAATCTTTGAATAAACTAGAAGAAGCTGCTTTTTTTAGATTTTCAGATTTATATAAAGATGAAGAAGATGCGGCCTTTGGAAAAAAACTTTTGCATAAAACAGCTTTAAATCAAAAAACTTTACAAGCTTTTTATGAAGGCAAAACACATAATTGGGAATTTGATAGAATTTCAATCATAGATATCACTTTGCTCAATATGGCCTTGGCAGAGTTTTGTTACTTTTCATCGATACCAACTAAGGTAACCATTAATGAATATGTGGAAATATCAAAAGAATATTCCACAAAAAACAGCTCACTTTTTATTAATGGTTTATTAGATTTTTTATTAAAAAACCCTGAAACTAATATCAAATTTCAAAAAACGGGCAGAGGTTTAATTAGCACATCAAACAAATAATTTTTATTTAATATGAGAGTTTTATTTTTTATTTTAAGTTTTGTTATTTTTATTTCTTGTAAAGAAAATGCTTCAAGTAAAATTAAACCAGATGCTGAATCTGTTTCTTTAGATTATTTAGAAGACAACAGACCGATGGATTTGGAAGAAAATTTACCTGAACGCCAAAATTTGCCAGCCGTGCAGGATGGTAAATATCCCGTAATGGTTTTTGAAAAAGAAACGCACGATTTCGGTGAAATGAAAGATGGTGAAAAAAAATCTTATGACTTTTGGTTTACCAATACTGGTGAAGCAGATTTAATTTTGTTAAAGGTTCAAGCTTCTTGTGGTTGCACTACACCATATTATGACAAAGCACCTATTAAACCAGGAAAAAGAGGAAAAATTACAGCGGAGTTTGACAGTACTGGTAAACCTGGTAAAAACTCAAAAAACATCAATATATCAAACAATACAAAAGATGGTAGTCAAATGATTACCATAAAGGCGAATGTAAAAGGAGCGCCTGCGCTTGCACCAGCACTAGCTCCTGGAGCAGTAGATAAAGGGGCCGCAACTGGCAAAAGTGAATAACATGGCTGCTTTCACATTAAACATTAAAATGCAGATGATAAATGTCTGCATCAATTAAGACGATGAATGTCTTAACAGGAACAAGCAAAGCTTGGTCTTGACCTTATACTATTTAAACTTTTAATTTTAATATAATATGGAACAATTTGCAGGCTTATGGCCATTTTTATTAATGTTTGTGGTGATTTATTTTTTTATGATTAGACCACAACAACAACGTGCTAAAAAAGAAAAAGCCTTTGAAGAAGGCTTAAAAGTTGGTGATAAAATCATTACAAAAAGTGGTATCCACGGCAAATTAGCAGAAACTGCTGAAGCTACGGTTGTTATTGAAACAATGGCTGGAAAAATCAAAATGGAAAAATCTGCCATTTCAATGGAATTGAGCGCTAAATTGGTTGAGAAGAAGTAACTTTTTAAAAACCACATTTAAATTAAAACTTGTCATTAAAAGACAAGTTTTTTTTTATGTATAAAAATATTATATTCGCATAAATTTAGTACCAATGGATTTACCACATTTTGAATTGCCTTTTTTCACAAACTTACTAATTTTACTAGTTTCCGCTAGAATTTTTGGTGAAATTTTTGAAAGATTTAAGCAACCAGCCATGATAGGTGAGATATTGGCTGGAATTATATTAGGGCCAAGTCTTTTCAATTTTATTCATAGAAATGAGGAAATTAGAGTTATATCAGAATTAGGAATATTTCTATTAGTTATTATCGCCGGTTTAGAAATAAATATTGAAGATATATTAAAGTCTTTAAAAGGGAAAAATATAGTTATATCGATAATGGCTTTTTTCTTGCCTATTTTTTCGGGGATTGCTGTTGGTTACTTTTTTGATCAAGACATGATGACCTGCGTTTTTATAGGTCTTTGTGTGGCCATCACCGCACTACCTGTAAGTATTCGCATTTTAATGGATTTGGGAAAGATTAACTCAGATGTTGGACAGAAAATAATTTCTGTAGCTATTTTTGATGACGTCTTAGCATTAAGTATTCTTGGTGTTTTACTAAATATTAAAGATACTGATCGATCGCTCGAAGCGGTTATGAAAGCAGGTGGCATGTCATTAATAAAACTTGTTATTTTTATTATTGCCTTAAGTTTAGTTTATTTATTAATTAAAAAATTACTGAAAAGAGGTAATTATTTAGAATTGTCCTTAAACCACTTGCTTGGCATTTTAAAAGGAAAAGAGCCATTGTTCGCCCTTTTCTTTGCCTTTGTTTTAATATTTTCAACATTTACAGAATCTTTAGGCTTACATTTTATAGTTGGGGCGTTTTTTGCAGCAATGCTTTTAAGTGATAATTTAATTGGTCATGATAATATGAAAACCATTGAAAAAACAACAAGCAATATGGCTATGGGATTTTTAGCTCCTATATTTTTTGCAGGAATAGGTCTTGAATTCAATTTTTCATCCATCGAAAATATTGGACTGCTTATTGCGGTTATTGTTGTTTCTTATGGGTCAAAAGTCATCGGGGGCTATCTAGGCGGCGTTTTTGCTGGTCTTTCGCAACGAACCTCTTGGACATTAGGCATTGGATTAAATGCAAGAGGAATCATGGAATTAGTCATCGCAAATATTGCCTATAAAAATGAACTGATTAGTACAGAAGTATTCTCAATACTTGTTATTATGGGCGTATTAACCACATTGACAACGCCACTCATGTTGAAAAAAGCATTCGGAAAAACTAGCTGATTAAGGCTTCAAAATCATCCTCACTCAAAATAGGTATGTTTAGCTGATTGGCTTTTTCCAATTTGGCCGGCCCCATATTATCACCTGCAATCACATAATCTGTTTTTGAACTAATGGAGCTGCCATTTTTGCCACCATGTGCTTCAATGATGGCTTTTATTTCATCACGGGAAAATTTTGTAAAAACACCCGAAACAACAAGCGTTTTTCCTGTTAATTTATCGCTTATTTGGATATCGTTTTCTACTATTTTAAATTGCAAACCGCAGTTTTTTAAGCGATTAATCAATACAATATTTTCAGATTTACTAAAATGTTCAACCACACTTTCCGCAATCTTCTCCCCTATTTCATCAACCATGGTCAATTCCATTTGATTAGCTAGCATTAAGGCATCAATATTTTTATAATATTTGGCTAATTTTTTGGCAACCGTTTCGCCAACATACCTGATGCCAATGGCAAATAAAACCCTTTCAAAAGGCACTTGTTTAGAAGCTTCTACACCTGCCACCAGATTTTCTGCACTTTTTTGTGCCATTCGCTCAAGCGGTAAAATTTGGTCTACCTTCAAATCGTATAAATCGGCATAGTTATTTAATAGGTGATTTTCATGCAGTAAAGCCACAGTTTCATCGCCTAAGCCATCAATATTCATGGCTTTTCGTGAAATAAAATGTTGAATTTTTCCAACAATCTGTGGTTTACAACCACTTTCATTAAGACAATAATGCTGGGCTTCACCATCTTTTCTCACGAGCGCTGAGCCACATTCTGGACAATTTGTGATATAAACCGTTGGTTCAAGCTGGTTTCCTCTTTTGGCT
>B570J29032_109959502_pt1 | contig 28278 bp, 25 predicted proteins | sample LakMenEpi16Nov12_FD_29032 | JGI IMG/M metagenome (IMG submission 29032) | reverse complement strand
CGGTCAGGTTCAGTATCCCGGACCCTATGCGCTCAACAACAGAAGCGAACGGGTAAGCAGCTTATTAAAAAGAGCCGGTGGATATACGGCAGATGCCTATCCGGAAGGAGCTTATTTGAAGCGGTACAATACCGAGCTAGACAAAATGAAATCTCAAGATGCTTTAACTACGCTGCAAAAAAATGTGAAAGATAGCTCATATGCCAATAAGCAATTGGTGCAGGAAATAACCCGGGAGTTTGATAAAATACCGCTGGATATCCCTGCCATTTTACAAGCTCCCGGTTCCATTGAAGATTTGGTGTTACGGTCTAAAGACGAATTATACATTCCCAAATTTGATGGACAGGTAAAAGTAAGTGGGGCAGTATTAATGACTACCCAGGTACCGTATCGTGAGAAGAATAGTTTAAAAGATTATTTAAATGATGCTGGTGGATTCAGTTCCAGGGCATTGCGTAGGAAAACTTATATAGTATATGCCAACGGCAAGGCAGCTATTACCTCTCATTTTCTGTTTTTTAAATCTTACCCTAAAGTATTACCCGGGAGTGAAGTAATTGTGCCGGCTAAGCCTGAAACGAAAAAAACTTCCACGGCCGAAGTGATTGGAATTTCCACCGCCATAGCCAGTTTGGTAGGTGTAGTGATAGCTTTATTAAGACTTTAATACAATTCAAACCAATAGTATGCAGCCTGCTGAACAAATTACTGATGAACTTTCTCTTAAGGAATTCATTCAAAAGCTAGTAGAATGGTTTAAGTACCTGCTTTCTAAATGGATGGTTATTGTATTTTGTGCTTTGGTAGGAAGTGGTATTGGGTTTTTGTATGCATCGTTAAAAAAGCCGGAGTACAAGGCGGTAGTAACTTTTGCTTTGGAGGATGATAAACAAGGAGGCGGGGGTTTATCGGGTGCTTTGGGATTAGCCAGTTCCTTAGGAATCGATTTGGGTACCAGTGCAGGTGGGGCATTCACTGGTGCCAATTTGATTGAGTTAATGAAGAGCCGGAAAATGGTGCAGAAAACGCTCCTGTCATCTTGTTATGTAAATAAAAATCAGTTTGTTTTAGCCAATCAGTTATTAGCAATAACCAAACTTGATAAAGCGTTAGCTAATAAGTCAACTATTTATAAAGATTTTTCCTTTCCACTAAATGCCAAGCAGGAAGATTTTTCAATACAGCAGGATAGTGTATTGTTCCTATTATATGATAAATTGTTTGAGGATAATATTTTGTCTATCACACAAAAGGATAAAAAAGTTTCTATCATTACAGTAGAAGTAAATGCAACCCATGAGATGTTTTCAAAATCTTTTGCTGAGAATTTGGTAGCTAATGTTGCTGAATTTTACATTGAAACCAAAAGCAAAAAAGCTAAAAACAATGTAGCCATTTTACAACGCCAGGCTGATAGTATCCGTAATGAATTGAATATGGCTATTACAGGGGTGGCAATCACATCCGATAATACCTTTAATTTAAATCCGGCTTTGAATGTGAACCGGATACCTTCTACCAAAAAGCAAATTGATGTGCAGGCCAACACGGCTATTTTAACCCAACTGGTAACCAATTTAGAAATGGCTAAAGTAACATTGTTGCGGGAAACTCCTCTGATTCAATTGATAGATCGGCCTACGCTACCCCTAAAAAAAGATAAGCCGAGTAAAGCAAAATTCCTTATGATGGGAGGGCTTTTGGCAGGGATTTTATCATTGATATACTTGATTGTAAAGGAAATCCTAAAGCAGCTGACAATAAATTGATTGATATAATTTTTTTTCTATAAATCTTATCCTATGAAAATGATTCAGAAAATCAATATCCTGCCCCGTTGGATAATTTTTTTGATTGATATCGCTATCTGTGCCTGTTCACTTTTACTAGCTTTTTTAATCAGAAATAATCTGAACTTCGAAACCATTTCACTACGGGAACTGAGTGGTAAATTATTGATTCTTACCCTGATAAATGCCATCGTTTTTATAAACTTTCGTACTTATTCCGGTATAATACGCTACACCGGAATACAGGATGCCATTAAAATTTTTACGGCCTTGGTTATGAGTACCACGGTTTTGTTTTTTATTAGTCTGGTTGCGGCAAATTCTGGGGGGAGTCTTATTTTTACGAACGTTACCTTGATTGTTTATGCTTTAATTAGTTTTCCGGCACTGATTTCGTATAGGGTTCTTGTGAAGTTCGGGTTTGCTTATTTGCGCAATTATAAAATGGACCGAAAAGTAGTGGTAATCTATGGTGCGGGAGAAGCCGGATTTGCTACCAAGCGGGTATTGGAACACGATCCTAAATCGAATGTACAGATTATTGCCTTTTTAGATGATAATCCAAGGAAGTTAGACAAAGTAGTAGATGGCATTAAAATTGTTCATCCTGGGCATCTGTCTCTATTAAACAGGAGTACCCCTATTCATGAGCTGATTATTGCAAACTTTTCAATATCACCGGCTAGAAAAAATGAAATAGTTGATTATTGTTTAGATCATAATATCAAAGTGTTGAATGTTCCTCCTTTCGAATCCTGGATTAATGGTGAATTCTCTACCCGCCAACTACAGATGCTGAAAATTGAAAACCTGCTCGAAAGAGACCCAATCAAAATCAATAATGAAGCAATTGGGCATCAATTGAAAAATAAACGCATCTTGGTAACGGGGGCAGCGGGATCTATTGGTAGTGAGATTGTTCGACAATTGCTGAAATTCCAACCCAACACCATCGTGCTTTGCGATCAGGCAGAAACACCCTTGCATAATTTAGAGCTGGAATTACAGGAAACAAATACAGAGGTGATTTGTGTTCCTTTTTTGGCGGATGTACGTAACCGAGATCGAATGAATGACTTGTTTGCTCAATTCGAACCCCATTATGTATACCATGCTGCTGCATATAAACATGTACCCATGATGGAAGTTTGTCCACAGGAAGCAATTTTAACCAATGTGATGGGAACAAAAATCATTGCAGATTTGTCGGTTCAATATAAGGTAAAGCGATTTGTAATGGTTTCTACCGATAAGGCAGTAAACCCCACCAATGTAATGGGTGCATCCAAGCGTTTGGCCGAAGCCTATGTGCAACATCTGCATCGCCTATTTAATACTCAATGGGAAGCACAAGGGTCGAATTCCAATGATCAGCCCATCAAATTTATTACCACCCGTTTTGGAAATGTACTGGGCTCCAATGGTTCAGTTATTATTCGGTTTAAAGAGCAAATCGAAAAGGGTGGCCCCGTTACTGTTACCCACCCGAATATTACCCGGTTTTTTATGACGATTCCCGAAGCATGTCAGTTGGTATTAGAGGCAGGCAGTATGGGTAAGGGCGGTGAAATTTTTGTATTCGATATGGGTAAACCGGTTTCCATTGCCGATTTGGCCAAAAAAATGATTCGGTTATATGGCCATGTTCCGGGAGCTGATATTGATATTCGATACACAGGTCTCCGCCCCGGAGAAAAATTATACGAAGAATTGTTGATGGATTCTGAGAATACCCTACCCACCTATCACGAAAAAATTATGATAGCACGCATACGCAATCATCAATCCGACCAATTAGTGGAAGATTTAGAAACCCTATTCCATATTTCCCGACAGCGCCAGGCAACCATGCAGTTAGTAGCACAGATGAAAAAAATGGTACCGGAGTTTTTAAGTAATAACTCAGTTTTCGAATCGCTGGATCAGCAATCTGGTGAGGGACAAGTAGTTCCTATATCTCGAATTTCCTGATGCATTCTATAAAGAGAAATTATATTTTTTTAATACGGTTTATCATTGTCTTATTTGCAGGAGGACTCTCTTTGTTCACCTGTAAGCTGAATGCGCAAATGCAGATAGTGGGGTCTCCGGAGGAAGATAGTTTGCGAATGGCTCAATTAAGCGTTTCTGATAAGCCATTGGTTTCAATGGCGGTTCGTCCGGTTGAATTGCGTCCGGCAGTAATTAGTTGGAAGAAGGTGCAGGTTGCTGCATTGCCAATTACATTTATTACCCAATATAACAGCCACCATCCTTTTGGATGGAATGATGGCGCTATGATATTAGCCAAGGGAGTACAAACTTTTGTAAGAGCTGGGGCATACGTACGCTTCGGAATTATGGAGGTTCAGTTGGCACCAGAATGGGTATATGCAGCCAATAACCGGTACGATACCAGTGTTAATTGGGGCAGTAATGCAGGTGGAGTTTATAATAAAGTTTTTCCCGGCCAGTCGGCAGCCGGCATTCGTTTAGGGGCTGTATCTGTGGGGGTATCTTCCCAGAATCTATGGTGGGGCCCCGGAATTCGGTCTTCCCTTTTAATGAGCAACAATGCCCCCGGATTTTTACATGCTTATATACGTAGTAATCGCCCAGTCAAAACCCCTATAGGAAATTTTGAGTGGCAGTTAATTGGTTCTAGGCTAGATAGCGATTCCACGCGGCCCTATGAGAATATGAACCTTAAATTGACAACAGAATCCTATCCAGCTTCTTGGCGGTATCAGAGTGCTTTTGTACTCAGTTTTCAACCCAAATGGATACCCGGATTATTTGTGGGTATGACGAGGAGTTTACAACGATATCAAAAAGACATTGGTTTGGGTGGTAGTAGTTTTCTAAAAAAATATGTGCCTGTATTAACCAAAGCTTTTCAGAAAAAAAATGAGCAAAACGATGACAGCGAAAATACAGACCAGCTGGCTTCATTTTTCTTTCGTTGGGTGATGCCCAAATCGGGTTGGGAATTTTATGGGGAGTGGGGGTATAATGACTATAAACAAAATATAAGGGATTATGTAATGGATGCCACCCATTCGGCCGCTTATATTATAGGGATTCAAAAATTGTATACTTCTCGTAAATATAAATTGTTGATAGGGGCGGAGCTTACGAAAACCGCGGAATCTGCGAGCAATTTGTTACGGGGGGCGGGTAACTGGTATGTACATGGGGGTGATAATGGATATACTCATCAAAACCAGATTGTGGGCGCCGGGGCTGGTTTTGGTTCCAATGTGCAGAGTTTTCGCTTACAGTACCTTCCTACTGGGCAATCGAGATTTCCCTTTCAATTTCAGTTCGACCGCATTGTGCGTGATCCCAATAGTTTTTCCACTCTTTGGGTAGATTATAGCTGGCAGTTTCAGAGTCGATGGCGCAACAATCGTTTGACCCTTTTGCCAACGTTGGGTATGGTAAATTCGCGCAATTATATGTGGGGGGAGAACAACCGAAGCTGGAATTGGCAGATAGCGTTGCGGAGTTCGTATATTTTTTGAGTCCGAAAAAGCCATTTATCCTTTTTTGAATTTCTTGCTCGGAATTGAGTCGTATAAAAATTCATAAGCATCGAACCCCGGCAACAAGGTATTTTCACGTTAATAAGAGTGTTAGTTGCAAGTTGGTGCTAACAGGGTGAAGGTTTTGGTGAATACTCTTTTGGGCTTTAGTTGATAAATGTATTGGCGACCTAGGAAATTAAAGTAAAAAATTATTTTAAATGCTATCATAAAAGATATTCGAATTAAATTTATTATTATCCTCAGATAGGGTTAAACAAAAATTTGTGAAAAAAAATCTTTCAAATAATGAAATAGTTAGCTTCATTAAAGAACTATATCCATCTCAACAATTTATTCCTTTACATACTCCTAAGTTTTCACAAAAAGAAAAGGATTATGTGCTTGATACAATAGAATCGACTTATGTTTCATCTGTTGGAAAATATGTGGACAAATTTGAGAAAATGATGTGCGATTATACTGGGGCAAAGCATGCGATTGCCGTAGTGAATGGAACAGCTGCATTGCATATAAGCTTACTTCTTGCTGGTGTGAAACAAGGTGACTTGGTTTTAACTCAAGCACTTTCTTTTATTGCTACTTGTAATGCCATTTCTTATATAGGAGCGGAACCCTGTTTTATAGATGTAGATTCATCAACGCTGGGATTGAGTGCTCAATCACTTGAATCATTCTTGCAATTTTCTACTTATATTAAAGGTCAAGTTTGTTTTGAGAAGTCAACCAATAAAAGAATTTCTGCTTGCGTACCTATGCATACTTTTGGATTTCCTACAGAAATTGATGCTATCGTTGAAATTTGTAGCAAATATTATATACCAGTAGTAGAGGATTCGGCTGAATCTATTGGTTCAATCTATAAAAACAAACATACTGGCACTTTTGGTTTACTTGGCACATACAGTTTTAACGGAAACAAAACAATTACCTGTGGAGGAGGAGGAATTGTAGTAACTAATAATGATGAGCTTGGAAAAAAAGCCAAGCACCTTACAACGCAAGCCAAAGTTCCTCATAAATGGGAGTTCTTTCATGATCATATTGGTTTCAATTATCGTTGTCCTAATTTGAATGCAGCCTTAGCTTGTGCACAACTAGAACGATTAGAAGATTTTATTCTTAATAAAAGAGAAACTGCTAACGCGTATAGGAACTTCTTTGAAGGTACAAATATTAAATTCAATACTGAAACTAGTGAATCTCGATCTAATTTTTGGCTAAACTCAGTTATGTTTGAGTCAATAAATCATAGAGATGAATTTTTAGAGTATTCTAATTCTAATGGAGTAATGACAAGGCCAATATGGGCTCTTATGCACCGTATGAAAATGTTTGAAAACTCTATTCATGATGGTCTTTCAAATAGTATTGAAATTGAATCTTGTTTGGTAAATTTACCTAGTAGCGTAAGAATTTAAAATATACCAATTTCATGCGTTCTGTTTGTTTGATGGGTTATTCGGGTCACTCGTATGTTGTTTGTGATACTGTAATATCAATGGGAGTTGATCTGAAGCATTATTGTGATATAAGCCCAAAAGTCAACAACCCTTATAACCTTGATCATTTAGGTACAGAACAAGTTGCGTTACAACAAGGGTTTTTCGAGAATTTAATCCCAGTTCTTGCAATTGGTGATAATGAATTAAGAATGCGTATTGGTAATTTTTTATCAAATGCTGGCATCAAACTATTTACTGCAATCCATGCTAAATCATATATAGCTTCTAAAGTATCTATAGGGGAGGGCACAGTTGTTTTTGCTGGTGTAGTAATTAATCCATTGGTGGAAATTGGACAAGGTGTTATTTGCAATACTAATTGTATAATTGAACACGAATCAAGTATTGGTGAGTATTCTCATATTTGCCCAGGTGCTGTTTTAACTGGGAATGTTAAAATTGGAAAAAGGGTATTTATTGGCGCTAATGCTGTAGTTAAACAAGGTCTTACAATTGGTGATGGAGCAATTATTGGTGCTGGTTCAGTGGTAGTCAAAAATGTTGACGCCAACACAATTGTTTATGGTAATCCTTCAAGTATAAAATCATAATGAATTTAAATAAGGTATTAATTATTGCCGAAGCAGGAGTAAATCATAATGGCGATTTGGAAATCGCAAAAAAACTGATTGAATCTGCGGCAGAAGCAGGAGCGGATTATGTAAAATTCCAAACATTTAAAGCAGATAAACTTGTATCTAAATCCGCTAAAAAGGCAGTATATCAACAGAAAAATAGTTCAAGCTCAGATGATACCCAAATGAGTATGTTGAAAAAACTTGAAATTCCTGAGGAATGGTATGGCGAACTTGTTTCACATGCTAAAAAACAAAATATTGAATTTCTCTCAACTGGTTTTGACGAAGAAAGTATTGATTTTCTTGACACACTTGATGTCCCCTTTTTTAAAATTCCTTCGGGCGAACTTACCAATAAACCTTACTTGAAGCATGTAGCATCTAAAGGCAAACCTGTAATACTTTCTACTGGTATGGCAACTTTATTGGAAATTGAAAAGTCATTAGCTGTATTAATAAATGAAGGAGTTCCAAAAGAAGCAATTACTATTTTGCATTGTAATACAGAGTATCCAACACCAATGAAGGATGTAAATTTATTAGCAATGACGGCCATTGGAGATTTATTAGCTGTAAAATTTGGTTACTCTGATCATACAATTGGCATAGAAGTTCCTATAGCAGCAGTTGCATTGGGGGCAAAAGTTATAGAAAAGCACTTTACTTTAAACAGAATGATGGAAGGTCCAGATCATTTAGCATCATTAGAACCTAGTGAACTTAAGCAAATGGTTTTAGCTATAAGAAATATTGAATTGGCTATCTCAGGTTCCGGCCTTAAAGAACCTAGTGCATCTGAAATTAATAATATTCAGATAGCACGAAAAAGCATACATATCTCCCATCCAATTCCAAAAGGTACTATTTTAAATCAAACCCATTTGATTATGAAAAGGCCCGGTGATGGCATTTCTCCAATGGACATTGATAAGATAATTGGAAAAATAATAATTTTAGATTTAGATTCAGATTCAAAATTAGAATGGGAACATCTAGAATAATAAAAATAGGTATTCTTACTAGCTCCAGGGCAGATTTTGGAATATATCTTCCCTTGTTAAATCAATTAAAGAAGGAAGCTGCTTCCTTTGATTTTTCTATAATTGCATTTGGAACGCATGTTTCTCCATTTCATGGAAATACAATTGATGAGATTCATGCTAATGGTTTTGATGTACCCTACCAAATAGGAAGCATCTTGTTGTCTGATGATGAGGAAGCTATAGCAACTTCCTATGCATTAACTGCCATGAAATTTGCTAATTTTTGGTCAGAGCATAAAAAAACTTTCGATTGCGTTTTATGTTTGGGCGACAGATTTGAGATGGCAGCAGCTGTCATAGCAGGTCTTCCATTTAATATTTTCTTTGCCCATATTCACGGGGGAGAAACTACTTTGGGTGCTATTGATAATGTTTATAGGCATATGATTTCACTTGCTTCAAAATTACACTTTGTTTCAGCTAAACCTTTTATAGAAAGAATTAAATCTATCGTAGGAGATGATGCTATATGTTACTTAGTAGGAGCACTGAGTCTTGATGATATTGATCAAATGGAGCTTCCAAGCAAATCTGATTTCAAAACTCGATGGAATATTAATCCAGATGATTCTTTTATACTTGTCACTATCCATCCAGAAACCAAATCAAATTTAAATGCTTCTGAACATGTAACTGTAATAGAGACAGCGTTAAGCGAATTAGTTTTAGAAAGTAATCTTGTTATATCAATGCCAAATTCTGACACATATAACTCTCTTTTTAGGCAAAGCTTCGAAAAGCTAAAAAACAAGTTTCCACATAAAATTTATTTAATTGAAAATTTTGGTAGGCCCAACTATTTTGCTGCTATGAAATTCTGTAAACTTATTTTAGGAAATTCTTCAAGTGGAATTATCGAAGCAGCTTCTTTAAATAAATTTGTAATAAATATTGGCGATCGTCAAAAAGGCAGACTCACTAGTGAGAATGTTTTTCATGTATCTTTTGATGCGGCCGATATAATTAAAGCGGTAAATACTTTAAAAGATAAATATTACACTGGCGACAATGTTTATAAAATTAATAATGCTGCCATTAATATAACCGAATCTTTAAAAAAGCAATTCCACTAATTTGAAGTTGAATTTTAGAGAAAAAAATATTAAAATAATTTAAAATAGATAATATAATTTGAAACAAGCTAGGTACAAGCTTTTAGAAATTTCATCTAGGTCCTTGTTTATTTTATCAGTACTCTATTTTTTTCCAGTGGAATTAGCTGGAAAATTTGGTTTTATTCTGCTTTTGTTTGGTTTTTTTTCGATTTTTTATGGTTTTGAAAGGTATATTAGTTTACAAAGAGAAATTATTAATGAATCTGAACATTCGGTAAGTCGTAAGTTGGCAAGTACTTTTCGTTTTTATATTTTTAATTTTCTTATTTCATGTCCATTATTAGCCATACTACTTTTTAATTATGGGATCAGCAACATCATTTTAATATTGTGTTGTCTTTTAATTTCATTTACTGAACATATTTCTAATGCAGTTTATAATATTTCAATAGTTTATAGTACCTATTTAGTTGCAATGCCATCAATTATCATAAAGAATCTTTTTATGTTCATTCTAGTGGTTTTACTAATATTTTTCAAACAAGAAAATACAATTGAAATAATTATTTATTGCTGGTCAATATTGTCATTTTTGCAACTAATTATATTTTCTAAATGGTTTGCCAATTCTCTTTCCGTATCTAAAATACAATTTTGGAAATATAGTTTAGGGGAAATAAAAAATCACTATAGTGTGGCGAAAATAAATTTTCTAATAGGTTTAATTAGTGTTTTGTCTCTTCAATGTGATAGATTAATAGTGGGATATTCATTCGATAGTTTTTTCACTGGCATTTATTTCCGGCATGTTTCCCTCATATCAATCTTTTATCAACTTTTTAATATAGTATCATATAACAGAATGGTGCCAAAAATATTTTCTGAAGCCAAAGAACAGCCATTCAGTCGATTAAGAAAAAGCATAAATAATGAATTTAAAAATATTACTTTAATCTTAGTAGTATTTACTATTTTATTTGTTTTAGGGTACTACCTTCTTTTAAAGCCATTTTTTCTTTTTTTTCATATTGATATTTATATTGTTCTTTTTCTTTTAATTATATTCTATATCAAAATCTATGCTGATTTTCAAGGAATGATCTTAAATGCACTCAATTTGGAAATTAAACTTTGTATATTCCAGTTTTTGACAGTCTTGATAAGTGTTTTATTGATGCTTGCCTTTATTCCGCACTTTCAAATTAGCGGCGTTTTGTTTGCATCTTTTATAGGAACTATTTTCTATGCCTCCATCATGTACTTTTATAAGCCTTCGTTGAAGTTGGCTAGAAATTAAATTTAATTTCGTTTTATATATAGTTAATTATAAAATATATATTTATGTCATTCAAAATTATTAAACCCCCAAGTGAACTTCAGAAATTCCCGACTGAATTAAAATGGAAACCAGAAATTATTGATTATACTCAACATCATGCGTATCAGTCAATTCTTAATCAAGTATCTTTTGCACAACGTATACCTGTTTTTTTTACATTCCTCAAATATTTTACGATTAATTTAGGTAAACGATTGATTAATTACGAGTTAATACCATTAAATATACGCAAGCCTAAAACTGTCCAAGGTTATCTTAAGTTTTTGCAATTTGCTGCTAACCATATTTTTCGATTTACAAAGAGCAAATACTTACCAATCAGTTCGGACAATGGAGATTTAGTTTATGATCAAATGAAAAATAATGGAGTTTCTGTGATTACAATGCCGTCTGCAGACTTTGATTTATTATCTGAAATCGCAAATGATTCTTTTAATAAATTGAAAACTAAAAGAGAAAATAAAGCTAAATCCGACGGACGAGATTTTGACGAGTCTCGTTCTTATGCTAGTAGAGATAGTGCAAATGCTTTATTTAAGTCGGTTGAAGATATTTTAAAAGAGAGTGGCATTTTATCGGCTGCTTCAAAATATTTAAATAGAGATGCTAGTTTAATTGATATAAATCCTCAAATAAATGATGTATCAGATAACTTCTGGATTAACATATTTACTGATATTAAAAGTATGGTTTTACCAAAAGCCGCCTACTTTCATAGAGATGCTTCTGGAGGCGATCTCAAAGCTATTTTTTATATGTCTGATGTTTATGATCAAAACGGACCATTTACTTATTCGATTGGATCGCATAATATTAGTATTTCAAGATTCGATGATTACACTTGTGAAACAAATGATTCTTCTGGATTTTCAAGTACTTCGATTTCCTCACGAATTAAATTTTCCATGTTGCCAAGTTGGTTACGACAAAAAGGTTCCTTTGGCAATGATTTAATTGATAACTCGTTTCTATCAAAATCAATTATTGATTCTGCTTGGTCCATAACTTCCGGAAAGGGTTCAATAGTTCTATTTGACACAAAAGGTATTCATCGAGGGGGAATGGTTAGAGAAGGAGAAAGATATGTGTTAACCTGTGTAATTGGATAGATAAATGATTATTCTGAAATAATGAAACTTTCACCTGGTAAACTAATGTTTCTTGTATGGGCTACATGTATCCTTACATGGTCTATACTGCCATTTCAACTAACCCAGAATAAGTTTTCAATTTTAGGACTTTTAATTTTTTTTGTTTTCATTTCTTTTTTTCTTTTAGGATCATACATCCGGAAGTTAATAAAACTGAAACCATCTGAACAAAATTGGAAGAGTATTGCTGTAAAAAATGCCAGCAGAGTTCTTGAATTATTCTCATTTTTTTCTAGTCTTCTTTTTTTAATTGATTACCAAAGCAGTAATATTTTTGATTTAACCGAAACATATCAATTACGAAGTGATCAAGCAGATGCTTTACTCAACGCTTCTTCATCTAACAGTTCACTTGCTTTCCAAATTGCATTTCTTATTTATCCTGCTGGGAATGTTTATATTGCCCTGAAAATCATATACGAAAAAAATATCAGCTATATTAAATTATTGCTTTATGGGTTTTTGCCTATTTTTCTTGCTTCATTTGTAATGGGGGGCAGAATCCCTATTTTTTACGCTACAGTTATTGCCTTTTTAAGTTGGCGGATAAGAAAGAATTACGCTTTACAACTTGGTTATGAAACTATACAATCATCTAAATGGAATTTTAAAAAAGGATTAATTACTTCTATAGCATTAGTAATGATATGTATTTCCTTTTATTATTTTGCTGCTGTATTTTTTGTTAGAGCTGAAGTTGTAGGTGGTAGTGATGGCATGTTTGTTATAGCAGAAGAAGTTTGGGGAATAAAATTTACTGGAATTGGATCCGCCATTTTGTTCAGTACTTTGGGTAATAATGGTACCTTCTTATTGTTTATTTTTTCTTGGTATTTAGTTCAAGGTTTATTGATGTCTAATATTTTATTTATCAATTATGATGGACCGCTTCAGTTGGGAACTTATGGAATAGATATTATATCAGCTATTGTCCGAAGAACAAATGGTGCTTTCCTTTCAAAAAATTTTGCATCTCTATTAGATTTGGGTACATATGGCTTTCTTCCATCCGCATTTGGAAGTTTATTCGTTGATTTTCATTTCTTTTCTTTAATAATTTGTTTTTTCTGGGGATGGTGGGCTATGGGCGTTCATAAAAAAAGTAAGCATGGAAATTTACGATCTATGCTATTAATACCCTTTATGGTAGCTGGCATTTTCTTCAGCCTTATTAATACCCCATTCGGAGTTACAAACGGTTTTATTACTCATATTTGGCTTTTTGTTGCTTATTTTTTAGTCAAGAATACATCATTTAATATACCTAATAGTAATCTTAATTAGTGAAAGCTGTTTTTAAGCATAGGAAAGAAATTGACGGATTAAGAAGTATTGCAGTATTATGTGTTATCTTATATCATGCCAATTTCTCTTTTTTTTCTGGAGGCTATATTGGCGTAGATGTTTTTTTTGTGATAAGTGGGTATTTAATTTCTAGTATTATTTATAAAGAAATTTTAAACAATGAGTTTAGGTTTTTGTCATTCTATGAAAGGAGAATACGTAGGATATTCCCTATGATTTTTACTTTACTTTTTATAACAATCCCTATTGCATTTGTATTGTACTCACCACAAGAGTTACGAAATTTCTTTCAAAGTGTACTCTCTACTGTAACCTACTCTTCTAATATTTATTTTTGGAAAAAAACCGGCTACTTTTCTCAAAATTTAGACTCATTGCCCTTAATCCATACATGGAGCTTAGCTGTAGAAGAACAATACTATATAATTTTTCCAATTTTATTCGTTTTAACCTCAAAAATTGGAAAGTGCTTTGTTGATATTTCATTTGCTTTACTTGCTATTACATCAATAATTTTATGCTTTTGGTTTTTTCAAGATGATGAAAAGAATTTTTTCTTTATGCCAATGCGTGCATGGGAGTTACTAGCGGGGGCAGCATTATCTTTACAAAAGAAAGAATATTTTGATAAATCAATTAAAAGTGGACGGATTTATGATCTTTTCTCTATACTCGGTTTAGGATTGATATTATTTTCAGCTTCCTTCTTTGATAATAAAACTGTATATCCTGGGCCGCTTACTTTAATACCAATTATTGGCTCTATTCTATTAATATATTCAATGAGTAGTAATACTTTAGTGGGAAAAATTCTCTCTAATAGTTTCATTGTTCACCTTGGATTATTATCATACAGTGCCTACTTAATACACCAACCACTATTTGTTTTTTACAGATATATTAATGAATCTGAAATTAAAATCTTTGAATATATTATTTTAATTGCATTAACATTTTTTCTCTCTCATTTTTCATGGAAGTTTATTGAATCCCCTTTTCGAAAGAAAAGCACGGTCTCTACAAAAACTGTTTTTTCATTGGCAGTGGTTTGTTCAGTTTCAGTTTTAACTATTGCAATAATTGGGCATTATTATAAAGGATTTCCTCAGCGTTTCAGTAACGAACAACAATCAATTTCTAATTCAATTGAAGTATCACCTTTTAGAGATTCTTGTCATACCGAAGGTGTAAATTTTCTTCCTCCAAATGCCGCGTGTACTTTTTTTAAAGATTCCATTACTTGGGCAGTATTCGGAGACAGTCATGGCGTTGAATTAAGTTATGCTTTGGCAAAAAAATTAGATAAACTTAATCAGGGAGTTATTCAGCTTACCTCAAGTGGATGCCAGCCTGCTTATTCTTTTGAGTCTAACACACCCGGTTGTACAAAATGGATAAGGGAATCAATGAAATATTTGCAAGACAATAATACGATTACCAATGTTGTGTTGGTATTCAGACATAGTTTTTATCTTTTTGGTGATCAGCTGCAAGTATATCCGAATATACCAAATGGGGCGCCTGTTTTTATTAGTAACTCCACACCAATAATAGCAAGAGAAATTTACTGGAAGAGTTTGGAACAAATGATACAAGTGCTTCGAAAAAGTGGGAAAAAAGTTTATTTAGTTGATCCTATACCTGAATTAGGTACATTTCTTAGTAAGTATATTTTTAATAACAATATTTTACAAGCTACTAGAATTGATTCTCTTGGAACAAATATTCATTATTATCAGCAGAGAAACCAATTTATACTTAGTAAATTAAGCAAAATAAATTGGGACAGTAGCCTAATAAGGATCCGACCCTTAGATTTTCTACAAGATGGTAATTCATTAAAGGTTATTAAGAATCAAAAAGCTTTATATTTTGATGATAACCACCTTAGTTTGAATGGTGCTGATCTCCTGAGTGATTTGTTTTTTAAAAATCGCTTAGTAAAATAAATTTTTTAAATTTCCTCCTATTACAATGATGAAACCTAATTATAAACATTTGTTACAGTCAACATCATCAGTTCATGATGCGCTAGCTTCTTTGAATGAGTTAGCTGCTGATGCAATTCTATTTATTGTAAGTGATAAAAATACTTTGATTGGAAGTTTGACGGATGGTGATTTGCGTAGAGGTTTTTTAAGTGGATTAAATTTCGAAAATCCAATTACAGATTTTATACAGGGAAATCCAAAGAAATTGCAAAAGGGTAATTATGCGCTTAAGGATGTAATTAATTTTCGGAATTCGGGGTATAAAATTTTGCCTGTTGTAGATGTAAATAATCAGGTAGTTAACATTGTAAATTTTCGATATTTTAAATCTTATTTACCATTGGATGCTATAATTATGGCGGGAGGACGTGGTGAAAGGTTAAAGCCACTTACCGATACACTACCAAAGCCTCTTTTAAAAGTTGGAGACTCGCCCATTATTGAGCATAATATAAATAGGTTGATAAATTACGGTATTGAAGATATTTGGATTTCTATAAAATATTTGGGTGAAAGCATAAAAGACTACTTCGGTAATGGAAAAGCTAAATCAATCAATATCAATTATATTGAGGAAGATAAGGCTTTGGGTACAATTGGTGCACTTAGTTTACTTGACAATTTGCTTCAAGATCATGTATTAATAATGAATTCTGATCTGCTAACAAATATAAATTTCGAAGAATTTTTCTTATTTTATCTAGAGCATGATGCTGATATTGCTGTTGCATGTATTCCATACCAGGTTAATGTTCCTTACGCAGTAATGGAGACTGAAGGAAATTTTGTAAAAAAATTACGCGAAAAGCCAACATACACACATTTTTCCAATGCAGGTATTTATATTATTAAAAAAAATATTATTGATTTAATCCCTAACAACTCTTTTTATAATGCAACTGATTTAATGGAGCAAGTTATAAATTCTGGCGGGAAAGTCGCCGCTTATCCATTAATTGGATATTGGCTGGATATAGGACGTCATGATGATTACATAAAGGCACAAGAAGATATAAATCATATTGAATTTTGATGAAGACATTATTTTTAATACTTGCAAGAGGAGGGAGTAAAGGACTGCCAAATAAAAATATTCTAACTTTATTGGGTAAACCATTAATTGCATACAGTATTGAGTGTGGTTTAAATAGCAAGTATTGCACCGATTTAATTGTTTCTACTGATGATTCTAATATAGCTGAAGTTGCAAAATCCTATGGCGCTAATGTTCCTTTTCTGCGTCCTGATTATCTTTCAAACGATACAGCCAAAAGCGCAGATGCAGTTTTACATGCGGTTGACGTTCAAGAAAAAATTGGAAAAAACTATGACTTAATAGTCTTACTTGAACCTACTTCACCTTTAAGAGATACTACAGATATTGATTTTGCTATCGAACAATTATTGAGTAATGAAAAGGCAGAAAGTTGTGTAAGTGTTACACTAAATGAATCAGCACATCCAACATTTTTATTTTATAAGAATGAAGATCATATGCTAAATAGCTTTATGACGAAAGACAATGTAGTTAGAAGACAAGAGTTGCAAAAATTATATTACCCTGAAGGTAGCTTTTATATAGTCAAAACCGAAACGTTTAAGAAATCACAAACTTTTTATATTGATGATTATACGCTAGGAATAGATTTGCCCAAATGGAAATCTTTTGAAATAGATACACTAGAAGATTTTATAATTGTTGAATCTATCATGAATGCCAAAATAAATAATCAATTTAATATTTTAAATAAGTAATATGGAAAATCTAAGAAAATGCGGTAATTGTTTACTTCCTGAAACATATGAAACCTTAGTAATCGATGAAGATGGTAAGGGTTGTAATATGTGTAAAACTTCAAAATTCAAAAGTGAGGGAATTGACTGGGCAAAGCGTAAGTTAATGCTTGATGGAGTTATCGAGAAATATCGAGGTAAATATGACTATGATTGTATCGTTCCTTTCAGTGGCGGAAAGGATAGTACTTATACTCTTTATTATCTTTTAAAAGAGTACAAAATAAAACCATTGGTGGTTAGATTCAATCATGGTTTTATGAGATCCAATCACGAAAAGAATGTAGAAACTGTTTTAAAGAAAATGGGTGCAGATTTTATAAACTTTACACCAAACTGGCAAGTTGTTAAAAAATTAATGTGGGAAGCGTTTAGCAGAAAAACAGATTTTTGCTGGCATTGTCATACAGGCATCTACTCTTATCCTTTACAGGTTGCACTTAAGTATAATGTTCCATTAATCTTATGGGGTGAGCCACTAGCAGAAATGTCTGCTTATTATACTTATGAGGATAACATCATTGAATGGGAAGATGAGGAAAAATTCAACATGGTAAGGAATCTAGGCATTACTGCCGATGATATGTGGGGTATGATCAATACACCAGAAGATCCAGTTGATAAAAGAGATTTATATCCATATACTTATCCAAAATTGGCTGATCTTAAAAAAATGGATTACTATTCTGTTTGTTTGGGCAGCTTTATACCTTGGGATTATAAAGCGAATACTAAAATAATAATGGAAGAACTCGGTTGGACAGGTGATGTTCTTGAAGGAGTGCCAGATTCAATTAATAAAGAATTTGCAAAAATTGAATGTTGGATGCAAGGAACTAGAGACTATATTAAATATTTAAAACGTGGCTATAGCAGGGTTACTCAGTTAACCAATTTTGAAATTAGAAATGATCGAATGAGTACTGCAGAAGCGCAGGAATGGATTGATAATTTTGAAGGTAGAAAACCTCAATCGTTGAAAATATTTTTAGAATATATGGGTATCACAGAAGATGAGTTTAATAACACAATTAAAAAATTTGTTGTTCCACCATTTGCTCCTGATTTTGAAAATATTAAAGAAGGAGAAAAAGTGCATGATATGGATGAGTGGTACAGAGAAAATAATAAAAAATGATCGGAATAATTGATTATGGAATGGGTAATCTTCATTCTGTTAAGAATGCACTAGATTTTTTAGGTATTGAAAACCAAATTATTGCTAATCCAAGTGAAATTGAAAGCATGGATAAGATAATTATCCCAGGTGTTGGATCTTTTAAACGAGCTATGGATAATTTGCATGAGAAAAATTTAGTTGATCCATTGGTTAAATTTGGTAATTCTGGGAAATACTTATTAGGAATATGCCTTGGTATGCAATTATTAGCTGAAACAGGTACTGAACCAAGTGTTTGTAATGGTTTAGGACTTATTCCCGGTGTTGTTGAGCTTATAAAGTCCGAAACCCTTAGAATTCCGCATATGGGATGGAATGGATTAATAATCAATAATGATCATCCAATTCTTGAAGGTGTTAAATTAGGTGCAGACTTTTATTTTGTACATTCCTATGCATTTCATGTAGAATCTGATGAGAATATTGTGGCAGTTACGCCTTATGGATATCATGTTCCTGCAATAGTAAAAAACAAAACTGGAAATATCATTGGTATTCAGTTTCATCCTGAAAAAAGTCAGAAACAAGGCCTTAAATTAATTGAAAACTTTTCAAATCTTTAAATTGTTAAAACAAAGATTAATTCCCACATTGTTGTTGCGTAATGGAAGAATGGTAAAAGGGATTGAATTTGATAATTATCGCGATACGGGAGATCCTGTATATGCTTCACGAGTTTATAATGCTCAATATGTTGATGAACTAGTTTTCTTAGACATCGATGCAACCAACCAATCTAGAGCTACTAATAAAGACATTATTGCAAAAGTTTCTAAAGAATGTTTTATGCCACTTACAATTGGTGGAGGAATAAAACATATTGATGAAATTAGAGATTTGTTACTTGTGGGGGCAGATAAAGTTGTAATTAATACAGCTGCCTATGACAATGATAGTTTAATTAAATCTAGTGCTGAGATGTTTGGGAGTCAATGTATAATCGTTGGTATTGATGTGCGTTTAGAAAATAAAGAATACCTTTTATACAAAAACTCTGGTAAAGTTAAAGCGGATATTTCTCTTCTCAATCATATTAAAAGAATGGAAGCGAATGGAGCTGGTGAATTTTTCATAAACAATATTAGCAGAGATGGTTGTATGAATGGTTACGACTTAGACTTGATTAATATAATTACAAAAAATACAAAAGTACCAATAATTGCATGTGGCGGTGCCGGAAATTTTATGCATTTAGTTGATGCTTATAAAAATACAGCTGTTAGTGGATTAGCAATGGCGAGCATATTTCATTTTGGCGATAATAATCCAATAAGAGCGAGGGCTCATCTCAAAAATAATAAAATTAAAATCAAGGAAGTATAATTTAGTTAATGAAAAAATTATCATATAGTATAAAAGTACCAGCATTAGTAGCTTATGTTACTAAGCAATTAAATTATTTTTTCCCCGATGAAGATATTGTAACCCAGGATATAATTAATACAATAATTTTTGAAGCGATTAGCCGTCTTGAGCAATGTTTTCAAAGTATTAATTTGCCTTATTATCGTAAAGATGATAAACCGTATTTTAACCATTTGCACGGCGATCATTATTCCTCATTTCTATATTTACTGTCCCGGCAGGCTTACCTTAGCGGTATTGAATCAGTAGCAGCAAAAATATTTTTACTGAACAAAGCCTTATTCGGTATAGATGCTTTTTATACTATACAACTTCCTGAATCATTTGTTTTTGTTCATCCTATTGGAACTATTTTGGGACGTGCAACCTACTCAAACTTTTTTGTAGTATATCAGGGAGTAACTATTGGTGCAAACGCAGATGGCGTTTATCCCGCTTTTTCAGAAAAAACTATTCTGTTTTCAAATTCTTCAGTTATCGGGGATAGTAAAATTGGAAGTGATTTTATTATTGGAGCTAAATCTTCACTTATTAACACATTCGTTCCAGATAATAAAGTTGTTGTTGGTAATTACCCAAATCATAATATACTCACTAACAAATCTAATCAAATCTCCAATTATTTTTTCTTATGATGAAATATTCAAATAGTTTAAGTGAAAGATTGCACAAAGTAATTCCAGGTGGTGCACACACATATTCGAGAGGGGACGACCAATTTCCCTTAAATGCTCCAGCTATCTTAGAAAGAGGAGAGGGTTGTTATGCATTTGATCCAACTGGAAATAAATTTCTAGATTATGGGATGGGGCTTCGATCCGTGAATATTGGATATGGTAATAAAGAAGTCGCAGATGCTATTTATAAGGAAGCCTTAAAAGGTAACAATTTAACTAGAGCTTCTGTTACTGAACTAGAAGCAGCTGAATTGTTTGTTTCAACAATACCGGCTGTTGATATGGTGAAATTTGCTAAACATGGATCTACCGTTACTACTGCTGCCATGAAATTGGCAAGGGCTTATACCGGAAGAAAATATATAGCAATTCCAAAAGAGCACCCTTTTTTCTCTTTCGACGATTGGTTTATAGGAACAACCGTTATCCAAAAGGGATCACTTACTGAAACTTCTGACTTTACATTGTTATTTAATTATAATAACATAGAGTCTCTTCAAATACTGTTCGAAAAGTATCCTAATCAAATTGCAGGTGTAATGCTTGAACCTGCTACAACAACTGGCCCTTGTGATCATTCTTGCTCAAAGACTAATAAATTGAATTGTGCGAATTGCCCAAATAATAAATCCCACTTTTTGCATAAAGTAAAAGCACTATGCAAATCAAATGATGCATTATTCATTTTAGATGAAATGATTACTGGGTTTCGTTGGCATTTTAATGGGGCTCAAACTTACTTTGATCTCGAACCAGACCTCACTACTTTTGGAAAAGCAATGGCAAATGGTTTTGCAGTTGCAGCATTAGGTGGAAAAAAAGAAATTATGGAATTAGGAAGCATTAAAAATGAGGGTGCCGAAAGAGTTTTTCTTACTTCCACAACTCATGGTGCAGAAATGTCTGCTCTTGCTGCATATATTAAAACAAGTGAAATTTTGATCAGAGATAAAGTAATTGATCATTTTTGGCAGTATGGGCAACATTTAATTGATGGCTTTAATGATTTGGCTAAATCTAAAGGGATAGGCGATTTTTTATATATGGAAGGTTACCCATGCTCTCCCAATTATATTGTAAAAGATTCCGATAAAGTTATTTCAATGGCATATAGAACACTTTTTGCAGAGCAAATGCTTGAAAGTAATGTGCTAATGCCTTATATCGCTATTTCTGCTTCACATTCTAATATCGAGTTAGATATCACACTCGATGCTGCCGATAAAGCCATGAACATTATTGTTCGAGCTTTAAATGATAAAAGCGTTGCTAGTTATTTAAAGTCGCCCATTATAAAACCAGTATTTAGGAAATTTAATTAGAAATGAAATTACTAGAAAATAAAGTTATTGTTATTACAGGTGGTTCTGGATTAATTGGAAGTTCAATTTTGTCTCGTTTGTGTAACGATGGTGCTATATGTATTAATGCAGATGTAAATGGAGTTGCATTTGGTAATGCGATAGTGAAACAATGCGATGTTACCAACGATGAATCAGTTAATCAATTAGTTGCAGATATTATTAAAGATTTTGGAAGAATAGATGGATGGGTAAATAATGCATATCCTCGCACTTCTGATTGGGGAGCTAAATTTGAGGATATTGAATTAGCGTCTTGGAGACAAAACGTAGATATGCAGCTAAACAGTATTTTTTATATAAGTCAAAAAGTATTACCAATAATGCAAGAGCAAGGAAATGGAAGCATGGTAAATATTGCATCAATCTACGGAATTGTGGGTAATGATTTTACGGTTTATGAAAATACTGGAGGGCTTACTTCTCCAGCAGCATATTCTGCAATTAAAGGAGGGTTAATCAACTTTTCAAGATACTTAGCATCATATTTTGGTAAATTCGGAGTAAGGATAAATTGTGTTTCTCCAGGAGGTATAATTGATCAGCAGCATCCTAATTTTATACAACAATATTCAGCAAAAGTTCCGCTTAAGCGATTAGGGAAGCCAGCTGAAATTGCACCAGGCGTTTCATTTTTATTGTCTGATGATGCCTCATACATAACTGGCCATAATTTAGTAATTGATGGAGGGTGGACCTCTATTTAATGAGGATTATATTTAATAATCAGTAATCTATAAAATGGATAAGTTGATAAATGCTAGAAAAGGAGTTTTATTATTCGCTATAAATAGTACTTTTCATTGGTGGAAAAATATTGGTAATTCACTTTCTAATGAATACAATGTAAAGGTTATTACAGAGCACAAAACAAATGTTATAGATTCTATAAAAAATCGATTTTATTTTTATCTAGGCAAAAAGAATAAAAAAACTCTTTTCACTGAAACTGAAATTGATAATGTTTATGACCGATGTAGAGTACTTAGAAGTCTGCCGAAAGATATTGCAGTTGAAATGATTATTAGCTATGAAAACGTTTTTGAAGAATTATTTTCTACCCAACAATTTCATTACATATTTAGTTTTCCAATTGATCGATATCCAATGGATGTTTTAGAGAGAGTGGCTAAACGTTATAATATCGAATATTTTGAAGTAACAGCTTGCCTTTTTGATAATACATCTATGTTATTAAAAAGAGGAAAGGTGGTTAAGATTCCAAATGGAATAGAAAAATCAATTTCTTTTGATGAAGCCTATTCTACTTTAGTTAGTCCAAAATATACGCCTGTTTATGTGCGTAAACCGAAAAAGTACAATAAAATACAATGGCTGAAAGTATTTTTATGGCAATATGCAAGAGATATTGTATTTAAATTGATTATGATCTTGGAAAGAGATAGAAGAAGTCTTCATTACATCGATTCTCAAATGTACTTGAAGCATAAAGTATCTCTTAGCGATATTTTTGTAAATAAGTACATAAATTACGATTATAAAGAAGTGATGCTGAATAATCCAAAGGAAAAAAATGTGATTATTGCTCTTCAATTATATCCGGAGGCTTCAATTGATTATTGGGTAGAAGATATGGAGATTGTAAATTATGAGCCCTTTATGTTGAAGCTTATTAAGCAGTTTTCTAATGAGGGCTATACTATATTTTTGAAAGATCACCCCCTTCAATTTGGATTTCGGCAATTAAAATTCATTAAGGATGCAATTCAATTTCCCAACGTTCACTTCCTTCCATATGATTCTGACATAAATGAAATACTAGAAAATGTTTCTATTTCTGTAACTACAACCGGAACTGTAGGCTTGCAGGCAGCTTTGCGTGGAATAATATCTATTGTAACGCCTTCATATTACTCTAATTCGAATGATTTTATTGTTCTGAATGGTGCAAATGATTTAAACATGCTCCATGTAAAAGTTCAACAACAATTGGGAAAGACTTTTAATTTAGAAGAGCGCAGAAATAGATTGATTGAACATTTATATGATATTTCTTTAGCAGGTAATATTTTTTCTTTCAGACAGAAATACAATTTTGAGGCCAATATATCACTGAATCAATTAATTAATAGTCTTAAAAACTTCCTCGCTTTAAAATCACAATAGAAAAGTTATCTAAAATGAAAATAAGCCTAATTACCGTTGTATATAATAATGAGCATAGTGTAGAAGATGCTATTAAATCGGTATTGGCGCAAACCTATATAAACAAAGAGTTTGTTGTGGTTGACGGCGCTTCAACTGATAATACTTTGAATATTGTACACCGTTACGATCAATTTATTGATAAGTTTACTACTGGCAAAGATGTTAGTAATTATGATGCTTACAATAAAGGGTTGCGACTTGCAACAGGAGATGTTATTGGCTTTTTAAATTCGGATGACATATTTGATGGTAACGATGTAGTGCAACTAATAATGGATTTATTTGAAAAAAATCCTGATGTTGATATGATTTATGGAGATCTTGTTTATGTAAGAAAGTCCGACACAAATAAAGTAGTCCGAAAATGGATTTCAGTGCCCAACTATGATAATTATTTTGAAGACGGCAATGTTCCCCCGCATCCTTCTCTTTTTATAAGACGAAAAGTATATGATGAAGTTGGTTTTTTTGATATTTCATTTAAGTTGGCAGCAGACCATGAATTCATGTTTCGAGTATTTAGAGCATATCGGTATAAAGCACTTTATGTGAATAGGGTATTTGTAAAAATGAGATTGGGTGGTAGAACTAATAAAAGCTTAAAAAATATATATAAAGGGAATATGGATATTTTAAACGCATGGAAAAAACATGGCATTACTCCCCCTATTTTATTGTTTCCAAAAAGGTTTCTCAAGAGAATCAAGCAATTTTTTTAGTCACACCAAAGTATTACTCTAAAAATTATAATTATGGAAAAAAATGACAAAATTTATATAGCTGGTCATACAGGAATGGTTGGTTCTTCAATAACTCGGGAACTGATAAAAAATGGTTTTACCAATCTTGTTTTTAGGACTCATTCCCAACTCGATTTGCGAAACCAAACAGCCGTAAAAGAATTTTTTGAATCCGAAAAACCTCAATACGTTTTTATTGCAGCAGCAAAAGTTGGTGGAATAGTAGCAAATAATACTTTTAGAGCTGAGTTCATTTACGATAATTTGCAAATGGAATTAAATTTAATACATCATTCATATTTGTTTAATGTTAAAAAATTAGTTTTTCTTGCTAGCAGTTGTATTTATCCCAAATTTGCGCCACAACCCCTCAAGGAAGAATATTTGTTCACAGGAATACTAGAACCTACAAATGAACCATATTCTGTTGCTAAATTAGCAGGATTAAAAATGTGCGAAGCTTATATGAGCCAATATGGTGCTAATTTCATTACATTAATGCCCACCTCATTATATGGAGTAAATGATAATTACCATCCTGAGAATTCTCATGTTTTACCTTCAATGATTCGCAAATTCCATACGGCTAAAGTCAATAATTTCAAAATGGTTGAACTTTGGGGAACTGGAACTCCAATGAGAGAATTTTTATATGTTGATGATTTAGCAGACGCTGCAATTTTTTTAATGAATAATTATGATCATCAAAAATTTATTAATGTAGGTGTCGGGTTTGATCATACCATAAACGAGCTTGCTGAGATGGTTAAGACTGTTGTTGGTTACAGTGGCGAGATAGTATTTAATTCAGATAAGCCTGATGGTACTCCTAGGAAATTAATGGATGCTTCCAGATTGTTGAATATGGGATGGAAACATAAAATTGATCTGAAAGAAGGTTTAGAATTATCTTATAACGATTTCTTAACGAGAGCAATACATTTGTAATGGATATCAATACTTTTTTTTATAGTTTTATAGGACGCCGAGGAAGTATGTTCAGTAAAGATCTTTCGGATAAATCTTCTGAACTCGCTTTATCAATTAAAGATAAAAGCTTATTGGTAATAGGAGGCGCTGGTTCAATAGGCTCTTCATTTATAAAAGCGGCGCTACAATTTCGTCCAAAAAAACTTGTAGTTGTTGATATTAATGAAAATGGATTAACTGAATTAGTGAGAGACCTGCGAAGTACTAAAGACCAGTATGTACCGGAATCTTTTTTTACCTATCCTATTTCATTTGATTCTAATGCTTTTAAAAAATTATTTGTTACTCATGGACCTTTTGAAATAGTTACTAATTTCGCTGCGCTTAAACATGTTAGAAGTGAGAAAGACATTTTTTCTATAGAAGCGCTTTTGGAGAATAATGTGCTCAAGGCAAAAAAGTTAATGGATATCTTATTAGATAATCCTCCTTCTCATTTCTTTTGTGTATCAACTGATAAAGCGGCCAATCCAGTAAATATAATGGGAGCTAGCAAGAAATTAATGGAAGAGCTTATTCTGTCTTATGCAAATTCATTTAAAGTAACTTCTGCTCGCTTCGCTAATGTGGCCTTTTCAAACGGTAGTCTTTTAGATGGATTTGTTAGTAGGCGCAATAAAAATCAACCAATTGCTTGTCCTAATGATGTGCAACGTTTTTTTGTTTCTCCAGAAGAGTCTGGACAGATATGTCTATTGGCTTGTATACTTGGTAGGTCAGGGGAAATATTTTTCCCTAAATTAGATATGAAAAAAGATTTGATAAAGTTTTCAGAATTTCTTCCACAATTTTTAAAACAAGAGGGATTTGTTCCATTATTTTGTGATTCTGAACAATCTGCTAAGGAAAATGTACATCAAATACTCCAAAAAAAGTATCCGGTTTTTTTATTTGAGACTAACACATCTGGTGAAAAATTGTACGAAGAATTTTATACCGAAAGCGAAGACTATAATATCGATAAATATCATGCATTAGGATTTATAAAAAAGAATGCAACTTATTCAAGACAAGAAATGAATCAATTAATTGGAGAGCTTAATAATTTATTTTTGAAAGAGGAATTAACGAAATCAGAAATCGTTGGTTGGTTAAAATCCTGTATCAATGATTTTGATCACATTGAAACAGGTATTGGTTTAGATAGTAAAATGTAACTCTTTATTTTTATGAAATATTTGCTTACGGGCTCCACCGGTTTTCTTGGTTCTTACATCAAAAAGACTTTAATTGGTGAAGAGGTCTATACACTTGGTAGATCAGAATGCACTATTTGTGCAGATCTTAGGAACATAGCGACTGAACTCGTTTTGCCTGAAGTTGATTTTGTGGTGCATGTAGCGGGAAAAGCCCATATTGAGGCAAAATCTGCAAATCAGGATAATGATATCTATGATACAAATGTTCTCGGAACAAGAAACCTTTTACTCAATTTAGAAAAAGGCCGACTTCCAAAATTTTTTATTTTTATAAGTTCAGTAGCTGTATATGGGTTAACTACTGGTAAAAATATTTCTGAAAATTCTGATTTGTTAGCTACCGATTCATATGGGAAATCAAAAATTGAAGCTGAATCCATAATTATTGAATGGGCGAAAAAGCATTCAATTAAATACCTGATTTTACGATTACCATTAGTTGCAGGAGTGAATCCACCTGGTAGCCTTGGTTCAATGATTAATGGAATAAAAAAAGGCTTTTATTTTAATATTGGAGATGGGGGTGCTAAAAAGAGTATTGTTATGGCATCAGATATTGCTCTACTTATTAAAAACCTGCCTGAACATATGCAAAATGGTATTTATAACTTGACTGATGGTTATAATCCAACTTTTTTGGAATTATCAATACATCTTTCTAAGCAGTTAGGGAAATCTAATCCACATTCTTTGCCTTATTTTTTAGCTAAAATTTTATCACTATTTGGTGACATTATTGGCCCTAATTTTCCGATTAATTCAAATAAATTAAAAAAAATTACTTCAGACTTGACTTTTAATGATTCCAAAGCACGGAATGCACTTGGTTGGTCCCCCTCTTTAGTTTTGGATGACTTTACAATAACATAGAATTGCTTATGATTCGTTTGTTTGACATATTATTTTCTTTTATTGGTCTTGTATTATTAAGTCCATTATTATTAATAGTGGCATTAGTTTTAATTTTTGATACAGGTTCCCCTTTTTTTCGTCAGGAACGAGTAGGGGCTGGAAAGAAGCCTTTCAAACTACTAAAATTTCGTTCTATGCATCTTGATACTCAATCTACTGCCACACATCTAGTTCAAGTTAGTGCAATTACTAAGTCGGGTTTTTTTTTGCGGAAATCTAAATTAGATGAACTACCGCAGCTATTTAATGTATTAATTGGTGATATGAGTTTGGTTGGTCCACGTCCAAATCTATTTAACCAAGATGAATTAATTTGTGAAAGAGAAAAACTAGGAGTTTATAATGTAAGACCAGGGATAACTGGTTTAGCACAAATTAATAAAATTGATATGTCTACTCCTAAGCTATTAGCTGAAACTGATAGAGAAATGATTTCTCAACAATCAATTTTTACCTATTTTAAATATATTTTTCTCACTATTATCGGAAATGGTATGGGTGATCGAATTAAAACATAATAATTCTCTTTCTTGCGAATTTTTTTCTCTCTAATCCTTTTATGTGGTTTTCTTTCTGCTTATTCCCAAGGCGGAAACTATTTCTCCCC
>B570J29032_109959503_pt1 | contig 28342 bp, 25 predicted proteins | sample LakMenEpi16Nov12_FD_29032 | JGI IMG/M metagenome (IMG submission 29032) | reverse complement strand
AAGAGATTCCGCAATCGCTAAACCGATTCCCCTGTTGGCGCCGGTGACAAGTGCAATTGATGTCGAGTCGCTCATGAGAGAAAACTACCCTACTGTTGCGCTATGGCTAAAGAAGAGGCTACTTACGACATTACGAGTGCGCCTACCGGTTTATCGAAAGATCAAAGTGCCCGTCAACGTCGTTACTTTTTCTCAATGATGGTTCGAACAGCTTGTTTTCTTTTGACCGTGTTACTGCCCAGTCCGTATCGATGGTTCGCACTTCTAGGCGCAGTGGTTCTGCCATACATAGCTGTAGTGGTTGCAAATGCTGGTCGAGAAACTGTCATTCCAGGAGCAGCGATTCTCAAGAAGAGGCCGCGAGGAATTGAGTAAGTCCCTTCGTTCTGAACAACATGCGATTTTGAGATCGCTGATTGCGCTTTTGCTACTCGCTGGTTGCGTGTGGGCCGCCCAATGGCAGTTTCATCGCGGCCTGGATCGCCACGAACGTAACGCGAAAATTGAAGTGCATGCATCCATGCCTGTCGTTCCACTTGCAAAGGTGGAATCAAAACCAGAATCTCACGAGTGGCAAACTGTTAGCACCGAGGGACGTTTTGATACTAAGAGCCAAATCTTGTTGAGAAACAGGTATTCAGAAGGTGTATATGGATTCGAGCTACTCACTCTCTTCACAAGCACTGATGGAAAAACTTTTTGGGTTGATTGTGGATGGGTAAAGGCAGGAAAGGATGCACTCACCCGACCGGTGTTGCCAGTGATTCCTTCCGGCAGTGTCAGCATCACGGGAAGATTGCGTCTCGATTCGTCTCTACCCCGCGGTTCATTTTTTGCAATCCCAACAAATTCATCATCCGGGCTAATCTCAAAAGCCAATGCACAGGGTGCTGATTCAACGGAGAATTTCTATCTTGATTTACTCTCTGGAACCGAGAAAGTACTTACTCCTAAAGTTCCTGCGTCACTCCCTGAATTATCGGATGGACCGCATATGGCATACGCCTTGCAATGGCTGTTTTTCGGCGGCTTAGTTATCTATGGAAGATTTCTCATTCGTCGTGATGTCTTGTCGAGCAAAGAGCTCTGAGTAAAGACCACCCTTTGCAATCAGTTCTTCATGCCTTCCACGTTCAGCAATGACTCCCTTTTCAAGAACTAAAATCTGATCGGCATCCATCACCGTGCTGAGTCTGTGAGCAATGACGATTGATGTTCGGCCCTTAAGAGCGTGTTGTAGAGCTTGATGCACCAGTGATTCATTCTCTGAATCCAAATGTGCTGTGGCTTCATCAAGAATAACAATGGCTGGGGATTTAAGAAGTAATCGGGCGATTGCCAAACGTTGTTTCTCTCCCCCTGAAAGTCGATGACCGCGTTCACCAACCATTGTGTCGAAGCCATTAGGCAGTGAAGAGATTAACTCCCAAATTTGAGCAGATTTACAGGCTTGAACCATCTCCTCTTCAGTTGCATCTTCTTTTGCGTATCGTAAATTTTCTGCAATAGTTTCGTGGAAAAGATGAGCATCTTGCATAACTACCCCGATGGAATCACGAAGTGATTGCACGGTGAAGTTACGAATATCTTCTCCGTCGATCACGATTGAACCCCCTGTTACATCATATAAACGAGGTAAGAGGGCACTGATTGTTGTCTTACCTGCACCGGATGGACCAACAATCGCTGTCAGCGTTCCAGCAGGCGCCACGAACGAAATACCTTTTAGTACTTCTCCGCTTTCCACCGTTTCAGGTTTAGAGATAGATTCTAGAGATGCCAGCGATATCTCTTCCGCTTTTGGATATGTGAATCGAACGTTGCGAAATTCGATAGGTAAGTTTTTTCTATCTAAATCACTCGCATTTGGTGAGTCCGTAATCATCGGATGAAGATCTAAAACTTCAAAAACTCGCTCGAAGGAGACAAGGGCTGTCATCACATCAATACGTACATTTGAGAGTGCTGTAAGTGGACCATACAGGCGAATCAGTAGGGCGGTGATTGCCAGAAGCGTTCCAACGGTAATAGTGGATTTGATTGCAAGTTGTCCACCGATCCCATAGGCGAAAGCTGTTGCGACAGCGGCGACGCTGGTAATTCCGACAAAAAATATGCGGTTGAGCATCGCTGTCTGAATGCCAATATCTGCAACCTTTCGAGCTCTTGTTCTAAAGAAGCTCTCTTCCTTCTTTGGTTTTCCATACAGAGATACCAGAAGGGCGCCTGAAACATTAAAACGTTCAGTCATCGTGCTAGACATCGTTGCATTGAGATTAAATGCATCCCGCGTTAAAGCTTGAATTCTCTTCCCCACCCATTTAGTTGGCAGTAAGAATGCTGGCAAGAGAAGAAGGGAGACGATGGTTATCTGCCAAGAGAGAATCAGCATTGTTGTAACCACAAGGACTAAGGAGACTACGTTGCTGACGACTCCAGAGAGGGTGCCCGTAAATGCTTGCTGTGCACCCATTACATCAGAATTGATGCGAGAGATGAGCGCTCCAGTTTGGGTCCTTGTAAAGAATGCGATTGATTGACGTTGAATGTGAGCAAAAACTTGAGAACGCAAGTCGTAAATTAAACCTTCACCTATTCGCGCAGAGAACCATCTACCGAAGATATTGAAGGCTGCATCGACGATGGCAAGTAATCCAACTAAAACAGCAAGCTTTGTTACTAGCTCAGTGTTCTTTGGGATAACACCCTTATCGATAAGTTCTCGCAAAAGTAACGGAGTAGAGACAACTAGGACGGCTTCGATAACAACGGTGACAAGAAAGATTGAAATGTGAGTCTTATACGGCCTGCCATAAGAAATGATTCTCTTAACGGTTCCGGGCTTAAGTTTCTGAGACTTAACCGATGGATCCGCGGTCATTGACCTGAAGGTCATCCAGACTGCGTGTTGAGACATGAACTACCTAGAAACTTAAACTGTGAAGCCGAGTGCGCGAAGTTGCTCTCTACCATCGTCAGATATTTTATCTGGTCCCCAAGGTGGCATCCAGACCCAATTAATTTTCACATCATCAGTAAACGGAGCTAACGCTTGTCTAGTCTGGTCTTCAATCACATCTTGTAATGGGCATGCGGCAGAAGTAAGAGTCATATTCAGCACTGCAATATTGTTTTCATCGACCATCATGTCGTAAATCAAGCCAAGATCAACAACGTTGATGCCAAGTTCAGGGTCAACAACATCCTTCATAGCCTCATTAACATCTTCGATTTTTGCAACCATGCACTCATCCTACTTTCTTTTTATGAATTCTTCGCTATTGCCTGCACGCTTGCGTCTTTAAAGGCCATCCATCCCAGAAGAGCGCACTTTATTCTCGCCGGATACTGAGAGACACCTGCGAGGGCTACAGCATCTTCAAGAATTTGCTCGTCGCCCTTCTCTGTCCCTTTACTCTGCATCAGATGCATAAAGGATTCAGATACTTTATGGGACTCCTCGATCGTTTTCCCTACGAGAAGATCCGTCAAAATTGAGACACTCGCTTGCGAAATCGAACAACCTACGCCATCCCAAGTAATCCCCTTAATGAGGTTGCCTTCAAGAGTGACATTGAGCGTTATCTCATCGCCACAACTTGGATTAATGTGATGCACCTGCGCATCAAAAGTTGGCGATAGCTTCTTGTTCTGAGGATTCTTGTAGTGATCTAAAATAACTTCCTGATACAGATTATCTAGTTGCATTTCTATCCAAAATATTTCTGCGCAGCACGGATACCAGTGACCAATGAATCGATATCTTCGGCAGTGTTATAAAGATAGAGAGAAGCACGAGTGGTTGCTGGGACTCCCAGTTTTCTGGTCAGCGGCCAAGCGCAGTGATGCCCAGTGCGAACCGCAATTCCCTGACTATCTAAGTACTGTCCAAGATCGTGCGGGTGAATATCTCCGACGGTGAAGGAGACCGCTGCACCACGCATATGCATATCGAGTGGACCAACAACCTTAAGATCTGAAATTTCCTGAAGTTCTTGTAAAAGTTTTCCAGTGAGTGAAACCTCATGCTCGTGAATATTTTCGATACCGACATTGGTCAAATATGTGAGAGCCGCGCCCAGACCAACTGCTTGCGCCATATTTGGAACACCTGCTTCAAATTTTCTGGGAGCTTGCGCCCATGTTGCAGTTGTCATCGTGACATTTTCAATCATCGACCCGCCAGTAAGAAATGGAGGTAGTTCATTGAGGAGTTCAGATCGTCCCCACAAAATTCCAATCCCAGTTGGGCCCACTGCCTTATGACCTGAGAAGGTTAGAAAATCTACGTTTAGTGACTTCACATCAACGGGCATGTGGGGAACTGATTGACACCCATCAAGAACAACTACTGCCCCAACGCTATGTGCTCGTTTTGTTATCTGCTCCATTGGAATGATTGTTCCTAGAACATTTGATTGATGCGTGATCGCAACTACCTTTGTACGGCTATCAATAACGGTATCTATGGTTGATAGATCGAGCCGACCTTCGGGCGTTACCTCAAACCATTTGAGAGTTGCACCGGTTCTGGCGGCCAACTGTTGCCAAGGTATGAGATTGGCGTGATGCTCCATCTCAGAGACCACGATTGAATCCCCGGGCTGCAAATGGAATCTATTTCCTGGACTCGCGTTGCCCATTGCATAGGAAACTAGATTAAGAGATTCCGTTGCACTTTTTGTGAATACGACTTCGTCAAGTTCTGCATTCAGAAAGCTTGCAACGATGCTGCGCGCACCCTCGAGGGCATCTGTGGCTTCCTCAGCCAACTGATGCGCACCTCTGTGAGCTGCTGCATTGTGCATTCTGTAGAAGTTCGATTCTGCATCGATTACTACGTTTGGCTTCTGGCTCGTAGCTCCCGAATCCAAATAAACCAATTTCTTTCCATCACGAATAGTCCGACTAAGAATCGGAAAGTCTTTTGCTAATTCGTAAGGATTAAAGGCCATCGTTATGCGCTTACGTACTCCGCATAACCATCTGCCTCGAGCTTATCTGCGAGTTCTGGGCCGCCTTCTTCAACGATGCGACCGTTAGCGAATACATGAACAAAATCAGGTTTGATGTACTTCAGAATTCTTGTGTAGTGAGTGATCAAGAGGATTCCATGATTGTTCGCTCCCTTAGCGCGCACGACTCCCTCGGAAACGATGCGCAGCGCATCCACGTCAAGACCAGAATCGGTCTCATCGAGAATTGCAAACTTAGGCTTAAGAAGTTCTAGTTGCATGATTTCGTGACGCTTCTTCTCTCCGCCAGAGAATCCTTCATTTACATTTCTCTGAGCAAAAGCTGGATCCATCTTGAGTGACTCCATAGCCGCTTTCACTTCGCCTACCCATTCTCGAAGTTTTGGTGCTTCGCCTCTGAGCGCGGTTGCTGCCGTGCGCAAGAAGTTTGAAACAGAAACTCCTGGCACCTCTACTGGATATTGCATAGCAAGGAAAAGTCCAGCCTTTGCACGTTCATCGACAGTCATCTCCAAGACGTCAGCACCATCAAGGGTTACGGTTCCAGCGGTAATTGTGTACTTTGGATGTCCCGCTATTGAGTATGCGAGAGTCGATTTACCTGAACCATTTGGGCCCATGATCGCGTGAGTCTCACCTGACTTAATTGTCAGATCTACTCCCTTAAGAATCTCAACTGATCCTTGTTCTGTATCGACAGATACTTTCAATCCACGAATTTCTAGAGTGCTCATATCTATCTCCGTTATATTTCTACCGTGACGGAGTCTCCGTCGATGGTTACTGGGTAAGTCTTAACTGGTGCTACTGCTGGTGGTGTAAGTGCTTCTCCAGTGCGTACATCAAACTCCGCACCATGAAGCCAACACTCAATTTTGAAATTAGAGATGTCACCTTCAGATAAAGATGCATCCGAATGGCTGCAGACATCGTTGATTGCAAATACTTCGGACCCAATTCGAGTAAGACAGATAGTTTCGCCATTCTTTTCAATACGAACAGGTTTTCCGTCTACCAGAGTGGCTAGGGAGATATCTGACATCTACTTCCCTGCCTTTGCAAGCTCATCATCGATTCTATTCATGATGCGGTTCTGGATTTCTTCATTGTTTATCTCTGAAACAATTTCATTGAAGAAGCCACGAACAACTAAACGACGAGCATCATCACCGTTGATTCCTCGAGACATCAAATAGAAGAGCTGTTCATCATCGAAACGACCGGTCGTTGAAGCGTGACCGGCTCCAACAATTTCACCTGTTTCAATTTCTAAGTTGGGAACTGAATCCGCGCGAGCACCATCTGAGAGAAGTAAGTTGCGGTTGAGTTCGTAGGTATCCGTACCTTCTGCCGCAGCTCTAATAAAGACATCACCGATCCACACTGTATGTGCCTTATCTCCTGCCAATGCACCTTTGTAGTTAACGCGTGATTTCGCATTTGGAACTTTGTGATCTACAAACATTCTGTGCTCAAAGAATTGACCAGCAGTCGCAAAATAGACGCCTGACAAGTCACATGATGCACCTGGTGCAATAAAATCAACTGTCGGCAGCAGACGTACAACATCTCCCCCGATAGTGACAACGATTGATGTGAATGTGGCATCTCTACCTACAACTGCATGATGGCGAGCTGTATGAATTGTCTTCGCACCCCACTCTTGTAATGAAATGAAGGTTAGGTGAGCGCCTGAAGAAAGTTCTATCTCGAGATCTTCCGCCAAATGGGTATCGCCAGAATTCTCAATGATCACTGTTGCTTTTGAATTAACGCCAGCCTTTATCTGAACACGAGAAAACTCCGCTTCGTGAGTTCCTTCTGAGGTGCGACCTAAGAAGATTGGCTCTGAAATTTCAGCGTTAGCAGCGATAGCGAGAACCATTCCGGTGCTTGTGAAATCTCGAACGCGATTGATGATCGCATCGTCTGTCTCGGTGAGCGCTGAAATTTCCTGATGTGAAACTGTGACGCCCTCTGGGAGTGCGTTCTTTGCACCCAATGAATTACGAAGAACTGGCACAGCGGTACCGTCGTGCATCCCGCCTAAACGTTTAAGCGGTGTGAAGCGCCATGCTTCTTCACGCCCCGTGGGCGTGTGGTTTTCAAGAATATTAGATTGCAGGGTTGTCATTATCCGACTGCGCCTTCCATCTGAAGTTCAATGAGGCGATTAAGTTCTAGCGCGTACTCCATAGGAAGTTCACGCGCGATGGGTTCGATGAATCCGCGAACAATCATTGCCATTGCTTCATCTTCATTGAGTCCACGTGACATGAGGTAGAAGAGCTGATCGTCAGAAATCTTTGAGACTGTTGCTTCATGTCCCATAGACACATCATCTTCTCGAATATCCACGTATGGGTAGGTATCTGAACGTGAAATGGTATCGACCAATAACGCGTCGCATTTGACTGTGCTTGCTGAGTGATGCGCACCCTCTTGAACCTGTACTAAGCCACGATAAGAGGTGCGTCCTCCGCCACGAGCTACAGATTTTGAAATCACTGAAGAAGATGTGTATGGCGCAGCATGAACCATCTTTGCACCTGAATCTTGATGTTGTCCTGGGCCTGCGAAAGCGAGTGAAAGAGTCTCTCCTTTTGCATGAGGACCCATAAGCATGACGGCCGGATACTTCATAGTTACCTTAGATCCGATATTTCCGTCTACCCATTCCATCGTTGCGCCTTCAGCACATGTTGCACGCTTTGTCACAAGATTGTAAACATTGTTAGACCAATTCTGGATTGTTGTATAACGAACACGTGCACCCTTTTTAACGATGATTTCAACAACAGCAGAGTGCAATGAATCTGACTTATAAATTGGCGCAGTACAGCCCTCTACATAGTGGATGTATGAATCTTCATCCGCGATGATCAAAGTACGTTCGAACTGTCCCATATTCTCAGTATTGATACGGAAATATGCCTGTAACGGAATATCTACGTGAACACCCTTAGGAACATAGATGAATGACCCTCCAGACCACACTGAAGTATTAAGTGCAGCGAACTTGTTATCACCTACCGGAATGACGCTACCGAAATACTCTTTGAAGAGTTCTGGGTGCTGCTTTAAGCCACTATCAGTATCGAGAAAAATTACGCCTTGCTTCTCAAGGTCTTCGCGAATCGAGTGGTAAACAACTTCAGATTCATACTGGGCAGCTACTCCAGAGACAAGACGTTGCTTTTCAGCTTCAGGAATTCCAAGACGGTCATATGTGTTTTTGATGTCATCTGGAAGGTCATCCCACGTTGCAGCTTGTTTCTCAGTTGAACGAACAAAGTACTTAATCGTGTCAAAGAAGATTCCGCTGAGATCAGATCCCCATGATGGCATTGGCTTCTTATAAAAGAGTCCTAAACCCTTAAGGCGCAATTCAAGCATCCACTCTGGCTCGCTCTTCTTAGAGCTGATATCACGAACAACTTCCTCGCTTAGTCCACGCTTAGCGTTAGCACTCGCGGCATTGTTATCTGACCAACCATATTCATAGTTGCCAAGGCCATCGAGTTCGGGATGTGCAGTTGTCATGAGAGCGCCTTTCCAGCGGTTGTTTTTACTTTTCGTGCTGCGGGATTTGTAGGGATATACGTCGTGCACACACCATCACCATGAGCGATAGTGGCAAGTCTTTGAACGTGCGTACCGAGGATTTGAGAGAATGCCTCTGTCTCTGCTTCACACAGCTGTGGAAATTCGGCAGCAACGTGAGCTATCGGACAATGATGCTGGCAGAGCTGCTCTCCATTTGCGCGAACTTCGATACTTGCTGCGTACCCTTGTTCGGTAAGAAAAGTTGCCAAAGCTTCAGATTTATGAGATCTCTTAGCAAGAGCGATTTCAGCTTTACGTCGAATATCTTCTGCACGGCTATCCGCAAAGGCTTTGACAAGGTGCTCGCCAGATTGTGCAGAAATAAATTTGAGTGCGGCTACTGCTAAATCGTCGTAGGAATGTTCAAATTGTTCGCGGCCGCTATCAGTCATGACAAAAACTTTTGAAGGGCGACCACGTCCACGAGAAAGTGCCACGTGCGGATCGCGAGCTTCCAGAATTCCATCTTCAACTAAGAGATCGAGGTGGCGTCTAATTCCAGCCGGAGTAAGTCCCAGTCTTTCGCCCAGCACTACCGCTGTCGATGGGCCATTTTCAAGGACCGAGCGAGCCACTGCCTCGCGAGTACTCAGGTCATCGATTTTCACAACACTATTGTGACGTAATTCCCTCCGCCCCGCCAGTCGAGGCGTAAGTGTCTTAGGTAGATGTAGGTCTTAGGCTAAGGCGCGTGGGGACTCGAGGAAAACTTTCACGGCGCTTACTGCCAGGGTTGACCGGTTTACTCCTTTTTCTGCAAAGCGCTCTAGTCATCACAGGTGGAGCTGTGCGTTTAACTGGCTCTGGACTTGGATGTCCAACATGGCCTGAGTGCACGCCTGGCTCGTATTTTCCGGTGGAAGGTCAAGCCGAAGGTGCGCTGCATGCGTGGATTGAATTTGGAAATCGTTTACTTACTTTCGCACTTTTCTTTGCTGCAGTTGCAACGCTCATTGCGGTTCTTCGTTCATCAAGAAGAGATCTTCGCTTCCTGGCAGCAACGCAAATCTTAGGAATCTTGGGCCAAGGTGTTCTGGGTGGAATTACAGTATTGACTGATCTCAATCCTCTTTCAGTCGCGTCGCACTTCTTGCTCTCAACAATTCTAATCGGTGCAGCAACGTCGCTGCATTCACGTCGACATCAACCCCACGTAAGAACATCATCAACTCAAGTTCGTATCTCTAGGGTTTCCTTTCTTCATGTGATCACGACTTTCATCACAATTGCAATTGGAACTCTTGTTACCGGAACTGGACCTCACGCCGGTGACGCCGATTCACCCCGCTTGGATTTTTCAATCTCAACAATCACACGTTTCCATAGTGGATCCGTGTGGTTTCTGATTCTTCTTACAATTTATTTCTACCGCTCCCCCGATCTCAAATTTGAAACGAGACGTTGGCTCCATATTTTCTTCTTCCTTACGCTGGCACAAGGCGTTCTGGGTTATGTCCAATATGTTCTAGGGGTTCCCGAATTATTGGTTGGGTTTCATCTCCTAGGTTCAGTTCTGGTATGGATAGCAGCGTGGCGAATCCGAATTTCAGTAATACGAAAACCCGCATAAGGAGAAGCAATGTCAAGTAATTCCCAGACGAAGATAGCCGGATGGTCTGATCTCGACGATCGTGCCGTGACGTATGCGCGCGCACTTGCCATGGATGCTGTGCAGAACGTGGGTAATGGGCACCCAGGAACTGCGATGGCACTTGCTCCGGTTGCTTACAATCTCTTTCAGCGACATTTAATTCACGATCCATCTGATTCACAATGGCTCGGTCGTGACAGATTCATTCTTTCCTGCGGCCACTCGTCTCTCACGCTTTACACTCAACTTTTCTACAGTGGATACGGCTTAGAGATGAAGGACCTTCAAGCGTTTCGTACATGGGAATCATTGACACCTGGCCACCCTGAATTTGGCCATACAGCAGGGGTAGAAATGACAACTGGTCCCTTGGGAGCCGGTGTAGCAACATCAGTTGGTTTCGCAATGGCGTCTCGCTACGAACGTGGCTTATTGGATCCAGATGCACCAGAAGGAACATCACCATTCGATCATTCAATCTGGGTTCTCTGCTCAGATGGTGATCTGCAAGAGGGCGTCTCGGGAGAAGCTTCTTCTCTTGCTGGGACTCAGCAACTCGGAAATCTAAATATTATTTATGACGACAACCGAATTTCAATCGAAGGCGATACGCATATTTCATTCACTGAAGATGTCGCTGCTCGTTACCGTGCCTACGGGTGGCATGTTCAAGATGTACCCACACTCAGTGATGGCAACGTTGATCTACCTGCACTTGATGTGGCAATGATTGCCGCTAAGAATGAAAAGGGTAAACCTTCCCTTATCCGCCTGCACTCGGTCATTGCGTGGCCAGCACCTAAGCTTCGCGGCACCGCAAAATCGCATGGTTCAGCACTAGGTGATGAGGAAGTTGCAGCCACTAAGAAGGAACTGGGTCTGAATCCCGATGAAAAGTTTGCGATGCCTGCTGATGTCTTTGCCCACGTGCGTTTAGTTAAAGATCGAGGCGCAGTTGCACGTAAACAATGGGATGCGAAATTAGAACAGTGGAAAAAAGTCAATCCGGATAAAGCCGCATTGCTTACTCGATTAATCACACACTCTTTCCCAAATGATTGGGAGAAAGCACTTCCAGTATTCGAAGCAGGAAAAGAGATAGCAACACGCTCTGCTTCTGGTTTGGTAATTAATGCAATAGCCAAGGTACTTCCTGAGTTCTGGGGTGGTTCATCTGACTTAGCAGATTCAAATATGACGACAATCGAAGAAGGAAAATCTTTCTTGCCTCGCTCTAGTGAGATGAAGAATGCAGATCCGTACGGACGCATCATTCACTTTGGAATTCGCGAACACGCGATGGGTTCAATTATTAACGGAATCGCACTTCACGGACTTACGCGTTCATTTGGCGGCACCTTTGCAGTGTTCAGCGATTACATGCGTCCCGCGGTGCGTCTTGCTGCCATTATGGACATCCCATCCACATTTGTATGGACTCACGATTCAATCGGTGTGGGAGAAGATGGTCCCACCCACCAACCAATCGAGCATTTCGCAGCTCTACGTGCGATTCCAAATTTCGCAGTACTGCGTCCAGCTGATGCAAATGAAGTTGCTGAAGCGTGGAAATGCGTTCTTAAGCGAAACAAGCCAGCGGGGTTCTTGTTATCTCGACAGAATTTACGTGTTGTCGACCGCACTACTCATGGCGATGTTGTCGGAGTAAACAAAGGCGCATACATTCTTAAGGAGTCATCATCAGCTCCTCGTGTAGTCATTATCGCAACAGGCTCTGAAGTCCCCCTAGCGCTAGATACTCAGATAGCTCTGGAAGCTCAGGGTGTATCTACTCGAGTTGTCAGCGCTCCTTGCTTAGAGTGGTTTAACGAAGAATCCGACACCTACCGCGAATCGGTGTTACCGAAAACTGCACTGCGCGTGAGCATCGAAGCGGGAATTTCACTTGGTTGGCGTGAATATGTTGGTGATTCAGGAATCATTATCTCTCTCGATCATTACGGTGCTTCTGCCGCTGGTGCAAAGCTATTCACCGAATTCGGTTTCACAATAGAGAGAGTTGTTGGAGATGTTAAGAAAGCTCTCGCTTAATGAAGATCTCTGGTTCGCTCATACCTTCGGTTGATCGCGAATCCGAACTCTACAAAAAGTTAGAGCAAGCTCATCTGAAGATTTCAGAGAAGGACCCCAATACGTGGGGCAGCAAGGCATCTGCCGAGGCAGCCACGCGACTAAATTGGATAGATCTCCCCCATAGCTCGCTCTCATTGCTTCCTGAAATCGCAAAGATTCAAAAGAGATATCAGGGGAAATCTCGTGTAGTTCTCTGCGGGATGGGCGGTTCATCGTTAGGGCCAGAAGTAATCGCTCAAAGTTATGGAAAAGAACTCTTTATATTTGATTCAACAGATCCCGAGTATGCCAAACATGCAATTGGCTCTGATTTGAAAAACACAGTCGTTATCGTAAGTTCGAAGTCAGGCTCGACAATTGAAACTTCTTCCCAACGCGCCCTCTTCGAAGATCAATTCGTGCAAGCAGGACTCAACCCAATTGACCACATGCTCTTTGTTACTGACCCAGGATCTCCCCTAGATAGCGCTGCTCGGTCGGCGGGTTTTCATGTAATCAACGCCGATCCCAATGTCGGTGGACGTTTTAGCGTGTTAAGCGCATTCGGATTGGTTCCTTCCGCTCTTGCCGGCGTTCCCATCGAATTACTCCTCGAGCACGCGAAAGACCAACATTCACAGATGCTAGTCGAACCTCGTGATGTTCTTGATGTTGCATATATTTTTCTTACCCAAACACAGCAGTATCTTGCTTTTACTGATGCGGGTTCAGGACTTCCTGGATTATCAGATTGGATAGAACAACTGATTGCCGAATCCACGGGAAAAGAATCTGTTGGTCGTCTACCAATTGCGACCGAGAATTTGGCAGTTGCAAAGGTGGGCGGGGCGCTTACCGTTTCTTTCGCGGGATCAGGAGCAGATGTAGTTGCTGAGGGCGCGCTCGGTGCACATTTTATTTTCTGGGAATGGCTGACAGCTTTGCTTGGCGTTGGTTTAAAGATCGATCCTTTTAATCAGCCCAATGTCACAGAGGCGAAGGAGCAAACCGCTTCGTGCCTGAGCGAATGGGGAAATCAGATTCCAGTCTTTTCGCCACAATGTGTCGATTCGGGGATAGAGATCTATGGCGATGGCCAATCGCTCAAAGATTCACTTGCAACATTTATTGAAGGTGTGAAGGATGATGGATATATCGCAATCATGGCCTATCTCGACCGGCAAGATGATGCTTCTATTTCAGAACTTCGCGCAATTTTGGCCGAGAAATCTGGCAGGCCCACTACATTCGGTTGGGGACCACGTTTCTTACATTCAACGGGTCAATTTCATAAGGGTGGGCAGAAAAATGGATCCTTCTTACAGATTACAGGCAACACAGATTTAGATTATGAAATTCCAGGTCGCGATTTTTCTCTTAAGACGCTTCTCTTTGCTCAAGCGATAGGTGATAACCGCGCTCTTGCTACAAGAAAATACCCGCTTCTTCGTCTACATATGCAGAGCAGAAGAGCGGGCATTAAAGAGCTGCTTAAAGCAGCAAAGAATTTGTAGCAACTACTCGATATCGTCTCCGCGTAATTTGCGAAGTGCATCTTCGAGAATCTTTTCTCCTTCTTTATCTGTGCGTCGTTCCTTTACATAAGCCAGGTGAGTCTTATAAGGAATGTTTACTACCGCGCTAGGTGGGTTGTTCTTATCGCGACCCGCAGGCAGACCACACTTTGGGCAATCCCATTCAGCTGGAATAACTACTGTCTCTTCAACTGCAAATGATGGTCTGACTTCATGCCCGTTCGCGCACCAATAGGAAACCGATGCGCGCTCAATCTGATCGCCGCGCTCGGCTTCTCCCATAGGACCTGCGCCGACTCGACTTCCACGAATTGCACTTGCCATGAATTAACCCTTCAACACTAGTGAGAGTGAGACAACGCAAGCGAACCAGAGTCCACCAACAACGATTGTGATGCGGTCAAGATTCTTTTCAACTACTGAAGAACCACCATAGTTTGAGGACATTCCACCGCCGAAGAGATCTGAAAGCCCAGAGCCTTTTCCTTTGTGAAGAAGAACGAGAAGAATCATCACGATACTTGTGATGATCAAAAATATTGAAAGCGTTAAAGCCACGGTAAAACTCCTTAAGAGGTAGGGGTACAGGATACCCGAATCGGTTGGAATACTTTGAATTACGCCTGAGCGTGGAACTTTACAATTTTTGCGAGCTCTTCTGGGTCAAGGCTTGCTCCCCCAATGAGGGCTCCATCTACATCCGCTTGCTTCATGATTTCTGCGATATTTGCAGATTTCACTGAACCGCCATAAAGAATTCTCATATTTGCAGCGATTTCAGCAGAGCCGATTTGTTCAACTTCTTCCCGAATGGCGGCACACACTTCTTGCGCATCCTCGGGAGTCGCTGTTTTACCAGTACCGATTGCCCACACAGGTTCGTATGCAATGACGATTTTCTTAAGCTCTGGTTTATGGAAACCTTCAAGTCCTGCACGCACTTGACGAATAACGTGAGATACATGAGTTCCTGACTCGCGAATCGCGAGTTCTTCGCCTACACAAAATATTGGTGTTAACTCATTTGCTAGCGCAGCTTTGATCTTGCGGTTAACCAGCGCATCATCTTCATGATGAATTGCGCGGCGCTCAGAGTGGCCAATGACGACAAAAGTACAGCCAAGTTTTGAGAGCATCGATCCTGAAATGTCACCCGTGAAAGCCCCTGATGCTTCAGGAGAGAGATCTTGCGCCCCATATTGAAGACGAAGTCGGTCGCCATCAACCATAGTTTGAATCGAACGAATGTCGGTAAATGGCGGGATGATTGCTACATCTACTTCGTCATAATCTTTATCGGAGAGTGAGTAGACAAGTTTTTGCGCAACTGCAATTGCCTCTAGATGATTGAGATTCATCTTCCAGTTACCAGCCATTAATGGTTTACGCATTGTGGACTCCTTGAGTAGTGGTGAATATGAAATTAAAGATCGAGTGCTGTAAGCCCAGGAAGTTCTTTACCCTCGAGATATTCAAGGGAAGCACCACCGCCAGTAGAAATATAGCCGAATTGCGAATCGGCGAAGCCAAGTGCGCGCACCGCGGCAGCAGAGTCTCCCCCACCTACTACAGAAATTCCTTTCACTTCTGTAAGAGCCTGCGCGATAACTTTCGTACCGTGTGCGAAGTTAGGAAATTCGAACACACCCATTGGGCCATTCCAAAAGACTGTCTTGCAACCGGTGATTGCTTTTGCAAACGCTGCAGCGGTTTCGGGACCAATGTCGAGTCCCATTTGGTCTGCAGGAATAGCGTCGGCTCGCACAAGTGTTGGAGTTGCATCAGCGGAGAAAGTTGGCGCTACGACAATATCGGTAGGCAGTAGCAACGTCACTCCAGAATCTTCAGCTTGCTTAATAAGTGTTTTCACTGTGTCAACTAAATCGCGTTCAACAAGTGAAGACCCAATTTCTTTGCCTTGCGCAGCAAGGAATGTAAAGAGCATTCCTCCGCCGATAGCCATAACATCTACTTTTCCAAGAAGATTCGAAATCACACCAATTTTGTCCGAAACTTTAGACCCGCCTAGAACGACGCCGTAAGGTCGAACTGGTTCAACAGTGAGTTTCTTCAGAACTTCTACCTCTGCAGCAACAAGTGTTCCTGCTGCGTGAGGCAACAACTTGGGAAGATCAAAGACTGATGCATGCTTACGATGCACTGCGCCAAAGCCGTCGCCAACATACACATCTGCAAGTTGTGCGAGCTCTGAAGCTAACGCTGATCGCTCTGATTCGTCCTTTGAAGTCTCTGCTGCTGAATATCTAATGTTTTCTAGAAGAAGGATTTGACCAGAAGAGAGCGCTAAAACTTTATCCGTGACACCAGAACCTGTAATCGCGCCTGCAAATTGCACGGGCTTGCCAAGAAGTTCAGCAAGACGTACGGCAACAGGAGCCAATGAAAGTTCTGGCTTTGCCTCGCCCTTTGGACGACCTAGATGTGCGGCAATAACAATGCTTGCTCCACGTGAGAGCAGCGCATTAATTGTCGGGAGTGATGCACGAATACGCCCATCATCTGTGATCTTTCCTTCTTTCAAAGGAACATTGAGATCACAGCGAAGAAAGACTCGCTTACCCGCTACATCTAGGTCAGCCAGAGAAGACATTAGAGAGATTTACCTACATACCCAACAAGATCAACGAGGCGGTTTGAATAGCCCCATTCGTTGTCATACCAACCAACAACTTTCACCTGGTTACCAATTACCTTAGTCAAGCCAGAGTCAAAGATGCATGATGATGGATCTGTAACGATATCTGAGGAGACGATTGGGTCTTCGGTGTATGAAAGGAATCCCTTAAGTGGACCGTTAGCAGCAGCCTTCATTGCAGCATTGATCTCTGCAGCTGTTGCTTCTTTAGCAAGTTCAACAGTGAGGTCAGTCGCTGAACCAGTTGGAACTGGCACGCGCATTGCATATCCATCGAGCTTGCCCTTGAGTTCTGGCATAACGAGAGAGATTGCCTTAGCTGCACCTGTAGATGTTGGAATCATATTTGTTGCAGCAGCGCGTGATCGACGGAGATCCTTATGTGGGAAATCAAGGATCACCTGGTCATTTGTGTAAGCGTGAATAGTTGTCATCAAGCCCTTAACAATGCCCCAGTTATCGTGGAGAACCTTCGCCATTGGAGCAAGGCAGTTAGTTGTACATGACGCATTTGAAATGACGTTGTGGTTCGCTGGGTCATACTTTTCGTGATTAACGCCCATAACGATTGTGATGTCTTCATCAGTGGCAGGTGCTGAGATGATTACCTTCTTGGCGCCAGCTGTGATGTGCTTCTTTGCATCTGCAGCCTTTGTGAAATGGCCTGTTGATTCAATAACAATATCTGCCTTAGCAGATGCCCATGGAAGATTTGCTGGGTCGCGATCTGCGAAAACCTTGATGGTCTTTCCACCAACTGTGATGGTGTCATCTGTATGTGTTACTTCAAGACCAAGGCGACCCAAAATTGAGTCGTACTTGAGAAGGTGTGCCAAAGTTGCGTTATCTGTTAGGTCATTGATACCTACGATATTGATATTTGGGTTAGTCAGCGCCGCGCGAAAGAAGTTGCGGCCAATGCGTCCAAAACCATTAATTCCGACATTAATCATCTAAAAACCTCATTTACATTTTGAATTGCCCCAGATATAGGTGGCTTACTTTTACACCACAACGTTGGGGGCTTACAGAGAAGTCTATCAGCCGAGAAGAAGCTACCGACCGGTCGCCCGCGTGTACAGACTCACTCTTTACCCGTTATTCACCCAATAAATCAGGTGAGAGACCAGCTTCAGTATCAGGTATTCCTAATTCTGCTGCTCGCTTATCTGCCATTGCTAAGAGTCGGCGAATGCGACCCGCAATTGCATCTTTAGTCATGGGTGGGCTCGCCAAAGAACCAAGCTCTTCCAAACTAGCTTGTCCATGGGAAATTCTCAATTCGCCAGCTTCCTTTAAATGATCTGGAATTTCTGGTCCGAGGATTTCCATTGCTCGCTGAACTCGCGCTGCAGCAGCAACTGCTGCGCGCGCAGAACGTCGAAGATTTGCATCATCAAAGTTTGCAAGTCGGTTGGCAGTCGCGCGAACTTCTCGACGCATTCTGCGTTCTTCCCAAGCAAGAACACTTTCGTGCGCACCTAGGCGCGTTAACAAAACTCCAATTGCATCGCCATCACGAATGACAACGCGATCTACGCCACGAACTTCGCGAGCTTTAGCAACAATGTTTAAGCGACGGGCTGCGCCAACAAGTGCCAGAGCCGCTTCAGGTCCTGGACACGTTATTTCTAGCGATGACGAACGACCTGGCTCTGTCAGCGAACCATGGGCGATAAAAGCTCCACGCCACGCTGCTTCTGCATCGCAGACATTGGCAGCAACAACTTGTGGGGGTAAACCTCGAACAGGTCTGCCGTTGGCATCGATAAGCCCAGTCTGCCGAGCTAGCGCATCGCCAGCTTCAATTACTCGTACTACATACCGTGAACCTTTACGTAAACCGCTAGATGAGAGAACTGCAAGATCACTGTCGTGACCATAAATGTCAGCGATATCTTTCTTTAAGCGGCGAGCACTCTGCGATGTATCGAGCTCTACCTCGATCACTACTTTTCCCGCTGCAATATGGAGTCCACCAGCAAATCTAAGGAGTGAAGATACTTCGGCCTTACGGCAGCAGGGTTTGGTTACAGAGAGACGACTGAGTTCGTCTTTCACTGCCGCTGTCATTGCCATGGGGTTATCCAACCAGTATTTGCGCGTCTATGTGGGCGAAAAGATGACCCAATTTTTTTACATCATGGTGAATACGGGAATCAGAGCTGCGTAAATCTGCCGCCAATAACTCTGAACCCAAGGTTGAAAGATGGCTCTTCAATTGATCAAGACCCAATGACGACGAATCAACGACGACAAGGTCAAATCGAAGACTAGGCGCATACTGATTCAGAATTTTCAGATGTTCAAGGGGTGAATATCCTGCGTACTCCCCCGCAGATTTATCAGCAGTATCAAGATTGAGTAAGAGAATCTTTTTTGCTGCAGAGGAAATTATTGCATCTCTCTGCGCGGGAACTAGCAGATGCGGAATAACACTAGAGAACCAAGACCCTGGTCCCATCGTTATCCAATCTGCCTCCGCAATTGCTTGTAATGATTCAGGACGGGCATCTGGGTTCTCAGGAATTATTCGTAGAGATGTTAATTTTCCTTTTGCTGTAGCTACCTCAACTTGCCCGCGCACGATATGTGATCCCTGCGTATCTTCAAAAGTTGCTTCGATATCCAGTGCTTCTGCGGCCATGGGTAAGACACGACCTACAACTTTCAGGAGCTCTCCTACGCGATCTAAACCAGCTACCGCATCTTCATCTTTATCCCACAACGCCGCTAACAAAAGATTGCCGACAGAATGGCCATCAAGTGGCCCATCGCTTGTAAATCTATATTGCATTATTTGAGCCCAACTACGGCCCCATTCGTCATCACCACATAAAGCAGCTAGCGCCATTCTCAAATCACCTGGTGGCATGATTGGAAATTCTTCACGCAGGCGGCCACTTGAGCCACCATTGTCAGCAACAGTGACAATTGCAGTTATCTCTGAGGTGAACTGACGAAGAGCAGTGAGCGTTGCCGCCAAGCCATGGCCCCCACCTAACGCCACTACTTTCTTAGAACTCATTCACGTCCTACATCGCGATGCGTTGCATGAGCCGAAATTTCAAAATTAGATGTTACTGATGAAAGTTGCTTTGCAATCTCCTCTGAAACCGCCACCGAACGATGCTTGCCTCCTGTGCATCCAATCGCGATAGTTACATATTTCTTACCTTCCTGGAAGTACCCTGGAATCATCTGCTGTACAACACCAACATAACTCTTGATGAAACCTTCCACACCTTCACTAGAGAGAACCTGTTTAGAAACGGGGGCATCAAGACCGTTCAGTGGTCGAAGTTCTGGAATCCAGTGTGGATTTGGAATGAATCTGCAATCAAGAACTAAATCTGCATCAACTGGTATTCCATATTTATATCCGAAAGAAAGTACATTGATTCGAATAGCAGCTTGCATTCCTGCCGCAAATATCTCTCCGGTACGCTTTTCTAGTTGATGGACATTGAGATTAGAGGAATCAATAACCACGTCTGCCTGCGCACGGATTTCTTCTAGCTTTGCGCGTTCACGAGATATTCCATCGACTATGCGATCTTGTCCCTGTAAAGGATGTGGTCTGCGAGTTGATTCAAAACGTTGAACCAAAGCTTGATCGGAAGCATCCAGAAAGAGCATTCTGTAAGGAATCTTTTCGCGAGATAGAGATTCGAGAGCACTATTGAGTTCATCGAAGAATTTTCCACCACGAACATCTACGACAACTGCAAGTGATGTGTGGGTATCTATCGCCTGGTTGGCTAATTGAGGAAGGAGCGCAGGAGGTAAGTTATCAACCACATACCAACCCAGATCTTCAAGAGCATGCGCCACCGTCGAACGTCCAGCGCCGGACATTCCAGTAAGTACCAGTAACTCTTTTTGGGTCATGTCAATATTCTGCCTTAGCTGTCAAGTATCTCGCCGGTCTGCATATCAATGCCTGAAGGCGTCAATGATTGCAAATGGCTGAAGATAATTGTGGCGATAGTTGAACCAATGCCAGGCGTCGAAGCGAGCTCCTCTGCCGAGGCTTTTCGCATCGCAGTGACTGACCCAAAGCGAGCTAAGAGAGCCGCTCTCCTTGATTCACCGAGTTGAGGAATTTCATCGAGGAGTGATTCGAGCATCACCTTAGAACGTCTACTACGGTGGAATGTGATTGCAAAGCGATGTGCTTCATCTCTAATTCTCTGTAAGAGATACATGCCTTCACTTGTTCTTGGCAAAATCAGTGGATCTTTATCTCCAGGCATCCAGACTTCTTCCAATCGTTTAGCAAGTCCACATAGCGCAACATCCGTGATCTGTAATTCATCAAGTGCGCGCTGCGCTGCTGCCACTTGTGGAGCGCCTCCATCAACAACGATTAATTGTGGCGGATAAGCGAATTTGCTGAGTCGTCCACCAGTTTCAGCTACTTCACTTTGATTTACTTTTCTATCTGCGATGAGCCTCTTCATCCGTCGTGTAATTACTTGGTGCATCGCCCTCGTATCATCTTGGGCAGTGTCAGTATCAATGATGAACCTTCTATATTCACTCTTCTTCGCGAGCCCATCCTCGAACACAACCATTGAAGCTACAACTGTAGTTCCAGAAATATTCGAGATGTCATAGCATTCAATACGCAATGGGGTTCTGCTGAGTTGCAGCTCTTCCTCTAACTCCAGAAGCGCCTTACCGGATACGGCTGCATCTGTAGCCCTCTTACTTAAATACTGAACAAGGGCGTAGTGGGCATTGCGCTCCACGGTCTGAAGTAATTCAACTTTTTCGCCACGTTGAGGAACCTTGATCGAAACTTTGCTTCCCTTGATCGAAGTAAGCCATTGTTCCAGGGCGCTCAGATCAGCAGGTTCATTGTTGAGATAAATCTCTTGTGGAATATCTGACGGCGCGCTCTGGCTGTATATCGAGAAGAAGAGAGAGCCAATTTGATCATCACCTTCGAGAGCCTTCTCTTGATCAACAATCCATGATCTGGAACCTTTAATAGAACCTCTGCGCACCAGAAAGATTGAACCTGCGGCATGTAAGCCCTCTTCATGAATTGAGATGAAGTCACCATCTAAATCATCAGAGAGATTGCCCTGTGTTGATCGTTGTGCCTTTTCAAAAGATTCGATTTGATCACGAAGACGTGCTGCTCTTTCAAACTCCTCCGATGATGAAGCTGCTTCCATCTCAGAACGTAAAGTAGGCAAAAGATTCTCCATGCCTTTTTCCATGAAGGCATCTAGCTTGGCTGCGATCTCTCGATGTTCTTCAGGAGTAACCCACCCAACACATGGTGCTGCACATTTACCGATATCTCCTAGCAGGCACTGTCTCTTACTTCTCTGAGCGCGTTGAAAGTTTCCTGCACTGCATGATCGAACTGGAAAGACTTTGAGAAGAACTTCATACGTATTTCGCAGCGCCCATGCATTTGTGTAAGGTCCAAAATACTTCAGTCCTGGTCGCTTCTCCTTACGCGTAATAAACATCCGTGGATAATCATCGCCCAATGAAATGGCTAAGTACGGGTATGACTTGTCGTCCTTAAATTGAACGTTATATGCTGGCTGATATTGCTTTATCCAGGAAAATTCAAGAGCGAGAGCTTCGAGCTCCGTTGCAACGATAGTCCAATCAACTCTCACAGCTTCGTGAACCATCCGATATGTTTTCCGGGCAAGGTTGGAACCAAAGTATGTCGTTAGACGATTCTTGAGATTCTTCGCTTTGCCAACATAAATAACTTTGTCGGATGAGTTGTAAAACCGATACACCCCGGGTTCTTCAGGAATCTCTCTCGGGCGATAACTTGAAGGTTCTGCCATGGCTACTTCTTGCCGGGTGTTTTCTTCTCTGGAGTCTTCTTCGCAGTTGCACGATTTGTCTGCAGAATCTCAGCAAGATATTGACCCGTGTAACTTTCTTTGATCTTCGCAACACTTTCCGGAGTTCCTTCTGCAACCACAGTGCCGCCACGGAATCCACCTTCGGGTCCCATATCGATCACCCAATCCGAAGATTTGATGACATCAAGATTGTGCTCAATAACAATGACAGTATTTCCGGATTCAACCAAACGCTTGAGAACTCCAAGGAGTTTATTTACATCCTCAAAATGAAGACCTGTAGTTGGTTCATCCAGAACATAAATGGTGCGACCTGTTGAGCGTCTTTGAAGTTCTGTCGAAAGCTTTACGCGTTGCGCTTCTCCCCCTGAGAGCGTTGGAGCTGATTGACCAAGTCGAACATACCCAAGCCCGACATCACATAAAGTCTTGAGATAGCGCGCAATAGTTGGGACAGATTCAAAGAATTCGTGTGCAATCTCGATAGGCATATCAAGAACTTGGGCAATAGTTTTGTTTTTGTAGTGCACTTCAAGAGTCTCGCGGTTATATCGGGCACCATGGCAGACTTCGCATGGAACATACACATCGGGCAAGAAGTTCATTTCAATAGTAATAGTTCCATCGCCAGAACAATTCTCACATCGGCCACCTTTAACGTTAAAGGAGAAACGTCCTTGCTGATAGCCACGAACTTTTGCTTCTGTGGTCTCTGCAAAGAGCGCTCTAACTTTGTCAAAGACACCTGTGTACGTTGCGGGATTAGACCTTGGTGTGCGACCAATCGGTGACTGATCAACATGCACGACTTTGTCGAGCTGATCGATACCTGTAACGGTTCTGTGACGACCAGGTACTAAACGAGCGCCATTTAACTTATTGGCAAGTGTTGTATACAAAATATCGTTCACGAGTGTCGATTTTCCTGAACCTGATACTCCTGTAACCGAGACGAAGAGCCCAAGTGGAATACTCACTTCGATATCCTTGAGGTTATTCTCTTTTGCGCCCTTTATAACTAGCTGACGTTTGGCATCGACAGGTCTGCGCGTAGAAGGTATTACAATCGATTTTCTTCCGGAGAGGTATGCGCCTGTGATTGATTCTTTCGATGCAATGAGCTCTTCATAAGATCCGGATACAACAACTTTTCCACCATGTTCTCCAGCGCCTGGCCCAATATCTACCACCCAGTCTGCTGTACGAATTGTTTCTTCATCGTGTTCGACCACAATGAGTGTATTTCCTAAATCGCGCAGTCGCGTGAGAGTGTCGATTAATCGTCGATTATCTCGTTGATGCAAACCGATTGATGGTTCGTCGAGAACATAAAGAACCCCAACAAGGCCTGAGCCAATCTGTGTGGCAAGACGAATTCGTTGCGCTTCGCCACCTGACAACGTTGCAGCAGGACGGTCGAGCGATAGGTAATCAAGACCCACATCAAGTAAGAATCCCAGACGAGCATGAACTTCTTTCATCACACGTTCAGCAATCTGAGCCTCGCGTTTATTGAGAGTTACTTGCTTAAGGAATATCGCACAGTCATCGATTGATAGAGCACACACTTCGGCAATGCTCTTGCCACCCAAGGTGACAGCGAGTACTTCTGGCTTAAGTCGAGCTCCCTTACACACTGGACATGGTGTCTCGCGCATGTAAGCCTCGTACTTATCACGGCTGTAGTCGCTATCTGTTTCCGAGTGTCTGCGATGGATAAAGGGAACAACGCCTTCAAATCCAGTCGAGTAATTACGTACTCGCCCATAGCGATTCTTGTATTTAACGTGAACTTCGTAATCAAAACCATTGATAATTGCTTCTCGGGCTTTCACCGATAACTTTTTCCATGGATTATCCATTGAGAATTTCAACTCGGTAGCAAGCGCTTCAAGCAATCTCAAAAAGTACTCAGAAGATTGACCACCCGCCCATGGAGCAATGGCACCTTCATTGATCGAAATGGAGTCATCAGGGATGATGAGTTCTTCATCGACCTCAAGTTTTGTTCCGATTCCAGAGCATTCGACGCACGCTCCAAATGGTGAGTTAAAGGAGAAGGATCGTGGCTCTAACTCTTCAAATGAGAGATTGCAATCATGGCACGCAAGATGCTCGCTATAGGTATGTTCCTTCTCCCCCGTCTTAGCATCCACAAAATCCAAGAGAACGAGTCCATTGCCGAGTTTGAGGGCGGTTTCAATCGAATCTGTAAGACGTGACTTGCTCTCAGCTTTTGCAGTGAGGCGATCAATGACTACTTCTATGGTGTGCTTCTCTTGCTTCTTTAACTTTGGAGGTTCAGTGAGCTGGATAGTTTCTCCATCAACTCGAGCACGTGAATACCCCTGTGTGACTAGCTCTGCAAAGAGATCGACGAACTCGCCTTTGCGTTCGCGAACAACAGGAGCAAGGACTTGGAACTTCGTGGTTGCTGGCATCGTAAGAATTTGATCGACAATTTGCTGTGGACTTTGCCGGGAAACTGCTTTGCCACATTCTGGACAATGCGGTCTACCCGCGCGAGCAAAGAGCAATCTGAAGTAGTCATAGACCTCTGTAATCGTTCCAACAGTCGAGCGCGGATTTCTATTGGTTGACTTCTGATCGATTGAAACAGCTGGCGAAAGTCCTTCGATGAAATCCACATCAGGCTTATCCATCTGTCCCAAAAACTGGCGCGCATAGGCAGAAAGTGATTCGACATAACGTCGTTGACCTTCGGCGAAGATTGTGTCGAATGCAAGACTAGATTTACCAGAACCAGATAATCCCGTGAAAACAATGAGCGCATCGCGGGGCAGTTCAATAGAGACATCTTTGAGATTATGTTCGCGAGCACCGCGCACAACTAACTTATCGATGCTCATGTACCAGCCTCATCCATTCCTCGAAGTTCCCGCTTTAAATCCTTGAGCTCATCACGAAGTCGGGCTGCGAGTTCGAACTGGAGTTCATCTGCTGCGCCACGCATCTGCTCGGTGAGGGAGCCTATCAATGCAATGAGTTCCTGGCGCGGCATAGAGTCGGTCGACTGAGAAGAGAAAGGCAGCACAACCGAAGATTTTTTGCCCTTCTGTGAAGCCATGATGTCATCGGTGTCATCGCTCTCTTGTGCGATGAGATCTGTAATGTCCGAAATCTTCTTTCGGAGCGGCTGCGGATCTACTCCTCTTTCAAGGTTGTAGGCAACTTGCTTTGCACGACGTCGATTAGTTTCATCTATCGCCTTTGTCATAGCCGCAGTCATATTGTCGGCGTACATATGCACTTCACCAGACACGTTTCTTGCCGCTCTTCCGATTGTCTGAATAAGGGAAGTCGCAGAACGTAAGAAGCCTTCCTTATCTGCATCAAGAATTGCCACGAGGGAAACTTCTGGTAAATCCAGACCTTCGCGAAGCAAGTTAATTCCAATCAGTACGTCGTAATCACCCATACGAAGTTCGCGCAGAAGTTCGACTCTTCGCAGCGTATCTACCTCTGAATGTAAGTAACGGACTCGAACACCGCGCTCTTGAAGGTAGTCGGTGAGATCTTCTGACATTTTCTTTGTCAGTGTTGTAACGAGTACTCGTTCGTTCTTCTCTGCGCGAATATTGATTTCGTGCAGTAAGTCATCTATCTGGCCTTTAATCGGTTTAATAATGATCTGAGGATCAACAAGGCCCGTCGGACGAATGACTTGCTCTACAACGTCTCCATCAACTTTCGCCATTTCGTACTTACCGGGTGTGGCAGAGAGATAGATCTTCTGCCCCGTACGTTCCAAAAACTCTGGCCATTTAAGAGGGCGGTTATCGAGTGCACTTGGTAATCGGAAACCGTGTTCAACAAGAGTGCGCTTTCGCGAGGCATCTCCTTCAAACATTGCACCAATTTGCGGAACAGTTACATGGCTTTCATCGATGACGACAAGAAAATCTTCAGGGAAATAATCCAGAAGACAGTTGGGCGCCGACCCTGGTTCGCGTCCATCTAGATGGCGTGAATAGTTCTCAATACCGGAACAGAATCCAAGTTGTTGCATCATCTCTAAGTCGAACGTTGTTCTCATGCGAAGTCGCTGCTCTTCGAGTAGCTTTCCCTGCTTAGTAAAGAGATTGAGTTGAACTTGAAGTTCATCTTCGATCTCAGACATCGCACGCTTCATGGTCTCGGGGCCGGCCGCATAGTGCGTTGCTGGAAAGATATAGATCTCTTCTTCGTCTCGGACTATTTCACCAGTCAATGGATTGAGAGTCATGATCTTCTCAATCTCATCACCGAACATCTCTATACGAACGGCAAGCTCTTCGTACATAGGGATGATTTCAATCGTGTCGCCTCGAACTCGGAAAGTGCCACGTTCAAAGGCCATATCGTTTCGCTTATATTGCACATCAACAAATTTACGAAGCAGTGCATTGCGTTCAATCTCATCGCCGACCTTGAGGCGAATCATTCTGTCTATATATTCCTGAGGAGTTCCCAAACCGTAGATACATGAAACCGTTGCGACTACGATGACATCTCTACGCGTTAAGAGTGAATTTGTAGCCGAGTGCCGTAGCCGCTCGACCTCATCGTTGACGCTTGAATCCTTCTCGATGAATGTATCTGTCTGAGGTACATAGGCTTCTGGCTGGTAATAGTCATAATATGAAACGAAGTACTCGACTGCGTTGTTGGGAAGGAGCTCTCTAAACTCGTTTGCTAGCTGAGCTGCCAATGTTTTATTGGGAGCCAGCACAAGGGTGGGGCGTTGTAATCTTTCAATCAGCCATGCCGTTGTCGCTGACTTTCCAGTACCGGTAGCGCCAAGCAAGACAACATCCTGCTCACCTGCATTAATGCGACGAGCGATTTCTTCTATAGCGGCCGGCTGATCTCCCGCGGGAATGTAGTCACTAATGACTTCAAACGGAGCAACTTTGCGTTGCAAATCAGTTACTGGGCGCACCGCCCTAGCCTAGCGATTGAGGAAGAAGAACGCTCTCCCAGAGATTTTCTACCTGTCGTAGCAGGGAATCCTCGTCACCATCATTGCGAATGACGCTATCTGCAATCGATTCACGCGATTCTGGGCTTGCCTGCGCGGCCATACGTTTTTCAATCTGAGATATATAGAGCCCTTTTTTAAGAAGTCTCTGCTTACGACTTTCTAGATCTGCTTCCACAGTAATTACGTAGTCAAACTTATGTGCAGCATCTGTCTCGACAAGTAATGGGATTTCATAAATTAAAACATCGTCGTGGTTCAAATCTTCTAGAACTTCTGAAAACATGGCCTGCACTCGCGGATGAATGATTGCCTCTAAATCTTTACGGGCAGATTCATCTGAAAAAACGATTTCAGCCAACTTCTTTCGGTCGATATCTCCGTTGAGAATTACATCGTCACCAAAACGGAGAAGGACTTCGGCAAATCCATCAGAGCCACGCTCAATAGCCATTCTTGACAACTGATCGGCATCGATAACGAGTGCGCCAAGTTCTGCAAAATACTGCGCAACAGTAGATTTTCCTGCACCGATTCCACCAGTGAGTGCGACGACCAACATATCCCTACCTTACCCTTTTGGCCTCAACTTTCCGATAAACAAAAAAAAAGAGACTCATGCGGGGTAAGCGAGGTTAAGGAGCAGCTCGCGACCCGTGTGAGTCTCTTTTTTATGAATTATCTATTCAGCAACTACAACAGCTTCTTCAGCAGCCTTAGCTTCTGACTTCTGCTTCTTGTGTGCAAGGAAGCGCTCTTGAGCAACAGCGTATTGACGCTCCCACTCTTCGCGCTGTGAGTCAAAGCCTGGCTTCCACTCTTGAGTATCTGCATCGAAGCCTTCTGGGTAGATGAAGTTACCTTCTGCGTCATAGCGAGCTGACATTCCATATTGAGTTGGATCGAAAGCTTCGATTTCAACTTCTTGGCCTTCATTCGCTTGCTTCAAAGATAGTGAGATACGACGACGCTCTAGATCGATATCAATGATCTTTACAAAGAGTTCGTCATCTACTGCAACAACCTGCTCTGGAATCTCAACGTGGCGTTCTGCCAACTCTGAGATGTGAACAAGTCC